>ERZ1292642.42-Hain-H14-01um-R1-42-length-63422-cov-9_pt1 | contig 63422 bp, 107 predicted proteins | sample MGYA00564403_ERZ1292642 | MGnify/ENA primary metagenome ERZ1292642 (study PRJEB36523, sample SAMEA6512643) | groundwater metagenome | collected 2019-01-09 | study: AquaDiva: Metagenomics assemblies of 32 groundwater samples
AGCCGATCGAGGACTGCCAAGCCTCGGCGCCGTCACCTCGTCGGCAAGGTCCGCGCTTCCATCGCGATGAATGCCAACCAGAGAGCATGAGACCCCGCTGCGCCGAGTGCCAGGGCTGGGTCGAGATCGCGGCCGATTACGAGAAGCGGCTGACCGCCGCCCTTCAGAACGAGAGCGTGCTTTTTACGACGCTCCGACTCCTCGTGGAAGCCGTCCAGTCCGGGAACGCTACCGCTATCGCCCTGGCGAGTGGCTGCGCCGATCACGTGCTCGGCAAGGTGGCGGCGCCAGAGATCAGCGACGAGACAATGGGCGGGATGATCCGCCTCTCGATGATGGGCGGCGACGGACAGATGGCAACGGCCGGGCGCGAACTCAAGAAACTGCTGGCGGCCCGTGCGCGCGGGCTCAGGAGACGCGATGATCCCGAGACACCGTGACGACATGACCGACGACTACGCCGACCCGCGCACGCTCAACTACATCGACCTCGTGAGGTTCGCCAAGGCCCTGCTCGTCAGGGAGGACAAGCGCACTCACTGGTCTGTCGCCGCGATCGTGCTCGGCCGGATCACGGATGAGTGCATCTACGCGCGGACCGAATACGGCGCGTACGGGAACGAAGAAGAATGGGCCAAGGAAACACTCGGCATGACCCGCGGCGAATTCCGGCTGGCTCTGAAGCTTTACAGACTCATGGGTCGCGCGTCGTCCGTCTCTGCCGAGACATGGCTAACTCTGTCGAAGCCCCGCGCCCTCCTACTCGACGAAGTCCTGGCCGCGGGCGGCGACATTACCGAATGGTGCATGAAGGCCAAGGGGACCACGACGCGGGACTTCGAGGCCGAGGTCCGGCGACAGTTGAAAGAAGACGTGTTCCTGACGCTGACGATCCGGTATCCCGAGTCGATGAAGGAGATGGTCGAGGAAGCGTTCCGCCGGGCGCTCCACTACGGCTACGACGAGCCCATTCAGCACGATCCTGCGCGGTGGCGGGATTCGGTCGTCGTCTTCCAGGCGCTCGAGGTGCTGTGCCAGTCGTACCTCCAAGAGACCGAGCCGATCCCGGAGACACCATGACGCACAGGCCCACGCAAATCATCAGCGGAGGCCAGACCGGGGCGGACCAAGGGGCGCTACGGGCTGCCTTGGACCTCGGGATCTCGACAGGTGGGGTGGCCCCGAAGGGATACAAGACCGAGACCGGCCCGAACCAAGTACTCCACTACGTCTACGGTCTGACCGAGGGGCCGGCGGGATATGCGGCCCGGACCCGCGCGAATGTCCGCGACTCTGACGCAACGCTGATCCTGTCAGTGGATGAGGGGAGCCCCGGGACAATAACGACACTCATGGCAGCCACCGTTGAGTGGCGGCCCGTGCTTTTGCTATCGCCGTGGGATGACAGAGCGGTGGAGCGGATTCGGGAGTGGCTGGACCGAGTCAAGCCGAGGGTGCTGAACGTAGCTGGGAATCGTGAGAGCGTGGCTCCGGGGATTGGTGAGGCGGTTCGGAGACTACTCGCCGAAGTGCTGGCATGATTCGATCCTCTATGAAGCGCGGCCGGGTCCGGGTAGGCGCAGCAGCCGCAAAACGTCGCCGTGAAGGCGGTCAGCAGGCGCAGGGACGCGCGTCGGAGACCGTGGCTGGGTACAAGAGCCTGACCGAGCGCCTGAGGGCTCGTAGCGGCTCCTGGTGCGAGATCCACGGGCGGCCCTGCCAGGGGACCGAGGTCTGTCACGTCGTCGCCCGTTCGGCCGGCGGACCGGATGATGACTGGAATACCTATTGGGGCTGCCGTGCCGCAAACCAGCAGCAACAAGCGGCGTTCCGCTCGGGGCGTCTTGTCGCGTGTCGCGTGATGAAATGCGGCGTCAAGGGGATTGACTGGGTGGTCATCCGCGCTGCCGGGAAGGTCGCGTATCAGCTCGGCGAGTACATGATCCACGCGGCCGGCTTCATCCGCGCCGAGATCGCGGCCCATGGCAAGTAAGCGGCGGCTACGTCGGAAGGAATGCGGGAAGAAGATCGCGCACGACAAGGACACGGCCTTTCTACTCGCCCGTCGCGCCTGGAAAGCTGGGAAGCACATGCACGCCTACAAGTGCCAGTTCGGACACCATTGGCATCTCGGGCATTGGGCCGGAGGGGCGAAGTTCGCTCTTGACTTCCATCCCCCGTTCGGCGGATAGTCGCCTCGTTGAGGGTGCGGTCCTTCGGGGCCGGCCGTGCGGTGCCCATTACACCTCGCGTGCCGGCCTCACCACCTTAATGGGAGGTGCGTTTTGAGCGTCAAAGTCATGGGTCTCATCTTTGAGGCCGTGATGCCGCCCGCCGAAAAGATTCTCCTGCTGGCTCTCGCCGACGAGGCGGCCCACGACGGCGGGAGCATCTTCCCAGGGCAGACCTTGATGATGATGAAGACGAGTATGGGGCTCCGCTCCATCCAGCGGCATCTCGCGGGGCTCGTCCGTGACGGAATTCTGATCGTGGAGAAGCCGCCGACGCAGCACCAGCCCGCGCATTATCGAATCGACCTCAAGGTGGTCGCGGCTCTGACATTCAGACCCGCCAATTTGGCGATTCTGGAAAAGGTCAGGGTCGCCAACGGCGACAATCCAGGGTCGCCAAGTCCGCCATCCAGGGTCGCCACTGGTGGCGCACTACCCGTACTACAAAGGCACCCAAGTACTAAAAGCACCCGGGGACACGGCATCGTCCTAACGGACGACGCCTTCATCGCGGCGTTGAAGCTCAATCCAGCTTACGAAGGCATCGAGATCGACCGTGAGCTCGGAAAGCTCGACGCCTGGCTGATGACCCCGCGAGGTCACGGGAAGCAGAAGACGCGGCAACGGATCGTGAACTGGTTGAACCGCGCCGAGAAGCCGATCAAGGGATCTTCCGCCGCGCCCAAGGTCGACACGACCCCGTGGTTCGGGCCGAACCTGCGATGACGCTCACCGTGATCGAGGGCCGCAAGATCGTGGATCGGTCGCTGGATGCCGCCGAGATCCTGCCGGTGGAGCGCGCGGTGATCGGGTGCGTGCTCCTGGAGGGTTCGGTACGGATTCCGCCGCTGCTCCCGCAGGAGTTCTATCTCGACGCGCACCGAACGATCTGGGAGACGATCCTGACGACGGATGCGGAGGGGCTCGGGGTGAACGTGCTGATCGTCCGGGCGCGGATGGCGCAGGCCGGCGAGCGCCACGACGGGGTCCTGGCGCTGTGCTACGAAGACGGGTCGATCGCCGCGCATCTGCCGGGGTACGCGCGGCTGGTGCGTGAGGCGGCGCGAGAGCGGATGTTGCGGGCGCTCGGGATGGAGCTCCAGGCGCAGGGGCTGACCGAGGACGAGATCCGCCGCCGGCTGGATGATCTGCCAGGTCCGCTCACGAGCGCGATCTTCGATCCCGCCGACGACTGGCAGACGATTGTAGGGCGATGGTCGGGGAAGAGGATTCTGACCGGGTTGCGCGATCTCGACGCGATGGCGGGTGGGTTGCCGCCAGGGACGTTCGTGGTGATTGGTGGTCGCACGAGTATGGGCAAGACCAGTCTGCTGACGCATCTGGCGAACGTGCTGGCCGAGGCGCGGCATCCAGTGGAGTACCTGACGCTCGAGGAGTCGCGCGAGTCGATCGTGCGGCGGCTGATCGCCAACCGGGCGGGGCTGTCGATCGCGCGGTTGGTCGACGGCACGCTCTTCGGCGACGAGTTCGCCCGATCGCAGACGGCGGTGCGATGGTTGCAGGATATTCCGCTGCGCGTGACCGGCGTCGAGCATTTGCGCGCGATCGACGAAGACACGGTGGTCGGGATGGTCGCGGCATCAACGGCGGCCGTCGTGATCGTGGACCATCTCCAGCAGATCACGACGAAGGACCAGAGCCGGGTGTACGGGCTCGAGCGCGTGGTCAAGCGGCTGCACGCGTCCGCGCTCCGTGACGGCAAGGTTCTGCTCTGCGGGGCGCAGCTCGGCCGCGACATGGACAATCCACCGCGGCCCCCGCGGCTGAGTGATCTGCGCGACTCCGCGAGCATTGAGATCGCGGCGCGGCAGGTGTGGTTGCTGTATTGGGGGTGCAAGCACGATCGAAATGTCGATCCTGGGAAGTACGAGGTGTTTGTGGCGAAGCATTCGGATGGTCCGACCGGCGTGGTGTCGCTCCACTTCGACGCGATCACGGGCCGGTTCGCGGACGTGACCCCATGACGACCGGCGTCATGATCTGCTCATTCACCGACGACGTGACGTATCGCATCGTGGTCGAGGGGCGGGAGTGGCGATTCGACTACGGAGCCATGTTCGGGCCGCTGTTCGTCAGCGCGCGCGGGCGCGATCTGAAAAACCAGCCGAAGCATGTCTCGCTGCTGCGCGCGGTGACGCTGTGGGCGCGGCAAGGTAAGCGGGTGGACGCGGGACAATGCGTGTGGGACGAGCCTCCCCCGCTCCGGGTGGAGCATCTCGGCGGTAAGCACTACAAGCTATTGCCCGGTCAAGAGCCGGGCGTCGATTACGACTTTAGCCGTCACGTCGTCGTCGAGCCATGACGACCGGCGTCACGAAGGCGTGGGTCGCCGCGCAGGCCACGAAGGCGAGCGCGCCGATTCTTGAGGGCTGGAAGAACGGCGCGTTGACGGGGTTCGTCCATGGGGCGCCCGCCAACCTGAAGAACAAGGTGAGCCACTGGTCGACGCGGGCGCGGTGGGCGAAGAGCTGGCGTGAGCGGACGGCGAACGCGCTGCTCCCGTGGAGGGTTGGAGCGGGCCCCATAGGGCCGTGGCCGTGGTCGCCATACGATCCGAAACGGATTCACTTCACCGTGTTTTGTCGCAACCCGTTCGACAGCGCCGAGAACCTCCGGCTCGTATGTTCCGCCGTCAAGGATGCGCTGGGTCCATCCGGGGCTCGCAAGGTCGGCGTGGGGATCATCGACGATGATCGTGATTCATCGGGGCACGTCTTCACGTACGAGCAGATTACGTCGCGGAAGGCGGGCGCGGTCTTCGGGATCGCAATCAGGATCGCGCTGGCGAAAGGAGCGGAGTGATGGTCACACTGAACGTTGTCGTCAATCTCTACGAAGAGCAGTGCATCAACTGCGGCATCGTGTTCCACATGCCGATGGGCTTCCACGCCAATAGGAAGCGCGACAAGCGCGCGTTTCACTGCCCGAACGGGCACGCCCAGCACTACACGAGAACGACCGAGGACGAACTCCGCGAGCAACTGGCCGCGAAGGACGGCGAGCTGCGCCGCGTGTCGATCGAACGCGACGACTACTCCATGAATGTCGAGCGCCTGCGGCGTCGGCTGGCGCGTAAGAAGTGACCGCCCCCGCGGGCGGACAGGGAGGGTTGGGGTGAGTTTGCCAAGGCGTGAACACGGCGTTGCGCGACATGACGGCCGGTACGTCGGCCAGTGGTTCGCGCCGTTCTCCGAGTGCGGATGCTGAGCGCGCCCGGCGTATTGTTCGCGGTTGCCTACGTATTGTTCTTAGTTATCTGCGTGTGGGTCATCGTGAGGGCCCCATGACTCTCACGATGGTGGACGACGCGGAGGGGAGGGAGGAGAGGATGGAGCCACGGGGGTGTCCAACGCCTGGCGCATGCTCGGCGTTGACCGAGATCGTGCGGCTGAGGGAGCGGATGGAGCGGGTGGAGAAGGACGCCTATGAGCGGGCCGCGTCGCTCGTTGAACAGCAGTCCTATAACTACATCGTCGAGTGGGGACTGAGCGGACTGACGATCCAGCGCGTTCGTGACGACCTAGCGCGGATGATCCGCGCTCTCCTCCCGCCCACCCCGACGGCCGAGATGGTGCCGTGCGCGGATTGCGGCGCCCGCCGGGAATACTGCGGCTGCGATCTGGTCGCGGCGCTGGACGAAGTGTGGAGCGGGATCGTCAAGACGGCCGAGGGCTGCCCCGTGCCTACCGCGATTTGCCAGGACCGCTGCGGCCCCGGGCAGTGCGAGTTAGACGTAGCGATCCGCGCGCTGCGGCGGCATGTTCCGCCCACCCCGGCGGCCCCGTGAGCGCGCCAGATGTGAGGCAGTGGTGATGAGTGATGACGTGAAGTGCCGCAACTGCCATGAAAACAGCGGACTGGTCCGCGACGTGGCCGCCGACGTGTACGGCGGGCCGCGCGTGGTTTGGTGTTGGTGTACACGCGGAATCTCACAGTGCGATCCAGACTGTCCCTGTGCGCCAGTTGAACGTCAGCGGGAGCAGATCGAAGGGTGGAACGCATGACCCCGCCCGGCGAGGGGACGGAGGGGGACGTGAGGAGCGAACGAGAGCGTTTTCAACCCATCGTTGACAACCAAGCGTATCCGCTGGCACCGAGGAGCGCCATCCACGAGTTGTGCAACACGGTCGCCGCCCTCCGCGCCGAGATCGCGCGGCTCGAGGACACGGTGGAGATCAAGCACAACGCGAATCTCGGCCTGCTCGACGTGCTGAAAGAGGAGCGCACCGCCCGGCTCACCGCCGAGGAAGACGCGCGTGTGGCACGCGAGGGCGCGCGCTACGGTCACTCGGCGCTGTTCGAGGACGTTGTGCGTCTCCGCGAGCGTGTGGCCGCCGCCGAGGGGGCGGTGACTCATGAAGTGGTGTCGCTTGTCGCCCGGCGAGTGAAGGATCACGCCGGCACCCGCGAGGTCGAAGCAGACCTGAGCATTGCCCGCGATCTTGTGGAGCAGGCGCGGGGGGAGCGAAGAGTGGGCGAGCCACAAGGCCGATGCGATACAACGATGACGGAGCGGTTTGTGAATCCGCTCTGTCGGTGTAGCACCTATGCTGGGAATCACGGTCCGTGCATGACCTACGAAGTGGGTGGCAACGCCTTTAAGTGCGTCTACTGCGACCATAACGCGATCTGTCACATCGAGTTGCTCACAGCGGAGAACGCGGCGCTGCGGGCGCGGGTGGAGCGGCTTGAAGCCTTGGTCGAGGCGGGCCTCGATGCGACAGAGGCAACGGAAGAGATGCTCCGGGCGCGGGTGGAGCGGGTGGAGGAAGTCGAGACGATCATTCGACGACTTCGCACTTGGTTTGATCGCTCGTGGCCCGAGTACAAGAAGATCCACCCCGACGCGGCTGAGTTCTTGGACGACGAGTTCAAGCGGCTCGTCAATCTGGCGCTCGCCGCCCTCCTCCCGCCCACCCCGGCGGCCCCACCCAACAACGTGGTCGCCTGCGTGAACTGCAAGAAGCCGGTGACCGTCACGGCGCTCAACGCGGTCCGGTGTGTCGAGTGTGCGGGCGGGACGACGGGCGAGGGGACATGATCTCTCGTGCAACCGTGGATCGCATGATCGACCGCGCCCGGGCCACCCAGGCCCGGATCGACCGCGGCGAGCTCGCCGGTCGAGACCTCGAGGTACAGGCCGAGTGCCGGGAGACGTTGGCGACGGTGGATGCCTACCTGGCTACGCTGCCGGCGGCCATGCAGGCGGTGACGTCGGGCCAGTTGGTCGCCCGGCTCGAGGCGCGCGAACGGTTCACGGCGACGGTGCCTCCGAAGCGGCGGACGGTCGTCTCCCACGCGGCCCTGTGAGGGGCTACGCGCCACCACGGGGCACGATGACCCCGCTGGACGGGTAACGGGGCGGATTCAGGCCGCGACGTCGGCCCACGGGCGTCAGGGGCTCGCAAGATAGGGTACGGTGTCGACGATTCGGGGAGTAGCCAAGGGTCAGGATGGCGCGCGGGTATAGCCCGCGAGGCGCAGGGCAGAGCAGAGAGAGACGCGGAAGCCGGAACCTAGAGGGGGACGCCCCCGAGTGAAATCCTCTGTACCGGACTGCTTCCCCGACCATGACGCGATGCAGCTTGACGCTTCCGCTGATGCGCGTATGATCCGGTCATGATCTCGGGTGACTGGATGGAGGCGGCAGCGGTGGTGCGTCGGCTCCGTGAGTACGTGACGGCGTGCGGCAACGGGGCAGCGGCGGCCCGCGCTATCGGGATCTCGCCTCAGTATCTCTCGGACATCCTGAGCGGCTACCGGGCACCGAGCGAACGTGTCTGTCATCGGCTCGGCCTGCGGCGCATGGTGGTCTATGTGGTGAGCGGCAAAAGCGCTACGACGAATTGACGCGATGCGGCTTGCGTTCTACGCTGGACCGCGTATACTCCACAGTATGCAGTCAATCATCAGCACGCGGGGGGACGTCATGGGACAGGTACAGCGGATCGAGCCGGAAGTGTACGCGGCCTGCAACACGATCGCGGCGACGGTCTACAGCGTGTCGCGCGGGATGCGCGGCAAAACGATCACGGTCCAGATGGAGACGCCCCACGGGTTCGCCTCGGTGTCCCTGCCGGCCGCCTGCGTGCGCCAGTTCGCGCCGGGCGACCTGATCACCCTGACGATCTCGGCGGGCGCCTAGATGGCCGCCGGGACGCGCGTGCTCCGCGAGATCATCGACCACATCAGCACGGCGAGCACCTCACCGCGCCCGCCGATGGCCTGCGGTCACACCACCGTTGAGGCGCGCATCGGGGGCAAGCCCTACGAGCGTCGTCGTGACGGTGGACCTCGGCGCAAAGTGTGCATGACGTGCTCACCCGAACCCAACCACGGAGGGACACAATGACCACGTTTAAGTTCTACGCGGGCGAGGTGGATGGTAACAAGCTGACGCTCGCGGTCGAGCTGCGGCCGACCGCGGGGCGGATCTGGGGCGAGGTGACGAACGCGAACGGCGCCCGTGTGCCGGGCACGGTCGAGGTCGAGGGCCTCGAGCTGTCGATCTGCGGCGAGGTGTACGACGCTACGGGACAGGAGCTCGGCGGCGGGCAGTGCGTCGATACCTTGGCGGCTGTGATCGAGCGCGGCACGCTCGCGCCGGATCTCTCGCGCGAGGCCGGAGCCTGGCTGCTCGAGGTGTGGCGCGCGTGGCATCTCAACGGAATGAAGGCCGGGTGTGCGCATCAGCGTGCGGCGGGGTGGGATCAGCGCCCGATCGACCCCACGAAGCCGACGAACGCCTATGGGAAGCATTCCCCGAGTCAGCGGTCGGACTCGTGGAACATGCTGACCTGGGCGAGTCCGGAGGACGTTCCCGGCGGGTTGATGGGTGTCTCGTGTCCTGAGTGCGGCTATCGGTATGGAACCGCGTGGTTGTTCGAGCCGCTGCCGGTCGACGTCGAGACGTTCATTCGTGGACTCGCGCGGCTGCCGGCCTCGGCCGGTGCCGAGGGACAGTCACGCGCGGCGGCGACGGCCGCAGGGGTGCGGTTCTCGGTGCTCGGCCAAGTGGACCGTAATCCGAACATGCCGGGGGCTGAGGGCGATCACTGGCGCGTGAAGCTGGCCCGTGGCGGCCGAAGCATGACGCTGGTCTTCACGAAGGGCCACGGCCACGATGGCAAGCGCCCGACCGTCCACGAGGTCATTGAGTGCCTGCGGGCGGATGCGTCGAGCGTCGAGGGGGCTGACGGGTTCGAGGAGTGGGCGCGGGATCTCGGCATGTCGTCTGACTTGCGCGACGCTGAGAAGAGCTATCGCCACGGGACGTGTCGGAACTGTGGTCGTGACGGCGCCGAGGATCGGTACTCGCTCGGGCTCTACGCGATGCACGCCTGTGGTGCGTGCTGGCGTCGGAGCGGCTACCTTGACGAGGCCGCGAGCTCGTTCGATCCCCTGGACGCGGGCGAATCATACGACGGTGACGCATGAGCGCGCGGCATCGAGCCGTGGTCAGGGTGCGGCGATACGGGGGGTGTGCCTGGTGGGTGGAGATCGCGCGGATGGCTGCCGCGCTGTTCTGCGTCGGGGTGTGGGCGGCGGTGCTGGGCGTGGTGTACGTCACGGTGCTGCGGTGAGCGCGTGCGCCACCGAGCCCGGCGAGCCCATCTGCGCGCATCACGCGCGAGAGCATCCGTCCGACCCGCACCCCTACCTCCGTCACACGTGCGGGCACGAGTTCTGTGGCCTGCACTGGATCGTCTGCCCGCGTTGCTACGGGACCGGATTGGAGAACGTGTACCCCGTGCCGGCGCTGACGTTCCGCGCCATCCCCCAGGCGGGCGCCTAGATGGCCGCCCAGGAGAGGAAGATGACGACGATACGACAGAGGATCAGCGACGAGCGGCTGGCCGACGTGCTGTGCAGTGCCTACGAGGGCGGGTCGAATTACTGGGCCAGGCAGAGCGATGGGAAGAAGTCGCCCTATCGCTTCGCGGCTCTGTCCGGGGGAGTACTGCAATTCGTGCCGGACTTCGCCGTCGAGATCACGGACGTGGAGGATGGCGAGAAGAAATACCCGCTGACGCTCGCGAGGCTTCGTCACGGCCTGCAGGTCATGGCGACGAAGTATCCGCGTCACTTCGCCGATATCCTCGCGGAGAACGACGATGCGACCACTGGAGACGTGCTCCTCCAGTGCGCGATCTTCGGCGAACTGGTGTACGGTTAGATGGCCGCCGGGACGACGACGCAGGGCGAGCCTATGCTTGGAGGGCTGTCATGAGTGAGCCGATCACGGGCTGGTACACGTTCCTGCATCACGACCAACCGATTGAATGGACGCACGACCTGGCCCAGCGGCTGGCCTACATCGAGACGCGGAAGCCCGTGCACGAGCGCGCGATCCGGCTCCGCTGCATCGTCGCGGTGCCGGTGGAGCGCCTGCCGGTCGGGTACGTCGAGGCGTGGTGGGGGTACGTCGAGGCGTGGCGGGGGTCCGACGAGGCGAGGCGGGGGTCCGACGAGGCGTGGCGGGGGTACGACGAGGCGAGGCGGGGGTCCGCGCCGAAGCTGCTCGCGCTGGCGCTGGCCCTGGTGCCCGACGCGCCATGGAACGGCCACGGGCTGACGTTCGAGGGGGCCGCGTGATGATCGCCCGTTGGCTCCTGGCCGGTGCGCTCATGGGCTCGGTCCTGTTGCCCGCCGAGCTGGCGATGACCGCGACCGAGACCGCGGACCACGCCGCGGCCCAGCTCGATATGCTGTGCTCATTCCTCGAGCTCGAGCGCTCCGGGGCGTGCGGCCCATGGTGACGCGGCACCCGAACCCCGCCGCTCTCTACCCCGTGACGGCGATGCTGACTCAGCGTCAGGTGGTCGCGGTCGTGCGCGGTCTGTGCCTGAGCCCCACGGCGAACCGCGACGCCCGCCGCTTCCTCGCCGAACTCGTCTCCGCCGCCGTGCCGCCCCCTCCTGATCCTCCGTGACACACCGCGTCACGCCGCGGGCCCCTCGCTACTCAGCGAATAGTCTCGCCGTTTCAGAGGGGTATTGACCTCCTGTTTCTCCCTGTGCTACATATGAAGCCTCTCCCCTCTGCGAGCGCTCCTCCCGCTCGCATGCCCTGACTCTCACCCCACCCCTATCTCATCCCCCGACCAGTGCATCGACTCCATCCCCTGTGCTCACCCCGCCCTGCTTGTGTAGGGACTTTCGGGCGGGACTTTCTCCCTGGGAGATTCTCCCATCAGGACAAGGGCCGAAGGGGGTGACAGTACGGAGCTTCGGTCAGGGTCAATGTCGGGGTCTGTCCAGTGATCTGGGGTCGGGGGAGTGGGCCGGCTGGCGTCGAGGTGAGGTGATGCCGTGCCCGCGGGGTCTCCGGTGGTGGGGCCGGGGTCCGGGGTCGGGCAGTGGTCGAGGGGGTCAGGGCTCGAGGGGGTGACGGGCCGCGGGGTCGGGGCTCGAGGGGTCCGCGGCCTGGCGACGGGATCGCGGCGGGATCGCGGCCGGGGAGCGGAATCCTTGACGGGATTTGTGTCGAGGGGGGGGGCGGTTCACAAATCGAAGGGGGCGGGGGCTAGACCGGGCATCGTGCGCATGGGTTCTAGGGTACCGGATTTTCTAGGGTTTTAGGTATTCCAACCTTCCCATGATTCGCGGCCGATCGAGGCTCCAGCCCGAACCGAATTGACCAATTGACTTTTGCCGCAGGGTGATTGATGATGCGCTGAAGAGGGAAACAGGGATGCACAGGGGCGAGGTGCAGATTCTCCAACACCGGATGCGGGCGAGGATGTTGGGGGAGACGATTCGGGACGATCGGCGGTGTCCGAATCACGACGATATGTGGACGATCATGCGCTGTCCGCGGTGTCGTCGAATGCTGGCAGAGCATGCAGAGCGGATTGCGAAATTGGGGCCGGTGGTACGGGGAGAACGCTGATGGGCGACAAGAGCACGATCGAGTGGACCTCGGCGACGTGGAATCCCATTCGCGGCTGCTCCCGCGTGTCCGAGGGGTGCCGGCACTGCTACGCGGAGCGGACGGCGATCCGGCATGTCTCGATGCCGACGCGCCCGCTTGGCGGCGTCACGAAGGGTCAGGAGCCGGGTGCCTACCACGGGCTCGTGACGTCCACACCTCAAGGCCCGCGATGGACCGGCGAGGTGCGGTTCGTGGAGGACGCGCTCACGCTCCCACTCCGGTGGAAAGCGCCGCGCCGGATCTTTGTAAATTCGATGAGCGATCTGTTCCACGAGAAGGTGTCCGATGAGTGGATCGACCGGATTTTCGCGGTGATGGCGCTGACCCAGCGGCACACCTATCAGATCCTCACGAAGCGCCATGAGCGGATGTGTGCGTACCTCACAGACCCGAAGCACCAGCAGCGGGTCGTCAACTGGATGGACCGCACCCTCGGGCCTGCCGATCACATCGGCGAGAACGGCACAGACGCTGACGGCGTCTCGACGTTCCCGTGCCCCTCGATCCACCTTGGTGTCTCCGTGGAGGACGAGCGCACCGCGCAGACGCGGATCGCCGCGCTGATCGACACGCCAGCAGCGGTGCGCTGGGTGAGCTACGAGCCCGCGCTCGGTCCCATCGACTTCCGGCCGTACATGCCGAACGCGCTCTGGCATGATCTCCCGTCGTGGAAGCAGCCGGAACTCGACTGGATCGTGGTCGGCGGCGAGAGCGGCCCCGGCGCGCGGCCGTTCGATCTCGCGTGGGCGCGCTCGACGATCACGCAGTGTCGCGCGGCCGGGGTGCCGGTGTTCGTGAAGCAACTCGGCGCGCGGCCGATCATCTACCTCGGCGACGGACACCGCAACGAGGTGCGCGTTCGTCCGATCCTCCTCCGCGACCGCAAGGGCGGCGACTGGGCCGAGTGGCCCGAGGATCTCCGCGTGCGGGAGTTTCCCACGGCGTCCGCAGCGTGATGCTGTGCGCTCTGTGCGGAACCGGGAACACGGAGTTGTGCGACCACCACCACATCAGCGAGCCGGACTGAGCGATGGAGAACCGGATCTGGAACGATCTCTTGATGCGGGGGATCAGTCCCTCGCGGCTGTCGGTCGCGGAGCGGGATGCGATGGGGACCGGGATCATGGCGAGCGTGGGTGACGGAGGCTACTGATGACGGAGGAGATGAGCATGGGAGACGCGCGGCGACGGAGCGTGAACGGCAACAGTCTTCTGGTGCCGGATAGCCGGCTGGTGAGCGCGGCGGGGGTGCCGCTGTCGGGGGCGATGGCAGGCCACGCGGCGGGGTTGAAGCAATACGGGCTGGTGCTGCTGGAAAACGGGGTGGTGGTGAGCCAGCGGGCGATCGCGGACCCGTTCATCAGGGTGCAGATCGCGGTGAAGGGGTGGAGGAAGGCGTGGCAGGTGTGGCGCGGCCGGTACGCGGTCAAGGTCCAGGTCCACGGCACCGAGCAGGCGATGCGGGACGTGTACGGCCCCTCCGTGATGATCCGACCATGATCGACAATGCCAACCCGCACGGCCTCACGCTGACGCGGCTGATGCCCCCCTACCCGGTGTCCGCGGCCGTCGTGCTCCACTTCGACGACCTCGAATCGCCCAAGAGGTTCCACGCACACTTCTGCAACCAGATCACCGAGGGCGCCCGGCATCTGCTCGACGCGCCGATCCCGGCCGCCCGGCAGTACGTCATCTACTGGCCGGGGGTGCTCGAGATCCCGTGGCCCGACGGCATGACGGCGCAGCAGGCGGTCGCGGTGTGGAAGGACGGAGTACACGGCGTCACTCCCGATGACCTGTGTGCCGAGCGCATCGCCATCCTCGACCAGCAGGAGATCACCCCATGAGCCACCAACGCATCGGCACCTGTTCGATCTGCGGCGGCGACGTGATGGGAGTCCGCGGGGCGTTCTGGTCGATCATCCCGCCAGGTCCCGACACGTGTTCGTCATGTGGTGCCGTCGCGGCTGGTCAGGACGACGTGATCCCGATGCAGCCCGCTCGCGTTCCGAGCGTCCGTGGCGGGTGGCGGTCAACCTACACCGGGACCACCACGACCCCGACGGCGAACAACACATGACCGACCAGGCCGCGAGCTTCGCTCCCGACATCGCGTCCTTGCTTCCCCCACTGTCCACGCTTCCCTCGTGTCCCATGTGCCACTCCATCGGCGTGATCCACGTCGATGATCCCACCGCGAACGAATGGCCGGCACACTGGAGCCGCTGCTTCAAATGTCTTCACTTCTGGGAGCGGCTTAGACCGTAATGGGCGTGCGCGGGAGGGCGACTATGCGATTCACCATCGCGCAATTCGAGAAAGTATTCGCGGCACACGATTGCGACCCACGTCCGGTTCACTGCGGAATGTGCGGGGTTCATATGGAGGAGCATCCACTCGGGGAAGAGAATGTCTGCCGTCCGTTCTGGCCAGACGACCCGCCCCATACCAACAACCCTTCGTCCGTGGAAACCCCATGACCGACCTGGAGCTCACCCCCAAGGAGTTCGCGGCCCTGCTGGAACGGGTGGGCGACGACGTCGTCCTGAGGGATTGCACCGTCACGAAGGGCCGGTATGCGTTCACCATCCATCCCGTGACGTTCTTCGTCAACGCCAAGAAGTGGGAGCACTACAAGCTCCAGGCCCTCGTGGCGCGCCTATCGTCCGGCTGGAAGGACACCCTCACGGAGCCGACGCTGATGAAGCTCCGGGCGATGCTGACGCCTGTGGACGCCACCGCCGCCGTGGAGCCAGGAGAGTCGCGATGAGCACATTCGAGGAAGGGTCCCCGGAACGTCTGGCGTTGGATCGTGCGTACGAGTTGTCTCGCCACGCCCGCGAATCTGCCGCCCTGGACATCGCGCTCCGCATCCACACGTTCAACCCGGAGAATCGCGCGTTCATCCGCCGCCGGGTCCAGGAACTGCTCCGATGCAAGGACGACCCGACGATTCGGGCCGTGACCCCTTATGTGGTGATTGGAACGACGTGGAATCAGGAATCGTGGACGAGTACGGGTAGGATGGAGGGCGGCAATGTCCCCACCGCCACTCCTCCCGGGACAAACGTCGCCGGTCCCGCCGCGCACCATCTCTCCAAAGGCGACGACGGCCATCTCCACCACTTCGTCTCCTCGCCTGGTGATGTGTCGGAGGTCTACTGCGTGAACTGCGCGGAGGCACGCCCGCTGCCGCAGAAGGCGATCACGGGCGCATGATCGAACGCTCCTGCGTCCGGTGTGGCATCCCGATGATGACCGGGTCGGTGCCGTGTCCCGGCGGCCACCACGGCTGCCTGGTCCTTCATTACGGCCCGGTCTGTCCTCGATGCGACGGTCGGGTGTACGAACACGTCGAGTCGCGGTTTACGTGGGAGTCCGCGCACTCATGACCTGTTCCGGCTGCGGCACACCCAACACGAGGATCGACCTCTGCCGCGCCTGCTCCCCGGACTCGCCACGCATCCACGACGCTCGGTCGATCGCGAGACGCAAGACGATGCAGAGGGCCGAGAAGACGCAGATCCCGCCACCCCCTCCCGAGACACCCGTGCGAACCTCGACGCTCGGATGGCGGCTCATGTTCATTCCGCTCGGCACGGAACAGCCCACCACGCTCCAAGGAGCCCTGAAGACCGCGGACGATGGGGTCCACGTCGCCGAGACGTACAACAAGCTCGAATGGGAAGTTCACCAGGGCCTCGGGGCGGACTCGATGATCGCGGTGGGGCGCAAGGGCTCGTTCATCCTCGCGCCGGTGATGCGATGAGCGAGTTCGTTGAGCGGCTGGCACGAGGATCGGTCTACGTGCGCGATAGCGCGGATGAAGTGGGTGGTCTTCGGAGCGACTTTATCGTGGCGGACCATGAAGATGAGGCTGCGTTCATACGATCCGTGATCGTCGCCGCGATCCACACTGCGCTGGACGAAGCAGCCGCAACGGTTGAGGGATGCGATCGGGACGCCAAGCGGCACGAGATCGCGGACAAGATCAGGGCGCTGAAGGGATGATGGAGATCGGCTCGCTACGTCGTCACGCAGGGTGCGTCGTGATCGCGCCGTCGCTCACGCAGGCGTGGGACTACCACGCACAGGTACTCGGTCGAGAACCGCGGCCCGACGAGCGCCCGATCGCGATCTACTGGTGCCGACATCACCACGTCTGGCTCACCGATGGTCTGCCGGCACCGAGAGCGTCGAAGGGATGAGCGCCTGTCCCATCTGCGGCAACCGCGTGCCCCAGCCGAAGACAGGTCGGCCGCGTCTGTACGACCGCCGCCAGTGCCGCGATACCGCGTGGCGGTCGGGATCGGCGCGTGAAGCCCGTGAGGCGCCGGTCAAGGCCGCGCGTCGGCACATCCTGACCACGATGCGCCGAGCCGCAGGACAGGCGAAAGGATGACCGACGATGCCGCGCCCAAAAGACGGAACAGCCGGCGACAAGGTCCGGGTGCTCACGAAGCCGACGCACGTGGTCATGGCGGACCTGCTCCGGCTCCTGAACCGCAAGAACTACGACGCGCTGATCCGCATGCTCAAAAAGCGGGGCCTCGGCCGGCTGCGCCACGACCAGAAGATCCACCTTCCGGGCCATCGGTATCCGAAGCAGTATTGGTGGTGGACGGTGACGCGGGACGAAGCGAAGATGCTCTGGCGCGAGCAACAGCTGAAGGCGCTGAAGAAGCTCTCGCCGCGCCGCTTCCGCGCAGCCCAGCACTTCCTCTCGGACCATTCCTCGGAACCACCCGCGCCACGCTCGACCGGGGGGCGCCGATCGTCCTCGGGATGCTCCACGAAAGCCTCAACGAGACCCTCGCCTCGGCCCAAGAAGCGCACGCCCAGGGCAAGCTCGGACTCGAAGGGGACCTCCGCGACATCTTCCACCGGGGCGGATTCCGCTACCTCGAGCTGACGCTGGGAAAGAAGATGAGCTTCAACGTCAACATCAAGTCGCAAGACGACCTGCCGAATTACCGGGCGTACCCGCCCGAGGTGCGCGCCGCGATGGACGCCGGGCTCGACGCGATGGAGAAGTTTCAGCAGCGCGCCATCCCGGCGAAAGCCCTGTCCAGTGAGAAGATGGAGCCATGAGTGACGACGGAACCCGCTACTACTGGTTCTTGAGTTGCCCTTCTGGCTGTACGCTCTGGGTGGAATCCTCCACGCTGACGCCGCCGATCGACCTCGCCACGGTGTTCTGTCGGTATCACGAGACGCCCACGCCGATGCGGGCCTTCCTGCCGCTGGACGTGACGCCGTGAGCGTGCAGCCCGTCTACGGCCGGGTGTGTCTGAAGCGCATCGAGCCCGAAGTCGGCGAGGCGATCAAGATCAAAGGCAAACTCTACACGCGATGCCCAAAGTGCAACACTATCGTCCGCGTCAACAAGCCACTGATCGGGGATCTCCATGTCTGCGACTGAGTGTGGGTGCCGAGTCCGGGCGGTGTCCGTCATGGCCGAGGGGATGGACTGGCTGGCGGACCGCGCCGAGAGCCTCGGCGAGTTCAACTTCTGGCTTGAGGTCTACGAGCGGCTGTTCTGGAAGCACGTCACGCTGCCGCGAGTCTGGGGGGACGCATGACGGGGTGCGGGTGCCGGGTGGAATACGGGGAGCGTCCACGGCGCGAGCAGCCGATCGGCACGATGTTCGGGCCGCCGGGTGAACCGAAGCCAACCGCCGATCGCATCGTTTATTGCCCGCTCCACGCCGCGGCCTTCGACCTCCTGACCGCGCTCCACGCCCGTGTCAATCACGCGGATGGCTGTGTCGGCCATCGCGAGTGCGGGGCGTTCGATGTGGACGCCTTCGCCGAGGGCCGGTATCTCGTGGAGCGACTGTGGCCGTAAACGCCCGCCTGACATCACTCGCTGGCCGGTGTATAGACGCCATCTTCGGCCGCCCGGATGTCGTGGATATCACCAACACGATCGGCGGGGATCGCCGCGTGGGCACCGTCAAGGCGTGGGGCTGCGCGGGCAAATGGTACGTGGCCGGCGATGCCGTCCCGCATCTCAGCAACCGCTCGACGTACAGCCTTGCGACCGTCGAGGGATGGTACGTCCATGTCAGTCAGGGGCGCATCACGTCATGGAGCCGAAAAGCGATTCACGGTTCCGTGGCGGATGTCTACGGAAGGCTGAGTGGGCCGAAGCGACGGCGAGGGCTGCTCGGATGATCCTTGAACGCTACCACGGTGCGCTCCTGTTCAACGATCGCTGGGACCGCTTCTCCGTGTTGTGGCGCACGTCGCCCGCGAAAGAGCGCGTGGTGCTCGACGACGGCAGGCCGGCGATCCGTCGCGAGCCATCGCCAGACGAGGAAGGCGGCGAGGTGACATTCACCACGCTCGCTCCCGAGTTGTGGAACCGGATCAAGTCGCGTCAGCGCGAAGCGTTCGTGATGAATCCGCCGCCTCCGCGGACCCGGCTGTGTCTTGCATGTCGAGGGGAAATGAAGGTGTCTCGCGAGTACGAGGCGGTGTGGTGTTTCCGCTGCCCGACGTGCGGGAGCAGCGAGACGTGGGGCAAGGATCTGCTCGGCGGCTCTGTGGGAAGCGGCGAGAAGGAGAAGCGGTGAGCACCATACCCAGCTTCAGCGCTCTCGCGGCGTCGGCGATGGACAGCATCTATACCAAGGAGGAGCATCTATGACCGACGACATCGCCATCAGCATCGTCTGGCATGTGGTGTGGGTCGTTATGGTCGTGTTCGCGGTGGGTCTCGTTGTCGAGATCACGAAACCGTCGGGTCTGTCGATGTTGCTGCCGTCCCTTCCGAAGAAGAAGCGGAAGGGGAACCGATGACCGACACTGCGAAGACCGTCATCAAGTGCCTCTGCGGCCACGGCGACGACGGTAAGCACGAGATCATGGCGTCCGACTCATTCTGGGAGTTCATCATCTGTCCGTCCTGCCCGCCCGGCGTCATGTACGGGTACGATCCCGCGTACGTGAAGTTCGAGCGGCTCCCATGACCGACACCAGCATCCTGCTCGCCATCCTCGGCATCCTGGCCGTGATGAACGCGACGGGGCTCGTGGCCGTCGCGCTCTACGTGAACCGCCAGCGTGAGCAGACCCGTCATTGCATCCAAATCATCACCACGCTCCTGAAGGCGTACGAATCGGAGACGGGGACGAAGGTGGCGGTGGACCACGGACTTCTTGGCGAACCGCTGGACGTGGTGGCGGATGAGGACTCGGATGTGTTCTCGAAGATTCCTGACGCGGCGCCGTGGGGAGTGAAATGAAGACGTTCACCGAGTGCGTGGACTGCCGTGAAAGAGAAGGACGTCACGCCGAGGGTGAAATGACGAAGAGGCCGGCCGCTGAGCGTGTCGAGCAGGCGAGGAAGAACGCCGCCTGGTGGCGCGTGGAGATCGCGGCGGGGCGGATCAAGACAACGCCCGAGCTGAACTGGATGCTGGTTGATCTCAAGAGCGCCGGAGGACTGCGCTGAGCACCCCCGGTCCGCTCGCGAAGAGGAAACGAAATGAACAACAATCCAGGTGAGGGCATGACTCCCGAAATGATCCAACGGATAGGCGAAGTCCTATCCGGTGCTCAAACCTCTATGGGTCCGCCCCCTGAAAAGCCGTTGGTGCTCGGAGAGTGGTACGGATACGTCTTGGTCCCCGATATGGAATCTGCTCACGCCGTCGTCGCTCGCGGCGAGATGCCGCTGCTCATCTCGCCGGGCGTGTCAATGGACACGGAGAGGCTTGGTGAGCTTCAGCAAGAGCAGTGGGAGCGTCCGGGCCGCATCTTCGGTCGGCGGATGACGGGCGGTTTCGGTGTCGTGACGCGTGACATGCTGGGCCGTGTCGAGCCGGACTTTCAGCCGCTCTACAATGAGGAGACGGAAGGTCCGGGCGCTCATAACACGAGGGCAGCGTTCGGCGGCGGGATGCTCGGAGGACTGCGCTGAGCGCTACCGACCTCGCCCGCGAAGAAGAGCAGACTCGGCTGTATTGGAGCCGCGAACTGATGCGCTGCGAGGACAGCTTCGACTATCTCACGTCGAAGTACCTGCGGATCAAGGCCAAGAACGTCATCGGGTTCCCGGCGCTCGCGTTCAATCGGGTGCAGCAGCTCCTGCGCGCGAAGATGCAGGATCAGTGGAAGCGGACGGGATGGGTGCGGCAGGTCTGGGGAAAGTCTCGGCAGGTCGGAGCGAGCACTTTGGCCCGCGCCTTCAGTTTCCAAAACACCGCGTTCAAGAGCAACCGCAACGCCTTCCTGGCCGCGCACGACGAGGAAGCCGTCTACGAGCTCTTCGAGACGACGGACAAGTCCTTTCTGGAGAACCTGCCTGAGCAGTTGAAGCCGACGGTTGGAGCCAACTCGAAAACGCGACTGGCGTATCCCGGCCGCAACTCGAAGGTGCTGGTGGGTCACAGCAAGAATCTCAACGTCGGAGCGTCGCAGATGAACCACATCTGGCACTTGACGGAGGTGGCGCGCTACGGAACGAACGCGGACTCGATGCAGGCGTCGCTCTTTCCGTCGTTCTCGGATGCGCGCGGCGACGATTTCTCCATCGGGATCATCGAATCCACGAGCGTCTACGGCGGGAAGTGGTTCAAGGGATTCGCGGAAGCCGCGATGAAGGGCGAGAACGGGTACGAGTTCACCTTCATTCCGTACTTCATGCACCAGGACTATCGGGCACCCGTCCCGAAGCACTTCCGGCTCAACGAAGACGAGAAGGAACTGAAGCGGAAGTACGGCCAAGTCGGGCTGGACGACAACGTCCTCGTGTGGCGGCGGATGAAGAAGAGCGAGTACGTGTCGAACCCTGCGCTCTTTCATCAGGACTATCCGGTGTCGTGGGTGGAGTCATGGCAGCTTCCGCTGGGCACCCTCCGCGTGTTCGATGACGAACTGATCGGGATGCTGGACCAGAAGCTGCGTCCCGGCAAGCGGTACGCCGTGGAATCGAGCGGACTGAAGGAATCGTTCGCGGAGCGGATCGAGGTGTGGGCGCTGCCCGAGGACGGGGTGTACTACTTCCTGGGCGTCGATCCGGCCGAGGGTCGCACCTATGACGCGGACTGGACCGTGATCGAGATCATTCGTGGCGATACGCTTGAGCAGGTCGTGGAAGCGCGGTTCCAGATGGACCCCGCGAGCGAAGAGTTCACGAATCTCGTCTACTGGCTTGGCATGGCCTACAACGCCGCGCTCATCAATCCGGACATCACGGGTGGGTGGGGGATGGCGCTGCTGACCGATCTTCAGAGGCGCTCCTATCCTAATATCTGGAACTGGCGCAGTCGCAACGACGCCCGTGAGCGTGTGTCTACCCGACTCGGCTTTATCTACACGAAGCGCGACAAGACGATCCTGGTGAACAAGGCGTTGATGCTGACCCGGCGTGGCGGGATCGTGGTTCATTCCGAGGGGCTCGTGGAGGAGCTTCGCAACTTCCTCAACATCGGGCTGGACGAATGGGGCGCGGCTCCTGGGTTCAAGGATGATCGAGCGAGCGCGTGGTTCCTCGCGCTGCTCGCCGCGAATGACGAGGCCGTGGCCCTGCCGCAAGCCTCCGACGAAGACAAGGCGCTGAAGGCGGAAGTGTCGTCCTACCGCCGGCACGATACGGAGACGGATCTGCGGGAAGAAGCCGATCAAGAGAACACGCTGGCACTGAGCCCGTGGGGTGTGCTGTGATCTTCGCCTACGCGGACCCGCCCTACGTCGCCTGCGCGCATCTCTATCCAGAGAAAACCGAGGTGGACCATGCCGCGCTGATCGCTCGGCTGGTGGTCGAGTATCCCGATGAAGAGATCCTGTTTACACAGACAGTCTAAGGAGACCCCCATGAGTGAAGCCACCTACCGGATCGACCTACCGATCACGATGAAGGACCGCCTGAAGGACAAGGCGCGGGAGTTGTCGGTGCCCGTGACCACGCTCGTCGAGCAGGCGCTGGAAATGGTGCTCGGGGGTGACGTCAAGCCGATCATCCGGCCCCGTGAAGTGACGGTGGAGGATGCGGGCGAGATCCTGCTGGCGCACATCGAGCCGGGACAAGCCTCGCTGATCCGCGATCTGTGCAGGGAGCATTCGCGGACCCCCGCCGAGTACATCCTGAGCTACGTGTACCTCGCGCACGAGCGAGGCGAGACGGCGACGATGGTGGGCGAGTCCGTGTTGACCCGTGAATCGCTCCTGCGGGATGAAGCCGCGGCGGACGGGACCGTGTGCGAACAGTGCGGGACGGCGCTGGTGGACGCGAAGCGTGGGCAACGGTTCTGCCCGGACGTGGACGACGGGACGGAATCGTGTGGGCGGAAGCATTCGCTTGCGGAGCTGCACACGCGGCGGGCGGCGAAGACCAAGAAGGCCGACAACAGCCACGCGCCGACCCAGGTGAACGTCGACGTCTACCGCCGGGCCGCGCAGACGTTGGCGTAGCGATTACTCGTCGTCCGGTGCAATAATAGCCGCCAATGGCGACCACCACCTTACCGCCCCGCGTCGACACGACCCAGCGCAAGCAGTCGCCGGATGAGGTGAAGCTGCTCGGGTATCTCGACGAGCTTCAGCAGGAAGGGGATCGGGCGAAGGAGCGGTGGGCACCCAAGGCCGACCGTGAGCGAGACATCAAGCTGTATCGCGGCCAGGTGGGGCCAAAGACCGGCGAGGTGTACTTCAAGGCGAACATCATCCAGACATTCGTGGACCGGATGGTCCAGCAATTGACGGACAACCGCCCGATGCTTCGGGTGGAGTCGCGCAAGCTCGGGTTGAAGAACGTCTCGCAGATCGCCGCCAAGGTCATCGACGCTGTGTGGGAAGAAGCGAAGATGCAGCGGCAGACATTCAAGATGGCCCACAACGCCGCGATCACGCGCTCGGCGGGGCTCTACACCGGCTACGACCCCACCACCGATGAAGTGGTGCTCGAGGTCCTGAAATCCAGCCAGGTGATCTTCGATCCCGCCGTGGAAGAAGCCGCGATGCTGAGCAAGGCCGAGTACCTTGCGATCGACCGCATCCGCCCGCTGAGTGAGCTGGTGTACAAGTTCCCCGGCCGCGGGGGATTCGTGAAAGCGGACGCGAACGTGACGCTGGACCCCGCGGGGGCGGCCCGGCGGACGGTGCTGTCGCCGCTGACGGATCTCATGAACGGCCGCGTGGAAGGTGGCGATACCCTCGGCCGCGCGCATGTGTGGGAGTGGTGCCTGATCGACCGGCAGCGGACGGCGGCTGGGATTCCGATGTTCCCCACCGGGCGGAAGATCTACCGGACGAAGGACCAGATCCTGTGGGACGCCCCGAACCCGTTCTGGGACGCCGATCATCCCGTCGACTGGTTCGATTGGATCGTGGACCCGGAGCATCCGTTCGGCTTGAGCGCCCCGGACCTCCTGATGCACCTCCAGCTTGCCTTCAACCAGTTGGGCGCGGGGCTGATCGAGAATCAGATCCTGTCCAACTTCCTGACGATCATCGCGGACCACGACTCGCTGGACCCGCAGACGTGGAAGCGGTTGCAGGCTATCACGTCGTCGATCATTCTTCGCAAGCGGAGCCGGAACGCGATGGCGCCGACCATCCAGCCGCCGGTGTCGTTCGGCCAGGACAAGATCGCGCTGCTGCGGTGGATCTTCACGATCGCGCAGTTGCTGACGAGCGTCACGGATGTCACCCTCGGGGAGACGCCGGGCTCATTGCAGTCCGGGCAGGCGATCGAGGGGCTCGTGGAGGGGGCGAACCTCGGGACACGCTCACGGGCGTCGCGGCTGGAGGACTTCTTCGACCGTGTGGGGCAGAAGCTGCTCGCGAGGATCTTCCAGTTCATGCCGAGCGACAAGGTGATTTCGCTGGTCGGGCCGTCGGGTGCTGCGATGGAGTATGTGGTCAAGCGTGCGGAGTTCTTCCTGAACGACGACGGGACCCCACTGAGCCCCGACGAGCGCCGGGAAGCGCTGAAGTGGCACCGCTTCATCATCCAGCCGGGATCGTCGATGGCGGGGACACGCCTGCGTCGCGGCCAGTTGATGAAGGATCTGGTGCTGCTCGGCGCGGGAAGCCGCGAGGACATGCTGGCGGAAGCGGGATTCCCGAATCCGAAGGAGATGCTGGACCGGGCGAAGAGGGAGTTCCTGGAGTTTCAGGCGGCGGGGTTCGTGCCGCCAGCGGCGTCCCAAAGTGGGAAATAGGTGAAGACGTTTGCGGACCTTGCCCCGGGGTCATGCCTCCCGTGGCGTGGTGCCCCTAATCGGGATGGTTACGGCCGCGTCCAGCGCGATGGCCAGACGCTGCTCGCCCACCGCGTGGCGTACATCGATCGGTACGGTCCGATTCCTGACGGTCTGCAACTTGACCATCTCTGCCGGGTTCGCGCCTGCGTGAATCCTGAGCATCTCGAAGCCGTGACGTGCGCAGAGAATATCCGTCGCGGCAACACGGGGCGTCACGAGCGCGAGAAAACGCACTGTCCCCAGGGCCACGCCTACGACGACGCGAACACGTATCTGCGTCGGAGGGGGCGTGACTGCCGCTCGTGTCGCCTCCAGCACAAGCGGGCGGCATACGTGCGGCGGGCCCGGAGCCTCAAAACGCACTGCCTGCGCGGCCACCCGTACGACGAGGTCAATACGTACGCGTGGAACGGCCGGCGCTACTGCCGCGCGTGCCAGCGGGTTCACAACCACGCCCGTCGAGTACCGCCGGCCGCGACGAAGAGCGGGTCATGAGCGCGTCCGAACTGTTTCCCGGCATTGCTCATGTCGTTTGTGGATGCGGGCGCGTGTTCTTCGATGGGGAGAACGAGGGGCTCTGGAACTGCGCGCGGGCTCATGTCGTGGAGCGCAGGGAGATGGCCGCGGCACAGGAGCAAAAATACCGCGCCGCGATGAAGTCGGAGTAGTAACTCACGAGTTTTGACGCTCAGAGTTCTTGTATTCATTTCCTGTTCTGTGAATAGTAGTGCCACGACAATGAGCGTGGACCACATCGGCTGATGCCGCTCCCGATCCCAGGTCTTGACCTTGGTGGCAACGTCGATCCCTCCGAAGCTGCGTTCGCGTCCGGCATGATGGCCGGCGCAGGTCTCAGAGAAATCAGCCAAGTTTTGGGTCTCAACCGCAAGCGCGGCACCGCCGGCAAGTCCGGGGCGATGCCGTCCTCGGCCACGATGCAGGAAGGGGCGATCGGCGAGCTGGACAAGATCATGCTCCTCGCGCGGATGAAGGAAGCGATGGCGGGTGGTGGCGGGATGCCCGGCGAGATGCCGATGGACCCGATGGCCGCGCTCGCTGGCTCGCCCGGTATGCCGCCTGGTGGCCCCGTGGGGCCACTTCCTCCGGGCCTCCCGCCCGGGATGCCGCCGATGCCGATGCCGCCCCCTGGGGGGCCGCTGATGCTTCCGGGCGCGTTGCCGATGCCGTCGCCGGAGCCCGTGGTGCCGCAGTCGCACGGGGGGGCGCTCCCGCTCCAAATGTTGATGAAACTTTTGAGCGGCGCGGGCGGGATGGTCTAGCGATGTGCTGGGTTGGGGCGTGTGCTCGGTGTGGGCGTCAAGGCTGTCTTCCCGACTGGCATTCGTTCAAGTACCGGCGCGGGTGGATTCAATTCCTCCGGTCGGATTTTGCGACGGAGTTGAGAGGGTACGCAATCAAGTCCGTGCGGCTCGGCCGCTGAAGGAGTTCGCATGAAACCCACCACGAACGCACCGAGCAAGCCGTACACGGGCGGGACGAAGATCATCAAGCATTCGCCGATCGACGATCACCGTGACGGCAAGATGTCGACCACGAGGAAGAACTAAGGCGCGATGAACGTCGGCGCTCCAGTCGTCGAAGGTCTCACCGAGACGGCACCTGAGGGCGCCCCGCTACACCTCCAGCTCATCAAGCTCCTTTCGCAGCGGCCCGGCGGCAGTCAGCGGAAGATCGCGGACGCGCTGGCGCTGTTGGAGCAGGCGATCGGTGAGGAGAGCGACGAACGGATGCGCGACCGTCTGACCGCCGGAGTCAGCATGATCCGCGGGATGGACGACAAGGACGGGTGATGGACCTTCACGGGACACCCAGCACCCATGCAGCGCACGCCCGAATCGTCTTCAGGAGACTCGCGACGGTGAAGTAACCATCACCGACTAGCCCAGCACACGGGCTGATCCCCCGTGTGAGGCTCACGCTAAGAAGAGAAGGGCCGACCCGTGCACGGCGGGTTGGCCCTTTTCTTTTCTGGGTATCGCGATCCGAAGACACCGAGGAGAGGCGACATGGCAGACGAGAAGAAGCTGGCAGGGAAATACGCTACGCCCGAAGAGATGGAGAAAGCCTATCTCGCCCTGGAGGCCAAGCTGGGCCAGCAGGGGACCGAGCTGGGCGAGATGAAGAAGCTCGTCGGCCAGTGGCAGCCGTGGATCGAGAAGGCATCGCCGATCGTCGAGTGGTACGGCAAGCACGCCGACAAGGTCAACGACTGGGTGAGCAAGGGCATGAACACCGGCGCGGCCCAGCCCGCCGCCGCCGCCGCCGACGCGACCGCGCGAGCCGCCGCCGCGAACACAGCCGGTTACGAGTGGCTGACGCCGCAGGAGAAGGCGGGACTCGTTGGCGAGATCCGCGACACGATCCTGAAGCAGACGATGCAGCCGTGGACGGAAGCGTTCACGCAGCAGGCGCAGAAGTACGCCACCGATGCGACCTCGCGGCTCGACAACCAGCACAAGTCGTTCACGGACGTGCTCTGGCAGACGCTCTCGCGCGTGATCCCGAAGGAGAAGATGGACGAGGTGAAGGCGTTCCACGAGGCGTCGCTGCGGTTCGCCGATCCCTCGAAGATCGACCCGATGAAGATGGGCGAGGAGTACATGGGCCTGACCGGCGAGAACGCGTCGCTGAAGGCGCGGCTCAAGGAGTACGAGGACAAGTCGCTGGTCGCCGAGAAGGCGCAGGTGCAGGGCATCTTCGGCGGCCCGTCGCCGGATACGGCGACGCCGAACGACACCGCCGCGCCCACGACCCGTGAAGAGCGGTTCAAGGCCACGATGAATGCGACGCAGGCCGAGCACCCCGACGGCCTGAAGCAGATGTTTCCGAGCTTGGTCTAGCCGTGGCGTACAAGAACCCGGCTGGTGCGCTTGCATACCAGAAGCGATACCGCGAAGAGCACAAGCCGCAGATTCTCGCGCAGCAGAAGGAATATCGGATGGCTCAACGCGCTGGCCCCGATGGTGAGCAGGTCAGGGAGCGAGCGCGCGCGGCCGTCCGTGCTTGGTACAAAAAGAACAGCGTCGCGGTGCTGGCGCAAAAACGCGACGAGAGACTCCGCGATCCCGATGGATTCCACGCCAAGCAGCAAGAGATGCGAGCCAAGAACGCGGCTCAGTACAACAAGACCTCTCGGGCGTGGTGCGTGCGGCTCCGTGCTGAAATGCTCGCCGCCTACGGCAACGCCTGTGCGTGCTGCGGCGAGACTCGTCACGCCTTCCTCGCGCTCGATCATGTGAACCGCGACGGCAAGGCTCATCGGCTCTCGCTCGGGAAGTCGGGCGGTCACGCGGGGCGCACTCCCTCCGTCTACAGCGATCTCAAGCGTCGGGGGTGGCCCAAAGATGGCTACCGGATTCTTTGCCACAACTGCAACTTCGCCACGCGGTACGGGAACCCGTGCCCGCACACCACGGAACACGTCGAGAAGATGCTCACGGAGGTCTTCTGCTCGTGAACCAGCCGCCCCCGGATGTTCCGTCGGGCGGCGCTAACAGCGCCCGGACACGGGACTAGGGGAGGATAAGCCTTGGCAATCCCAACGCGCACAAGCACCCTGAACACATTCATAAGCAGCACCGCGGAAAATCGGCGCAAGGACCTGGTCGATAATTTTTTCGGGTCTGCTCCGCTCTTGGCGATGCTCAAGAAGCGGAAATCGGTGCCGCTGCGCGGCGGCGAGATCATCAAGGTCTCGCACATCTACGCGGGGATGCCGGCGGGCTCGTACGGCCGCGGCGACGAGTTCGGGACGGACGTCACCGAGTTCGCCACCACGCTCGTCTTCAACTGGAAGTTCGTCCGGTCGGAAGTGAACCTCAACACGATCGACGTCGAGCTGAACGATTCCCCCGAGCAGGTCTTCGATCTCGTCGAAGCCGCGATGGAGAACGGCGAACTGTCGCTGATCGACGAGATGTCGGACCAGCTCTACGGGGACGGCACGGGCAACAGCAACAAGGACATCGACGGTCTCGCCATCGCGGTGAGCCGCACGGGCACCTACGGCGGCCTGGCGCGCGGCACCGACAGCCAGGGCTCGAGCATCCGGGCGGCGGTGGAAGACACCACGGGTGGGGCGCTGGCGCTCGCGACCGTGAACACGCACTTCGGCACCTGCACGGTCGGGCGCAAGAAGCCCGATCTGCTCTGCACCACGCAGACGCTGTGGAACAAAATCTGGGAACGCTCGCAGCCGAGTGAGCAGAACAAGCCGTCGACGATGCGTGAGATCGGCTTCGAGGCCGTGCGGATGAACGGGGCGGACGTGACGGTGGACAGCCACTGCCCGTCGGGCTTCCTGTACTTCCTCAACACGGAGTTCTTCCAGCTCTTCGTGCATCGCCGCTGGGATATGCGCTTCAGGGGTTTCATGGAGCCAGCTCAGCAACAGGCCCAGATCGGCCAGTTGATCTTCTGGGGTAATCTCATCAACCGCGGCCCCAGGTTCTCTGGTGTCGCGAGTGGTCTTTCGTAAGCGACTATCCGCCTTGCGGCGGATAAAATAGACGCATGAAAACACTCGATCATCGGCTGGCGTACTTGGCGGGGCTCATCGACGGCGAGGGCTGTATCAGTCACCGTCTCGCACGGATGAACTACGTTCGCAAGCGTGACGGCGGGCAGAGCTTCGGTCTGGACTTTAAGGTGAGCATCGCCAACACCGACATGCTGATGATCGAGGAGATCCAGTCGATCGCTCTTGCGATCGGCACGAAGTGTCTAGTGTTCTGTCTTCAGCAGCAAGGCCCGCGATTCAAGCCGATCTGGCATGCGTCATTCGACAGCGGCAAGCGCGTGGAAGCCGTGCTCAGCGCGACCCTTCCGTATCTCATCACCAAGCGCGAGCGAGCCGAGCGAACGCTCGCGCTGATTCGCTACTGGCGGAAAGCCCGTTGGGCCAAGGGGCAGCAGGGCGGATTGTCGCCGTCTGACGACGCCTGGCTCATGAAGCAACTCGGCGATCTCAAGCACCTCAACCGCCGCGGCCCGGACCCGGTGGAAACGCTGTGACCATCCGCGAGTTCTCCCGTCGTCTTCTCGGTCGGCTGGCACTGCCGCAGCCGACCGGGGACCGCGTGCTCAACGTCATCGTCACGGACGCGCAGGTGCCGCACTTCGGCATCAAGTGTCTCTGCACGATCGCGGCGTGGCGGGCGTGGCGGGCGGCGCATGAGAACGGGTGTTCAAAAATCGTGGTTCACAACGGGCCGGTGCATAAGCACGCGTTCGATACCGTCGATCTGTACCGGAAGGTGCTCGGTCCTTCGTGGGTGCCGTCCGTGTTCCGCATCAACGGCCAGACGCCGCGGCTGCTGGCCACGCGCGGGTTCCAGGCGCTCGGTGACGTGTTCGAGACGACTCGACCGACATTCAACATTCCGTTCACGGCCGTTTCCAGTCCCGTAACTGGCGGCAAGGAGCTAGTCCATGGCTGACGCGACGACCGATCTCGTTCTGAAGATGGGCAGCATCACGGGTCTCGGCATGTCGTCGATCAACACCGACGACCCCGACACGGGCACGACCGCACGGCCGGGCACGATCCGCATCCTGGTGGACGCCTACGGCTATCGGATCATCCAGTACGTGAAGAACACCACGGCGAGCGCCGCGGCCATGGGCGAGCTGTTGTCCAAGGTGGCGAACACCTCCGTGGCGAACATTACGGCGGGAAGCGTGCGGCAGGCGACCACGACCGGGCTGACGGCGAACGCCCACGACGGGCGGCTCGCCTACGTGCTGGACAACGACGACACGGCCGGCGCCGCCCCCGAGGGCGAGACCTCGGTGGTGAAGAACAACAGCACCACGATCATCGACATGGAGTTCGACATGCCGTTCTCGGTGGCCCTCGCCGCGAACGACGACCTGACGCTGATCTCCAACTGGCAGGGCGCGGACGCGGCGGACGGGGACCTCGCCCACAACGTTCTCGGGGTCGTTCTCGCCAACCAGAACATCTCGACCCTGAACTTCGGCTGGGTGCAGAAGGAAGGCTACTGCCCGTTCGTAGAGGCGCTCAGTGGAGCGATCACGGCGGGTGATCCGGTCGTGGCCGACGTGGCGCAGGTCGGTGCGTTCGGGTCGGACGGCCAGGAGCTGTGGGTGGGGATCGCGCTGGGCGCCATGTCGGCTGACCAGGCCGTCGATGCCCTGCCGGTCAATCTCAAGTTGTTCACCTGCGCCGGACCCGGCACCTCGCCCTGATCGCAGGCTGACGGATGGACCCCGGAGCCGATCAAGGCTCCGGGGAGATCCTGACAACGAGGGAGGGGCGATGTGGCTGCGGTAACGCAAACGGCAAACCGATATTCGATCGCAGGCCACCGCAACGAGGTGACGGCGACGTTTACCTCACCGCTCGATGGGGACACGTGGGACACCGGGTTGCGGACGGTGGAGCACGTCAGCTTCACGATCGTGGAAGCGTCCGGGGCCGCGGCCGATGCGCTCAGCGTGGCGTCCATCTCGGTCGGCACCGTGACGCTCGACGTCGCCGGAACGGTCGACTCCGCGCGGGCGTACGCGAGGGGAACCTAGATGGCCGACGACGCGCTCGCGAAAACCATTCGCCGAGAGACGGAACTACTCATCGGCCGCCTGGTCATGCAGAACACGACGCTGACTGCGCAGGTGAACGGGCTGACCGAGGCCGTCATCGCCGCTCAGAAGGACCTCGAGGACATGAAGGCATCGCAGGCCGACGTGAAGACACCCGCGGAGGCGCCCGTCGTGCCCGCCCGCACAGGAAGGAAATAGACGATGACGATCGAAAAGCGCATCCGCGGCATGCACTACCACCAGTGGCTCGAGGACACCGACGGCATCCCGCTGGGTGTCGAGATTCTCGGCTACGACGGGACCGGTCAGTCGATGCAGGGATTCTCGTCGATGCTCGGTCTCGCGGCGGGCGCGGGATCGTCCACGTCCACGAGTCCGAAGTACCTCGGGGGGCTCATGGCCGAGGTCCACGGCGCCAGTTCGGTGGACACCACCGTGAACCTGACGCGGACTGCGAACATCGTGGCGGCGATCATCGCGAAGTACAGCCACGTCGGCACCAATGCCTCGACGTACATGGGCGCGGCACTCCGGGCCGAGATCGGCGCGTCAACCACGGCGGCCCGCGCCGCGGTCCTGGCGGTGCTGGGCGGTGACAACGGGGTCACGTCGGCCGGCGCCGCCTTCGCGGTGGATTCCGAGAACTCCACGTCGACCTCGCGGTTCAACGACGGGCTCGATCTGGAAGGGACTGGTGTTCACGATTCCTACCTGCTCCCGCGCTACAACATGGGCTTCATCCGCATGGGCGGACGGGTGGTGAACGCGGCCGGCGCTGTTGTGACGGTGACGAACATCCGCATCCTCGGGGGGACGGCGGCGCCGACGGACGGCACGAGCGGGACGGGAGCGGCCAATGCCGGCCCCGGCTCGGTCTACATGCGCCAGGACGGGACGGACTCCAACTTCTATATCAACCGCGGAAGCTTGGCGTCCCCGACGTGGGTCACGGTCGGCGGGTTGGCGTAAGAGGGGCGGGATGCCGAACTTCAGCGACGTGGTGTCGAGCAATACGGTGGGCGCGACCGCCGTGCTCATGGTGGGCCACAAATGCACCCTGACGGCGGCCCGCGCCCAGAACCTGACGGGTGCCGACGCCTATCTGCAACTGTTCGATGCGGCCACGGCCGCGGCCGTCACGCCGGGAACCACGGTGGCGACGTGGTGGGTGCAATCGGACGCGAACGATCCCAGCGTGGGTGACGGGCTGCCGAACGGGGGGCTCGTGTTCCTGCTCGGGATCGTGGTGGCGTCGACAACGACGGCGATCAACGGGACCGGGGCCAACCAGCACGTGCGGCTGGGGATTCAGTGAAGCCGGAGGCGCGCGCGGACATGACGTGGGACGAAGCCGAGTCGGTCATGCGGCAGCTCCAGAAGGAGCTCAAAGCAGCCGAGAAGGGCCACGACGCATTCCGTAAGGCCCGCGAAGCCGACGAGGCGGTGAAGGGACTCCTGGTCGAGCAGACGCGGCTCACGACGGCCCTCGCCGACCTTCGCGCCACGATCACCGCCGAGCAAGCGACGGCGCAGGTCGAGCACGCAACCCGCAATCAGGCCCGTGTCGACGAACACACGGACCACGAAGCCACCCTCGCGCAGCGGCGACAGGAGATCGCGACGCTCGAGGATGCAGCCGCTCAGATGCGTGCGGCGGTGCAGGCGGCCACCGTCGAGCGTCAGCGGCTCCTCACCGAGATCGACCGCGATGGGATCATGGCCGGGATCGATCACGAGATCGCAACCCGCCAGGCCGCGGCGGACCTGATCTACGCCGCGGCGGTCGAAGCGCAGCGGACCGAGATCGCGGCGCTGGAGACGGAGCGGCGGCGTGTCGATGCAGCGCTGCGGGAGTTGAAGGCCACCGTCGCAGCGCTGGCCTAGTCCGATGCTCACGATCGCTCGCCGCGAGACGCGGGGCTGCGGTGGTCGATGAGTAGCGCCATCGTCCTCGATCGACCAATCGGCGGCGTCTTCTCGCTCACCGGCACCGCGAACCAGGTCACAGTCTCAGCGGCCACGGGGGCGGTGACGCTCTCGCTGCCGCAGTCCATCGCCACGACGAGCACGCCGACGTTTGCGGGGCTGACCCTCAACGGCAATCTCGTGATGGACGTGAATTCAATCACTATGTTCGGGGCCAGCTTGGTCGCTTCGATCGCTGGTCAGCCGACGTGGACAACCTCCGTAGGGACCCACCACTACTTCACCATAAAGAGCAGCGCGACGAATAGGGACGCAGCCTACCAGTCCAACGATGGAACGTTCAGTACCTTTGCGGGCCTGCTGGGGGGAAGTGGGGCCGGTACAACAGGAAGTTGGGCCGTCTACACGGATGATATCCGCCTCAAGGTGTCTCGGAATGGTGAGACCACCATACCGGGTAAGACGAATTTTACGCCCCTTACCATCTCCGGCTACTCACTCACAGGCTCCAGCGCCGTCTCGCTCACGAGCCTCACGGGCACGCTCAACACGAGCGGCAACCCGGACGTGTGGCTCCTCGACCTGACGAATACGGCGTCGGGGGCCACCACCAAGGCCATGAACGTGAAGGTGGGCGGGAGCAGCATGTTCTCCGTGGACATGGTGGGGGCGGTCATCCAGGCGTCCACGCTTACCATTGGCTCCACGCTCGCCGTGAGTCTCTCGGGCGCGAACAACAGGGTGCAGATCGGCACGGGCGCGGTGCCCGCCAAGGTGGGGATCGCGACGAACAGCGTGGCGGCGGCGGCGGCCGAGGATGGCGGGGTGATGATCGCGACGACGGACAACACGCTGATTTACTACTCCGGTGGATCAAGATTCAAGGTTGTCGGGGTCACGTTCTGATGGGCACGACGACGCAGGTCAAGAGCGACGGCACGGCGGTCCGCATGACGGTCGATGACGCCGCTACGAACATCGGAATCGTGGCGGCCACGGCGGCGACACCAGCCACGACGGGCACGATGACCGTCACCATGCCGGGCGGTATTGATGGGGTGATCACGATCACGCCGACGGGCGCCTGCACGTTCAACGCAAGCGGTGGGAAGGCGGGAGCCCGCTGCACCTTCATCGTGACGACGAGCGGGACAACCAGCCGCGTCCTGACGTGGGGCACCAACTTCAGGGTGACGGCGACGCTCGCGACCGGCACCGTGACGGCCAAGGTGTTCACAGTGTCGTTCGTCTGCACGAACGGGACGACGTGGATCGAGACCGGCCGAACGATCGCGATGTAGAGAGGGGAAAGAAAACATGGCAACAGGTGATCTCGCAGTATTCCAGACGGCCGCGACGGCGCACGCCCAGCGGCTCAAGATTCTGATCGCGGACGCGCGCCAGCTTCGGTCGTACTGGGACAAACTCGCGCTCCCCGGCGCCGAGGCAGCGACGGCACCGCTCGCGACCGCCGACCTCACGAACTACGCGACCCTACTCGGCGTCCTGCAGGACCGCATGGACAACGTGGCCGTGGCGGGGGGTGAGGGGCGGGGGGGCATGGAGCGCGTCGCGACGCGGGCCGTCGTGAACGGGTACTGACGTGGCGCGCACAGCGCAGAAGATTCTCGAGGAGCACGCGGGCAGCCTCATCGTACAGAACGCGGATCTGTTGTCCCGGCTGGAAGCAGCGCTGGAGGAACTCGCTGCGTTGAAGGCCGAGCAGACGGAGGAGACGCCGAAGCACGATGGCTAATCCGAAATACGGTGTCGCCTACACCTTCGACATCGAGCTGTCGTCTCAGGGGACGGCGGCGACGTTCCAGAGCAGCCCCACGCTGGCGGCGGGCGACGTCAAGATCACCAAGAACGGCGGTGCTCTGGCGGACCTCGCCACGCTCCCTGTCGTGACGCCGGCCGCCGGGACCACCGTGAAGGTTGATCTCAGCGCGACCGAGATGCAAGCCGAACGGATCGCCGTTCTGTTCGTCGATGCGGCCGGTGCGGAATGGCATCCCGTGACGGCGCGGCTGCATACGACGACCCTGACGATCGAGGACATCCTCACCGCCGCGCAGGTCAATACCGAGGTCGTCGATGCGCTTAACGTGGATACCTATGCGGAGCCGGGGCAGGGAGCGCCCGCCGCGACCACCACGCTCGCGGCCAAGGTCAACTACCTCTATAAGTTCCTGAGAAACCGGATCACCCAGTCCGCCACGACGTTGAGTGTCTTCGCGGACAACGGGACGACGGTGGATCAGAAGGCAACCGTCTCAGACTCCGGGACTGTCTACGACCGGGGCGAGATCGCGAGTGGCCCGTAATGGCGCTCGACTCCCGCTCCCAGCGCGCGTCCTCGGTCCAGATCCTCGCGCCCTTCGTGCTGGCCCCGCCGCTCCCCGACGCGGTGTTGAGCCAAACGGATCGGCAGCACATCGCGTGGACCTATGCCGGCGTGCTGGCGACGAGCACTCAGACGCCCTCGTCCGCGCGCATCCGTAGGCGTCGCCGGTGATGGGACGCTTCACGTCGTTGTTCTCGTACCGGGTGTTCGAGCGACGAGTGCTCTTGGACCTCGCGGCACTCCGCGCGGGGGGGGGCGCGATTCTCGGAGCAACCGCGTACACCGCCGTGGTGGATCACTGGCCGTGGTGGGCCACCATCCCCTTCGTGGCGAGCTGTGGCGTCTTCTGGGCGCTGATCTCGGCCGACTGGATCGAACGTGCCTTGCGAGTGCTGGCCTTCGGCTACCAGGACAATGTGAACGTCTCGCCGCGGTGCGAGCTGGAAGGCGCGAATACGCCCACGAGGCGCGAGCACGAAGCGGAGTGGCGTCGCCGCATGTTCACACCGGTCTGGCCCGACGATCCCGGCCCCGGTCACTACCCCTACCCGATTCCGACCTTCTCGGGCCGTCTCCGCGCGCTCGTGGGGTTGGTGAGGGGGTAAGCCATCGCCACCCGCGCTGACGTATTGGCGGACATCAAGGGCCTCATCGGGACCGACCCGGCGGCGGGGGATGCCGAGATCAACACGCTCATTCAGCTACGCCTGGATCGCATCTACGAGTCGTGGGCGTGGTCGCGGCGTGCGCGCGACTTCACGATCTCGACCGTCGCGCAGGTGAGCTCCACGAGCAGCACCCTCGTCACCGCGACGCTCGACTCGTCGGTCATTACCTCGGCGGGGACGCCGTTCACGTCCGCGATGGTCGGACGCCAGATCGCCGTCTCGGGCGAGTCCATGTACTTCTTCGTCAACAGCTTCACCTCGACCTCCGAGATCGTGCTCGGGGACGGAGAAAGCAATGCGGTGACGTGGAAGCTCGCGACGGCGGCGAGCAAGACGTGGCGCGTGTTCCAGACGCTCTACGCGCTGGCGTCGGATGGCGACACCGTGATTTCGCTGGTCGGTGCGAATCCGATGACGGAGTACGACGGCGGCCGGGAAGCGCTTGACGCCACGGACCCGTACCGGCTCACCACGGGCTCCGATCCGGACCACTGGATCTACGCGGGTGAGGACTCGAGCAGCGTGCGCCAGGTGGAGATCGTGCCGGTGCCGACCGCCGCCCGCATCCTGCGCGGCCAGTACCTCAAGACCGCGCCGACACTGGCAAGCGGGACGACGATCCCGGTGAGCCGCGCGATGCTGGTCTTTCTCACCGCGGCCGACGTGCTCAACATGCTGCACGCGAAGACGGGCGATGAATCGTACCGCCAGCTCGCGCTCTTCTACATCCGGGAAGGCGACTCCGCGACCACCGAATCGAGGCTTGCCGACATGGAGCGCCTCTCGCTGCCGACGAGTCTGGGCCGTGCGCCGCGTTCGGGTGGCATGGGCGCGGGTCATTGGGTTGACCACGACTACGACCTCTCGCATGGGGGTCCCTGATGGCCCTTCCCAGCACCGTCGACAGTACGGGGCCGTCGGTTATGACAGGACTTGCAGCGTGGTTGGACGACCATTCGGCCTTTCTTGTTCGGGTAGCAGTAGAACCGGGTGAGCGGCAAGAAGTGTTCGCAGCCTTTGCAGACCTTTCCGTCGGCGTTCCACGTTCTCGGGGAGTGGTGTCCCGAGTGAGTAGGTCTGGACATGAGATCGAGATTCTCAAGCCGGTTGTCGAGCTTGTTCCCGTTCTTGTGGTGGATCACGTAGTCCTTCGGGATGGGGCCATGTCTCTGCTGCCAGATCCAACGGTGTTCAAGGATCTTCGGGCCACCCATGGGGATAACGCGGTACCCGCCGCGGTTGATGTATCCCACTCGCGAGCGACCACGCGAAACATCTCCACGCCGGGTTACGCGCCGCCGATGCATCGAGCACATACCCCGCACTGTCGCAACACGAGAACATCCGTCAGCGCTGCATCGCGTGCCGCGATACGCCTTCACCTTGAGGACGATGGTCGGATCGCCCCACGATCTCATCCGGTGATAGTGCGTGTCGCACATGCCACGCTTCGCGGCGTTTGCCGCGCACCCGGTGACAGAGCACGGTGTCGGAATGAACGGCAGGGGCTCGCGGAGCGGGTCGCCGTAGACGCGCCATCGCTTCCAGTGGAACTTGCAGTAGCCGCGCCCCGCATGGGGCCGGGAGCATCCTGTGATCGTGCACCAATCAAAGAGCTTGGCGGGCATGACTATCTCCCGTTCGGTGATTTAACTCAGAAGGGAGAATAGCATGGCTTTACCTACTACCGTGGACTCAAGTACGCCTGCCGGATCGGCTTCACCGTCGCTTGGTGATGACCAACTTCGAGCGCTGAAGCTCTTCGTCGTTGACGTGCTGGGCCTCCCCGATAACACGTCCATCACACAAGCCGCGATGGACATGGACGCGGGGGGGCTCGCGCAGATCATCTTCGCGGACCCGGCGGTCGAGCCCGCGTCAGGGGAGATGGGCCGCAACGGCTCGACGCTGAAGTACCGCATCGAAGACGCGCGAACCGCGACCACGATCCGACCGTTCGCGGTGGCCGCGACGACCACGGGCGTCCCGGCCGCGTCCATCGGGGTTGGGATGCTGTTCCAGGCGGAGAGCGCCGACGAGGTGCCGTCCGACTTCGGCGCGCTCGACTTCGTGGCCTCCGATGTCACGGCGGCCAGTGAGGACACCTACGCGAGCATCATGCTCCGCGTGGCGGGACGGGCACTGGATGAAAAGTACCGCTTCGGCTCCACGGCGGGCGACGGCTTCGCGGCCATCTTCGCGCACGCGGTCACGGCGGACCGGACGTACACGCTGCCGGACGAGTCCGGCACGTTCGTCACGTCGGTGGCGAAGAACACCGTCCGCAAGACGGACAACTTCGCGCTGGGCTCGGCGACGTGGACCGACGTGACGGATTTGACGATCACTATCACGACGGGCGCGCGGCGCGTCATGCTTCAGTTCCAGGGCCGATTTATCGGTGACGATGCTAACAACGAGGTGGGTATCCGCTTCGACATCGACGGCACTCCTACAAGCGTTCTCATCCAAGAGATTTTCGTCGTCACCGCGGATCGTCACAACGCTGGTTGCCATTATCTGACGGACGCCCTGACGGCGGCGTCGCACACCTTCAAGGTCCAGATGCAGCGGGCGGCGGGCACGAACAACGTCACATTGCAGGCGGCCACCGCGGCGGCGATCTTCAGCGCCGTGGAGATCCCGTAGCGGTGTCCGATGCCTCGCGGCCGTGAAAAGCTCCCACTCCTCAGCGCGCCGGGCGGGGTCCGCGAGGATCTGAACCCGAAGATGTCTGACGAGTTCGCTCCGGGGTCATGCATCCCGTGGCGGGGATACCGCCTCAAGGCCGGCTACGGCATGGTGACGCACGACGGCCGCACGCATCTCGCGCATCGCGTCGCCTACGAGGCCCGCTACGGCCCGATCCCGCCCGGCTTGGAAATCGACCACCTTTGCCGCCACCGCGACTGCGTCAACCCTGAGCATTTGGAGGCGGTGACGCATGCCGAGAACATGCAGCGCGGCGATATCGGCGGGCATTACCAGCGCACGATAACGCATTGCCCCCAGGGCCACGCCTATGACGATGCGAATACGTACGCTTGGAATGGCGGGCGCCACTGCCGCACGTGCCGACGGAATCAGAAGCGCGCGCGATATGTGCGCCGGAGGCCCTAGCGCCATGCCGCGCGGACGCGAGAAGTTACCGCTCTTAATCGTCCCCGGAGGTGTGAGGGAGGACCTTAACCCAGCCGCGATTCCAGACGGCTCGCTCCTCGCGTCTCAAAACTGGCTGACCCGCCGCGGGGTCGGGGGACCACGGCCCGGCTACGTGCAGCTCGGCTCCACGCTCGCCGCCGCCGACCGCATCATGGGCTTCGGCACGCGCGGGAGCCCATCAAATACGACGAACTTCGTGGTCCACACCCTCACGGCGGCCTATAGCTGGAACGGGACCAGCTTCACGGCGATCACGGGCACGTGGACGGCGACCGTTGCCGCCGATCACATCCGCATGATCTCCTACGTGAGCGGCGGGACGAACTGGCTCCTGCGGACGACTCAATCCAACGCCATCGACAAGTGGGACGGCGTGGCGGCAGCGTTCGTCGATGCGGGGGGCACCCCGCCGAACTTCCGCGATATGTGTGCCGTGGGCGGCCGGGTGCTGGGGGTCTATCCGCTCGGCCTCGAGCACCGCGTCCGCTGGAACGACATCGACGATGTCGATGTGTGGACTTCGACGAACTTCGACGACCTCGATGCGACGCCGGATTTCCTCGTCGGGTGCAAGCCCTTCGGGCCGCTCGCGGCGGGGATCTACAAAGAGGACTCGGTGTGGTCGGCGGTGAGCCAGGTCGCCAGGCAGCCGTTCCAGTTCCAGTTGATCGCGCAGGTGCCCGGTCCGCTCTCGCCGGCCGCCATCATCGGCTACCGCGGGAGCCACTTCTGGCTTGCTGAAGACAGCGTGATCTACCGCTCGGACGGATCAAGCGTCGAGCCGTTCGCGACCGGGTTGCCCGTCACCTTTCGGGCCAACCTCGACTGGACCAACCGGATTCAAACGCACGCCTTCGTGCTGGCCGAGGAAGAGCCGATCGTGATGTTCGTCTATCCCGTGATCGGCGGCACGATGGACCGAGGCATCTCGGTCAACCTCGTTACGGGGGCCGTGAACGCCCACCAGTTCGCCCACAGCATCACGGCGTCGGCTCAATACACCCGGACCGCGACCGTGACGTGGAACGATCTCACGGGCACGTGGGACGGTCTCTCAGCGACCTACGCCTCGTGGGATTCGATGGGTTCGTCGATGCCGTCGAGCAACGTCCTGGGCGCAAGCGATGGCAAGGTGCATCAGTTCGGGAACCGGGCCAACGACGACGGCACGGCAATCGCGTGGAGCTTCACGCACGGGTGGCGGGCACTCGCAGGGCTCGGCTTCCGGTTCTTCCTCGACGGGATCGTGAGCTACTGGGTCAAGCTGTCGAGCACGTTTACGGTGACGGTGGGCGTGACGGTGAGCGACTCGCTCGGGGACGCCGAGACGGAGAGCACCGATACCTTCGATCTCTTGACGGACTCGGAACACTTGGAGACCTTCTCCAACCTCCGTGGTGGGTGGATCAAGGTCAGATTCGCGGGGTCCTCGGCGGTGGCGGGGATCGTCCACCGTGGTGCGGCAATCCTCGGGTGGCGCCGCGGGCTTTTATAAATGCCCGGGTTGCCTCAGCATCCACAGCTTCCGCCGGAACCGAAAGGCGACACGCCGACCGACAAGTGGGGCGTGGCCTTCCAGCGCGCGTTCCATCATCTCTGGACCGCAGCGCTCTACGTCGTCAACGCGCTCGTCAAGGCCGACACGCTCGCCAACCGGCCGACCACACCGGACCTCGACGAGATCCTGTACTACGAGACGAATAGCAAGGCGCTGTCGGTGGGCTCAGCGGGGGCATGGGTCCAGGTGGGGCCGCGGCGGGGTTCCGTGACGGTGTTGTCGGGTGCGACCACAGCGGCGGTGACGCTGACCCCGAACGAAGCGGATACCGGCTACCGGGTCGTCTTCGGAGCCAACTTCAACAACGGCGGGATCTGGCTCACGAGCCGAGCCACGACCGGCTTCACGGTCAACGTGGCGACGGCAGCGCCGGTGGGGAACGGCACCGTGGACTATCTGACCCTCCGTGACTAAGGCTGTGTTCTCGCGCAGGTCATCGGCTAAAATGGTCACGCTGACCTATTCGCCGGAGGGTGGATGATCGAGCTCGTAAGGGTTCATCGCGACGCGAAGGGGACGACGAAGTGGCTCGAGCCCGCCCTGGAGCGCATCCGTGCGATGTCCGCCCGGTTCGACGGCAACGCCGACGCGCTTGTCAACGACGTGTGGAAGCTCTACGCGGAAAAGTCGTTCTACCTGGGGCTCTTCGTCGGGCTCGATGACGAGCAGATCGTTGGCCACGTGCTCGCGTTCATTCGCGAGTGGGATGGCCGGATGGTCGGCTGGATCACACAGGTGGAAAACGATCGCATCGCCGGCCGCGACCTCATCGACCACGTCCTCGTCACCCTTGGGAACTGGGTGGAAGAGTGGAACTTCTCATTCAAGAACCATGGCATCCGCATCGACGATCTGCTGTTCTGCACCCCGCGCATGGATGACGCCTGGGCAAGACATTCAGGCTTCATCGACTATCGCAGTATCAAGCAGCGGAAGATCCCGACGATGGTGAAGGGCTGATGGCCGGCGGCGGCGGGGGCGGCAAGTCCACGTCCACCACCGAGGCGAGCTATGCACCAGAATTTCGTCCGCTCGCCGACTCCGCTCGCAAGGAGATCGAAGCGCTCCAGAAGGTAGTGCCGCTCGTGTCGCACGCGGGCTTCCAGCCGGCTGGGGTCGCGGGGCTGTCGCCGATGGACCAGTTCACGATCAACGAGCTGGTGACGCGCACGCCGTATCTGCCGGCGTCGTTCGAGGGCCTGATGCAGCTCCCGGAACCCGTCGGCGCGGCCACCAGGGGGGCCGTGAAGGCCGGTGAGCACACGAACGCCGCCCGAGGCGCGCTGGACTATCTGAGCCAGTTCCTCGGTCGAGATGTGAGCGCCCCACCCGCGGTGGAACGCGCCGCGTTCCCGACGATGACGCGATTCCCGATGCCCGAGACGGCGTTCCCCGGCCTGACGCGGTCGGCGCTGGAGAAGTCGCGGTCCGCGATGTCGCTCCTGGGTCCGGGCGGAAGCCCCACGCCGACGTCGCCGTTCCCGGCGTTCGCGCCTGCGCCTGCCGCCCCTCCTGCGGCGCCTGCCGCGCCGGGTGTCACCCTGGCCGACGCGACCAATATCGCGTACCGAGCGACGGTTCCAGCGGCGTCACAGGGGTACTACGACCTGCTCATCTCGCAGGGCGTGCCGCCGGATCAGGCGGCAGCGGCAGCGATCAACGACGCCGCGTCCAACATGAACGCCGCCCGACAGAACGAAGGCGGAGGCAGCGAGTAATGGCCGTCATGTCACCGGCCGATCCCGCGACGCTCGACAGTCATGCGATGCGCCGCTTCGGCGTCCCGTTCGCGCAACTGACGGACCCGAACTACATCGAGTGGACGCTGGCGCAGGCCGGGGGCTCAGCGCCGCCTGCCGCGGCCCCAACGATGTCGTCGGGGCCGGGTGCTATCATGTCTCCCGCCGCGATGGCGGCGCTCCGCAACGAGATCCTCGCGTCGATCCGTCCCGCGATGGGCGGCACGGTCGATCCGACCACCATCGAAGCGTTGAACGCGATGCGGCCGTCGATGACCGGCACCTCCGCGACCGCGCAATCGCTGATGCCGTTCATCCAGGGCCAGCCGGGCTCGAGCCCGATGACGGATGCCGCGATCGAAGCCTTCAAGGTGAAGACGCTGCCGATCATTCAGCAGCAGATGCTCTTGAAGGGGCTCGGCCATTCCCCGGCCGTGTCGCAGGTGACGGGTGAGACGCTCGCGATGGCGTTGCCGGAGTTCATCAACAACGACATGACGAACCGGCTCCGGGCCGCGGAGATCATGAACGCCGAGCGGAACACGGCGGGGGGGCTCTTCGCCTCGACCGGGGGGCGCGTCGCGGACACGCGCCGGGATGCGATCACGTCGGCCGGGAACGTCCTGAGCGGTGAAGCCAACTTCGGGCTGAAGGGGACGGAGCTCGCCGCGAATATCGCGAACGCGGAGTCCATGCGCGATCTGGAAGCGTTCCGGTCGGCGGGGCAGCTTCAGCTCGGGCTCGCGGATTCGCAGGCGCGGGCCGCACAGATCCAGCAGGAGCAGCAGAAGCTCGCGCTGCGAGCGGGCCAGGGCGCGGGCGGGCTTCAGCGTGACATCACGCAAGGCGTGTCGGATGCGTACCAAGCGGAGCGGCTGCGGCTCCAGGGACTGAGTGAGGGCGCGTCGTTCGGCGTTTTCGGGGGGCAAACTCTGACCCCTTTGCAGCAGAAGACCACTGGGTCTCAGAGTTCCAGCAAGTGAGGACACCGATGATCGAAGACCACGAAGGTCTCGTCCGACGCCTCGGGCTGCGCCCGATCAGCGGCGGCGGCGGTCAGATCACCGGCAACAAGACTCTCGACGCGGGGCTCATGATCGCCGCCGCTGCCGCCGCGACGTACTTCACGGCGGGGGCCGCTGCTCCGGCTCTTGGCGCGGCCGTATCGGGTGCCGGGGCCGGCGCCGCAGGGGCGGGAGCCGGTGCCGCCGCAGGCGTGACCGCTGCCGAGATGGGTGCGCTCGGTCTCACGGGCGCGGAGATCGCCGCCGCGACCCCGGCGATGGGGGCGACGGCCGGCGCGGGCCTCGGAACGGGCGCGACGGTCGCCTCTGCGCCGTCGTGGTGGTCATCGACCGTCGATCCCTACATACCCTCGAAGTCGACGCTGGGGACGTTCAGCAACTACAACATGCTCGGTCAGATCGGCAGCGCCGCTCTCACTCCCGACCAGCCGAAGGCTGTTCCGGCGCCCCCGTCGATGCCGAGCGGCAGCACGCGCGGTTATCAGCCGACCACGAACGAGCCCATCCAGCGGCTCTCCAACCTGATGGCCCACCGTCGCCAAGCGACGGCGCAGCGCCGATTCACAAGCTGATGGCGGGACAGCTCGGCGGGAGTGACAGCGCCGGATTCTCCGACATCGCCGCCGCGCTCGCGCCGCTGGCCTTGATGGCGACGGGCGGTCGGAACTCGCAGGCGCCGCAGATGCTGGCGCTGCTCGCGTCGCTGTCGAAGGGGCGTGAGGATCGGGCGCTGGACGCGGCGAAGCTGGCGAGGGAGCAGGCGTCTGCCGGCGCGATGGCGCGCATTTTCGGTGAGGCGGGCCTTCAGGTCGATCCCGCCATGACGGGTTCTGATCTCGCGCATTCCGTGACGGCGCAGATCGCGATGTCGAACGCCAAGCGCGCTCAGGAGAAGGAACAGATCGCCGCAGCCGAAGCCGCCACCACACGCGGCGCTCACGGCAAGATCGCATCGCTCACGTCACAGGTCGGGACGGAACTGCCGGATGTGCTCGGCCGGCAGGCATCCGGCCTCGCTGGCGTCGCAACCCGTGATGCAGGGACCCACACTGCGTTCAAGGAACTCATGACGGCGATCGCGGACTCCAAGAAGCGGCTGGCCGACGCTCAGGCCGCAGGCCGACCGTACGAAACGGTGACGGACTACGAGGCGGCAGGCGTCCCACAGCCGGTGACGGTGGGCGGGTATTCCCTTGGCGAGCAAGGCACCGAGCCGTTGCTGCCCGAGATGAAGCTGAAGACCGTCACGCCGAACGTCGCTGCGGCGCAGGAGTACCTCTACCAGACAGGACCGTCGACGGAGAAGACCGCGCCGGGCATCGAGGCGGCATTCAATCTTACGCCGGGCGGATTGATCGGAAGTCGAGAAGCAGCACGGACTCTTAACGCTCCGGTCCATGCGCCCTTTTTCGAGACGAAGCAGCACAACGCAGCGGGCGATGTGACGCCGTTCGCCGGGTATATCACGCCCGAGGGCAAGCCGACCATCGAGCGCTTCGAGCCGTTGAAGGGCATCGCCACGCCCCAGCGCCCGGAGCGTCCGCAGGAGTTCGAGCACAAGAAGTCGCTCACGCTCATCGCCGAAGGTCAACCGACCCATCCTGACGTGCGGGCGGCCGACCGCGGGATGTCGCCCGCGGTCGCGCGCAACGTGTTGCAGACGTGGCGTGCCGCCGACCAGCAGGTGAACCCGTCGCTCGCGGCGGCGGTGATCCAGAGCCAGATCCGGGAACTGGATGCGGGGCTCCTCAAAGCCGAGGCCGCCATCACGGCCGCGAAGACGGCGCGGGCGAAGCTCAAGGCGACGATGAAGCGTGACGAGATCCTCACCCTCCGTGACGGGAAACGGAGCCTGCTCGACCATTTCAGCACGCCGGGACTCCCCCACCGCCCCTCGTCCTCCGAGCCAGTGGAACCGGAGGTCGATACCGACGCGCTCCAAGGGTCCGGGTATCTCAAGCCGTAGACGATGGCGACGCTCGACGAGATCCTCGGCGAAGTTTCTCAGCTCACGCTAGGCGTCAAACGCGGCGCCATCAATCCCGACCGGCTCACACCGAAGGGCCAGCTCGGGCTCCGCATCGGCCGCGGAGAAGCCGACCTCGACAACCTCTCTCCGCAGGACCGTGCGCTCATCGGTCTCGACCCGACGTTGATGCAGCGCGTCGGGGACGCCGCGCGATCTGTGATGCAGACGGGGCCGGGCCAAAACTTCTTCGGGGTTCGTGAGCCGAAGCACACGGGGTTCCCGTCAACTACGTTCCTTGATCCGCTCAAGCACGCAGCGACAGGCCCAACAGTGACGGAGACCATCGCGAGCGGGTTGCCACAAGCCCCTGGCCCCCTCAATCTCGCGGCGAAGATGGTGAGTCCGATCGAGCGGGCGATGAACATCGCTTTCTCGCCGCTCGTCGGCGGGGCTCATCTCGTCGAGCAGGGCATAGAGCACTTGCCACGCATTGTCGGCCAGCCGCCAGCATCCACACCGGTTTCTCGCGTCGCCGGCGCTCTTGCCGAAGGATTCGGGATGGTGCTGCCGGGGCTCAAGAAGGTGCCGTTCACGAAGGAGCGGACGGTCCAGCAGCCGCCCGTGACGATCACGTCTGATCTCCCGCTTGTCGCCCGCGATGCGGTCAATGTCCCGGCGGATCTCAGCGGCTTCCAGTTCCCAGCGCCTCACACTGGCGCGGCCCCCGGCTCCCCGTCCGTGGCAGGGGCAGGCCGGGAACTCGTCTCCACGCGGCAGGTGCTGCGCCCCGAGCGCATCCCGGGACCTCCAGGCCAACTGGCGCTGCCGCCAGCAGTGGATGTACCGCCGCCGCAATCCGCACTCACCGGAGCCGTCGTCGGCGACCGGAAGGCGTTGCAGGACTACCGGCTCGGCGAACGGCCGCCCGCGCAGAAGGCGCTCCCGCCCGGCGCCTACGAGGCTCCCGGCGAGGTGATGCCGACGCCGACGAAGCGCCCGTACCGCGACGATGCCCCGGTGGACGTGACGGCCGAGGCCCCACCCGCTGGCAAGCTCCTCGACGCGCAGGGGCGCCCGATCCCGGCGGTGCCGCGCGAGCCGACCATGTCGGAACGGGACCGTCTGCGTGCCCTTGGGCGGACACCGCTCAACGTTTTTCGTGAAACTATGCCCCGATCGGTAGAGGATCTCCCTGCGGTCCCGGAAGGGCCGCTCCCGTCGGCATTCGAGGCAGGGTCGGCCCGCCGCGGACAGCCACCGCCGGAGCCGCCTCCTGCCGCGCCAGCGGTCGAGCCACCGAAGCCGCCCGACCTTCCGCCGGTCTCCGACCTGAAGCCGCCGCCAGCGGGCAAGTTCGAGCCGCCGGACAAGGGGGGCCGTCAGGGACGCATGGTGAACGAGGTCCTCGACACCACCGACCCCGACGATGTGCGGGCGTACCTCAAGGACAGGGGCGGGGTCGGTCAGTCCGACCACGAGGGTATCCCCGTTTGGGCGCGAAAGAAGGGTGGTCAGGCGCTCGACAAGCACGCGGCCAACATCGCGGCGGCGACAGGACGCGATGCGAAGCAGGTTGAGAAGGAGCTCGCGCGGACCCTTCAGCAGTACGACCGGCTTCGGGCTGCGAAGAAGTCACGGGGCGCGGTCGAGGAGTTTCCGACTGCCGGATCGAGTGTCGAGGGGCCACCGCCCGACGTCGCACGTCTGTTCAATCCCGGCGAATGGGATGGGATGCCCGCCGATCAGCGCGCTGCCGCCGTGACGTTTCTGCGGGGCGAGATGGCGGGAAGCGAGGGGGGACCGAAGCTCGGTGGGTTCCTGCCACCGATCCCGCTCCCCGGTCCCGACGAGGACGAGGAGGATTCGACTAAGCGCGCGCTGATGCGGACCGGGCAGATCCTGGGTCTCTCTCTGCCGCTACTTGGGGTTCTCGTCGGTGGCGCTCGCGGCACCATCACGTCGGCCTCTCCGCGGCTTGCGCGTCATCTAGATCGGGCGCCTCACGAGATCAGTGTCGAGCGGGCATTGATGGATGATCCGATGACGATGGGCGCAACATCAAGGAACGCGATCGGCGATCTGGTACGGAAGATTTTCGGCCAGTCTCCGTCGATCAGCATAGACCTCGCGCCAGGGGCGGGCGCCAGAACGGCGGTCCACGAGGGACTGCACGCTTCGTACTTCGCGAAGGGAACCCACGGGTTCCCACCAGTGAAGTATCTGCAACAGCTTTATAGCCACTTCATCGGCAAGTACCCCCAACTCGCGGCGCGAGGTCAGGAAGAGGCCGTGATCGACGCCATGGCTCGCGAAGTGGTTCGGCGCGGTCGTCTCCCGCTTCCCGCCGAAGCCGTCGAGGGTGGACAGTCTCTGGCGGTGGGCCGACCCGGGCCTGAGATTGCCTTCGATCGTCGGCCGAAGCAGCAGGGGCTCGGGCTCGAGGGTTCCGGTCCGCAGAAAGGGCTCTTCGATCAGCCGCTCCCCGAGGTGCCGTCGACCGCAGGACTCGCCGCACGCCTTGCTCCGGCGCGTTTCCAGGGGATGCAGGAGCGGCTCAGCGGCGAGCCGATCGAGTTGTGGAACCTGACGGAAGACATTCCCGGTCATCCACGAGGCTCTACGGTGTCGCGGCAGACCTTGGAGGCGAAGGGGTTCGAGGTGCCGCCCCCATCTGTGTCGGGCTATTCTTCCGTCGTTCTATACCGGGGCGTCGCTGCTGGCCGTGATCCGCGATCGCTCGAAGGTACGATAGGTGGCCTGACGTATACGAAGGACAAGAACGCCGCGCGCTACTACGCAGGGACACACGGCACGGTCATTAGAGAGAGGGTTGACTTCACGAACCTCCTCATGACCGACAACTGGATGGCGGCGAAGCGCCAACTTGGACTGCCACAGTCGGCGACGATGCAGGACATCGTGGTAGCCGCACGGGATGCTGGACACGACGGAGTGGCATTCAATGGCGCCCACGGGGTCGAGTACATCCGACTGTCGCCCGTGCCCACGCCACGCTTCGAAAAGACGCCGCTCGGCGAGCAGGCCGTCATCCCCGGCACGCCACCGCGCGAGATGCCGAAGGCTCCGCTCAGCGCCGACGTCCCCCAGCGCGACATCACGGAGACGCCGCTGTTCGGGCAGGAGCGTGCGGCCGGGGAGCGCGCGAGCGATGCCGCGCAGGGTGCGTTGGACCTACCGCCTGTCCCCGAGCCGCCCACCGCGATGCGCTGGCAGCAGATGAAGCCGCGCGCCGGAACGCTCGACGGCTACCGCAGCGCGGATGGTCGCTTCGTGGTGGAGCAGCGAACCCCGGACGAGTGGATCGCGATGGATCGCCAGGCGGGCACGCAGGAGACCTTCCCGACCTTTCACGCAGCGCGTCAGTGGGCCGCGAAGCCACAGGGCGCACTTCCCGAGGTGCCGTCGAATCCGTTTACGAGCGAGCGCGGCGTGTGGTCGCCGTTTAAGAAGGTCGGTGGCAAGGACGAGCCCCCGCCGATCGTGGGTAGCCGTCCGCCCGAGGTGCCACGCCAGTACCGGACGGAGCGCGTGGGACCGCCGCCGAAGCCGGAAGGCGAGGTCCAGCCGCCAGAGTACGTCGCGCAGGGCATCCGTCAAACGGTGGACGACATCCGCGCCGCCGCGCGTGGTGAAGAGCCGCCGGTCAGCGGCGACATCCCGCCGGTGTCGGAGGAGCTCGGCGCGCGGAGTGGTGGTGTAGCCGGTGGGGGCCGAGCCTACGAGCCGCCGAGTGGGCCGCCAATGCCGGCGGATACGCCGGGCGATCCGAACCTCACGTGGTCGCGCGCTCAACGGTTCTGGGCGAACGTGAAGACGACCCGCCCGCTGCGCAACATGAACGCGCCCGAGGACGTCGTGGCAAGCGACCCCGTGGCGGTACGCGTGGTGCGGCAGACGTACCGGGCGAACGACAACCAGCTCATGCTGCGCCGGGAACTGGAGGACGCCTTCGAGCGGACCTTCACGAAGCTGCCCGAGTCCGACGTCGAGCAGATCGGCCACGCGCTCGACACGGCACTGCCCGGCCGCGTCCAGTACGGCCCCGAGACGATGGCGGCCGAGGCCGAGCAGTTGCGCCGGATGCTGTCGCCGGACCTCGCGGCTCGTGCCATCGCCGCGCGCGATCTCATCGTGCGATACACGGATGCGACAGGACTGCCGCGCGCCAGCCGGATGGCGAGCTACTTCCCGCACTTCCGCGACCGCGTGAAGGTGAACGAGACGACGCTGATCCTCGACCCCGTGGGGGAACCATATCTCTCGCAGTCCTACGAAGTGCCGAAGCGCATGGAAGCGTTCTTCCACAAGGCGCGGACGAACAACGATCCACCGAGCCACTTCGGCCGCGACGCCTTCCGCATCTTCGCGCGGGCCACGGCACGGCATCTGACGCTCAACGGTGGCGAGCATCCGTTTACGGGCGAGATGATCAACGGCTACCTCAACGATATCGCGCCCCAGTTGGCGAAGGTGCAGCCGGAGCTGCGGCCGTACACCGGGGAGTTCCTCAACCACTTTCTCGGCACCCCCGGCGCGCGGCCGGGGTCCGACATCGGACACCAGACATCCCGGATCGCGCGCAATCTTCAGGGCGCGCGGCTGCTCAGTGGGCCGGGGTCGATGATCGCAAACGCGACCCAGCAGGGGAACACGTTGGCGCTGGTGCGGCCGACCTCGTGGCTGCGCGGGTATCGCGACCTGCTCGACCCGGAGCGGCGGGCGCTGGCGCAGCGATGGATCGGGCTGGAAGAGCTCGGGAAGGCCGACCTCGAGCGTGTGCAGCAGATCAGTTCCGGGCTCGACAAGCTGGAGGATGTGTCTGCCAAGGCCGCCTCGGTCTTGATGACCGGCTTCCGCAAGGTCGAGACCGGCAACCGCTACCACGCCTTCCTCGCGGGCCTGCGCGACGCGGAAGCGTTCGGGTTGGAGGGGCGTCCAGCCATCGAGTACGCCCGCGACATCGTGGACCGCGCCCAGTTCCCCAGCATGGCCGCGGCGAAGCCCGAGATCGCACGGAGCGATTGGGGCGCGGCGCTGTGGCAAATGAAGCAGTTCCAGACGCGGCAGACGCTCTTCATCAAGAACCTCATCCGCGACGACGTGAAGGACATGGTGCGTGCCGCGAAGGGCCAGGACGTGCCGATCGAGATCGGCGGCAAGGCCGTCCTGCGGCCGGACGGCACGCCGGTCACGCGTGATGCGGTGTCGCTGAAGAACCTGCCGATGCACCGAACGGCCAAGTTCCTCGTGGCGATGACGGCGATCGGGGGACCGGATGCGATCTGGCCGGAGCTCGATGACTACCTGCGCGAGCAGGGCGTGCAGATCCCCGGCCTGCTGCCCGCACTCGGCGCGGGTGTGGCGAGTCTCTCGACCTACGGGTTCATCTCGCCGGGCGACCTCACGCGGTCGATCATGTTCTTTCTTCCGGGACCGCTGATCGGCAATGTGCAGGATGCGCTCTCGGCCGCGACGGGGAAGAACTTCGGCCACGGGCTCAACGAGTTCCTCGCCATGAATGACCTGAGCTATGACCAGCAGGTGGATGCAGGGGTGCGCTCCGTGCCCGGTCTCGGGGTCTTCGGCGCCAAGGCGCTGCGCGCGGTCCGTGGGGTGCAGACGCCGGGCGAGGAGCGCGCGTCACGGACCTACTCCGAGGCGTTCGCGATGGAACCCTCGACGGGGCCGCTGCTGCGTCGGTCGAATCCCGACCTGCTCGACCCGGCACGGCTCGGTGTCGGCCTGCAACCGGCCGGGAAAGAGACGATCCGTGAAGAGCGTGCGGACCTCGGAGAGATGGATGCCCGTGCGAAGAAAGCGGTGTCGCTGGCGGCCGACGACTACGCGGCCGGGGACCGAGCCGCCGGCAACGCACGGCTTCGTGACGCGGAAGAGCGACTCAAGCTTCCGCCCGGATCGCTGACCGTGTCCGACCAGGCCGAGAAGTCGGCGACGCAGCGTCGCGGGTTCACGCCCTTGGAGCGCAGCCAGTTCGAGAAGCGCAAGCGCTTCCCGGAACGGGTGGGAGAAAGCCGACGGCGCATCCCCGGAGAAACCCCGGACGAACCCACCGAGCGGCGCGGGCTCGGCATCCCTCGGGTGAGGCTCCGGTGAGCGACAAGGGCAAGGCCATGCTCATCGCGTGGACGCGCCTCGGCGCCACCGGCGTGATGGCGTTCCTCTTGGTGTATCTCCTCGGGGCTATTCCTGGTATGTCGTCGCCCGTCCATCAGCTTCTCGAGGCGACGCGAGCGACGGCAGCGGCGCTCGTGATCCATGACCAGACGATGCGCGACGGCCAGCGGACCAACCGGATCATCTGTCGCGGTGTGTGGCGCGGCAACGCGGAGATGCAAAACGAGTGCGGCAAGTGATGATGTCTTCTGAGGGTCGCGCGAACATCAGTGCAGCTCATAAGGGGCATCCGCTACGCGTAGCGATAGAGCAGTCCCGATGAACCTCGTCCTCACGAGGCGGTGGATGACGGGGGACACCACGACGGGTACCCTGACCATTGACGGAGAGCCGTTCTGCTTTTCACTCGAGGATCTCATCCGCGCGCAGGACGACAACGCCGACGGCGTGATCGACGCGGACGAGGTCGCGGCCGTGAAGGTGCCCGGCGAGACGGCGATCCCGGCGGGGACGTACCGCGTGACGATGCACGACTCCCCGAAGTTCGGCCGGGTGCCGCTGCTCCACGACGTCCCCGGTTTCACGGATGTGCTCGTCCATGCCGGAAACACGCAGAAGGACACGAAGGGCTGCATCATCGTCGGCCTCACGCGCCGGCCCGCCGCGCTGGAACAGTCGCGGATCGCCTTGGAGGCCCTCGTCCCGAAGATCGAGGCCGCGCTGGCTGGCGGCGAGGACGTCACGATCGAGATCCGCGAGGAGATCGCGTGATCGCCCTCGCGCGCACCCTCGGCCGCGTGCCGTCACTCGCCTGGTACATCGCGGCAACGATCATCGGCGGCCCTTGGGTCGTCCGCTACTTTCTCGCCGTGCTCGGACAGGGGTGCGGCTGGTTGCTGCCGGAGGTAGGAAGATGACTGACTACGTGATCGTCCACTTGATCTGGGCGTCCACCGTCGCGCTGATCGTGTTCTTGATCTTCCTGTCGAAGGACCGATGACGAATCCTGGCGCCGCTCGCTTCCCGATCTTCAAGATGCTGAGCGCGGTCGTCGGCTGGGTGGCGCTCGCCATCCTACTGACGCTGCTGCTCGCGGGGTGCGCGCCCGTGGCGTATCCGAACTATCTCTGTGTCCCGATCCAGACCGAGCGCGATCCCGCGATGTTGTGCGGCCCGCTGAAAGGAACCCCATGACCGCCAAGCTACTTTCGTTGATCGGCCTCGCTCCACGTGAGGTGCAGGCGTCCGGCCCGCCGATCGTCGCCTACATTCTGCTCCCGCCCATCGCGTACTTCGGCGCCGAGGTGATCGAGACGCTGACGTTCTTCATCGAGTGGGCGAGCTTCGGGCACGCGACGCGCTGGGGCGTCTCCGTGGTGTTCCGCTCCGTCGGCGTCCTCGGAGGCGTGCTCCTGACCCACGGCCTCGTGCGGGCGCTCGTGTTTCAGGACGATCTCTCGCTCGCGGGGTGGATCAGAAAGCGGATGTTCGGATGATCGACTCGGTGTTCGCCGCGTCCCCGTTCGCGGCGGCGCTCCTGCTCCTCAAGTGGTGGCTGGGATGATCTGGCTGCTCCTGCTCGCGGCGGCGCTGGCCGGCGCGTTCCTCCGCGCCCTGACCTCGACGTCGCAATCGACGTGGACGTGGCAGAGCGCGATCGACACCGCCGTGGGCGGGGTCGCGTCCGTGGTCGCGTGGCTCATCCTCGGGGTTCTCCCCTGGACGGCGGCGACCGTCGCCAAGCTCGATACGCCGTGGGAGCAGGGGCTGACCGTGGGGGTATGGAGCTACCTCGCCTCGCACGTCTGGGTCAACCGGGGCGCGGACTGGCTGGCTGCCCTCGGGGACCGGATGACAGGGCGCACCGCGAAGTGAGGTATCTGCTCGCGGTCGCGGTTCTCGCCCTGGTAGCCCTTGGCTGGGGCTACGCGGCCCTCCAGCGACAGATCGCGGCGGTGGCCGAGTCCCAGGAGCAGGTGAAGATCGAGGCCGTCCAGAAGGCACGGGAAGCCGTCAGCGCCGACCTCCAAGGGTTGCGGGATGCGGGTGCCCGTCAGCGCGTCTTGATCGAGCGGCACGCCGCCGAGGTGGCGCGGCTCAAGGTGAGCGCGGCTGACGCAGGGCGTCAAGTGGCCGCCGTCAAGAAGGCCGGGGACACGCTCCGAGGGGCAACGGCTGACACGGTGATCGCGGAGTGCGCGCGGCAGGGGTACTCGTGTCGGATGGCGCGGTGAAAGTGGTCGTCGGTTATCCCATCGCCTTCCCGGCGGCCGATGCGGTGTTCAAAGTTGGGGCTTCACCAGCACGGTACGCGCTGGACAGCAACCTCTCCCCTTCCCGATGGACCGCGTTCTGGAAAAACGGAGTGGCTGTCTTGCAACACGCGACGGCGGTGATTACCCGCCGCACCATTCCGCTCGCGCTGATCCTACTCGCGTTTGCCGCCCCCGTCTACGCCGAAGACGCGGACCCATGGCTGGAGATCCCGAGGGGGCAGCTCGCCGACCTCCTCGCCAAGAGCACGGAGCTCGACGCTACCAGAGTTGAGCGCGACACGCTCAAGGTGATCATCGCCGCCCAGGACGCGCAGATCAAAGCCCAGGCCGCGCTCATCAAGACGCAGGACGACATGCTCGAGCGTCAGACGCGGTTGACGGCGCTCGCCGACGAAGAGCGCGATGTCCACCGTGGCCGCGCCGACCGCATCACGAAGGACGCCGGCAAGGGGAACCTCTGGCTCAGGGTGCAGGCCAGAGCAGGGGCGGGCGCCCTGATCGGTGTGAGCGTCGCGCCGATCTTCCCACCCGCCGTCGTGATAGGGCCGCTCTTCGGAGCCGCGATCGGGCTCCTCGAGCACTGGCTGATCGACTAGCGGTAGGTCAGCACATAGCCCTTCGCATTCATGCAGGACGTGAACAGACCCATGTCGAGCTCCGGGCGATGCTGGTCTGCGGCATGACCACGGGCACCTTGAGGAGCAGCCCAAACCCGAGCAGTCCGTCCATGGTGCTGCCTACCGTAAGAAGGCGAGTATACCGCCCCCGTTCTTCGCGAAACACTTTTCGCTTGACTTGATCTTGTAGTACCACTATAAAGAATCCATGAGCATCAAGTACGACCACCGCGCCTCGAAGCGCCTGCGTCTCGCCAGCGGGCTCTCTATGGGGGATGCTGCGAGATTGTCTCGACTGACCGAGCGGACCATCGCGTACATCGAGAAAGGCTACTCCGACCCGAAGGCGACGACGCTCGCGAAACTGGCGCATGCCTATGGCGTGTCGGTCGAAGCGTTCTACGCGTTGCCACGGAGCAAGGCAGTCTGACGATGCCATGAAATCCAATCCCGACACGCTCTACACGTGCGACGCCTGCGGGGCGACAGAGACGACGCCGTACACGGAGACGCATGCGCCGGACGGCTGGCTCCGGTTCTGCGTCACGAAAGACTTCAAGTTCGAGCTGCTTCCCGACATCTGTCCGAAGCATCGAGTGGCGCTGGTGGTGGATGGCGTGGAGTTGTGGGTGGGGGGAGCGAAGTGACGACCTACCAAATCTCGGACATTTCCGCCGCCTCGCCCGAGATGAACGCGCGCGTCTTTCAAGAATTGGTCGAGAGTATCCGCGATCAGGGCCAGCTCGTGCCCATCTGGAAGTCGGGCGACGAGATCATCGACGGGCGCAAGCGCCTGCGGGCCTGCATCCTTCTCGGGATCGAGCCCGTCGTGGTGGACGTGTCGCCGAGCCAGGACACGGTGGCCGTCGCTTACTCGCTGAACATCCTGCGGACGCACTACACGACGAGTCAGCGGGCGATGTTCGCGGAGAGCCGGGCGAACATGACCAAGGGCGACGGCGCGGCCCGGAGACATGCCGACCAGGGAGAATCTCCTGCATATCTAAATTTAGAGATGCAGAAAAGGTCCATCACTGAGGCCGCGCAAGAGGCGGGCGTGTCTGCCGGCGCCGTCAACGTCGCGAGGGCTATCCGCCGCAACGGTGCCCCCGAAGTGACCACGGCGGTTGTGGCCGGGGCGCTCACCCTCTATTCCGCGGAGCAGATCGTCAAGACGGTGCCCAAGGGCGCTCAGCCCGCCGCCGTGGTGAAGGTGGTTGCGGCTGCCGGCGGCGGACGGCAGACCCCGGCCCGAGTTCTCGGGAAGCCGACCGAGAATCGGTCCCCGGTTCGCCCGCTCGCCCTGCGGATGGAGCGCGGCCTAGACCAACTGGAAACCGCGATCGAGTTACTGGCGAAGTTCGTTCAGGAGGGCGAGGTTCTGGCCGAGTGGGTAAAGCGTCTCTCCGTAGCGAGAACCCAGTTGGGCCGGATTATCGACGCGGCGAGGGGGAACAGATGAGTGAGGCCGTCCAGAAGTTCCAGCGCTACACCGTTGAGTGGCTGTACATCCGCGACCTCAGCCCGCACCCGCAGGTGCAGCGGTCTCTCGACAAGGCGTGGATGGGGAGTATTCGGGACGGCTTTGATCCCGACAAGTTCAGAGAGCTGTACGTGGTGAAAGCGCCCGGCGGGAAATGGTGGATCTTCGACGGGCAGCATCGGCACGGCGCTGCGCTCGAGGCGCTCGGTCATGACCAGAAGGCCCCGTGCCGCGTATGGGACGCTATTCCACTTGAGCGGCAGGCCGAACTCTTCCTCGACATCAACAAGTCGAAGGCCGTGTCGGCGCTCGACAAGTGGCGCGTGCGGCTGCTCGCCAAGGAAGAAGTCCCGCTGAAGATCGAGGCCCTGCTGCACCGGCACAAGCTCCACGTGTCGGCCACGCGCGCCGAAGGTGTCGTGCAGGCCGTGGCCGCACTAGAGTCCATCTGGACGCGCCAAGGCGGCGAGGCCGTGCTGGGCAGCGTCCTGTCAATCCTCGCCGCGGCGTGGGGGCGGGCACCGGAGGCGTACGACGGCTTGATCCTGCGCGGGCTCGCGGGGGTGGTGCATCGCTTCGGTGATGTGATCGTCGAGAAGGAACTGGCCGCCAAACTCGCCCGCAAGGGCACGCCGGGCGGCATGGTTGGCAAGGCGAAAAACACAGCACAGGTGATGGCTAAGGGCGCCATCCGCACTATGACGGAACTGATCGTCAACATCTACAACGAGAAGCGCCGCACGAGTCGCTTGGAACTCTAGCCATGCTGATTCCACTTCGCACCGCCCTGCTCCGCATCATCCCGACGGGCTGCCGCTATCTTCGCTCCCCCTACGACACGGCGACCCGGTGGGCGATCGTGGCGCTGGGGGTCACGCTGCTCGTCCTGACGGGGTACAGCGTGGGGCGGGTGGACGGACGTCGCACCGAGCAGCGAAAGGCGTGGCGGGAGTGTCGGCGACAGTTGGATTCGTGGGCGATGACATACCGCATCGTACCGGCGGGGCTTTCGGAGCCCTGCGGAGGAAAGTAATGGACTACTGGACGGGGCCGGAAGGGATTCGACTCACGTCGCGAGTCATATCCCTCGAAACTCAGATCAACGCCATCGACCGGCTGCTGAAGTCGATCGTGACGACGATGGACGGGATGGTCGTGACCGACACCGCGCTGCTGGAGTCCGTGAAGGCGCTCGCGGAGCGGGTGAGCGACATCGACCTGGCCGAGCTGCGGACGCTGATCCCGTGAGCGCCGACCAGCCGCTCAGTTCAGTACGGCGCGTAATGGTGACGGAAGTCGTCGTCGGGCGCGGGCGCGGTATCGAGGTGGACCCGTACCGGATGGTCGTGATGATCTTCAACGACGAGGGGCGCTGTGTCGCCGAGCACGACCCCGTGTTCCCGACGCCGTGGTACGCGCCAGAGGACGAGTGTGCCCGACTGAGGGAGCCCCGTGAGTGAGCACGTGGTCAGGGCGATTCTCGTCAGCAAAGAGTTCGCGTCCATCGACGAGGCCGCGGCCATGCGCAGACGGATGCCGAGCCAGGAGGATCTCCACTGGTTCGTCGTGTAGGAGTACCCGGCCGGAGAGCAAAGGAGAAGAGTGATGGCAGACGCAGTGGCGCGGCAGGACACCGAAGCGGTGGTGGTCATCACCGCTGAGCAGATCGGACTCATTCAGCGGACCATCGCCAAGGACGCGACGCCGGAGGAGTTGCAGTTGTTCTTCTACGACTGCCGCCGGCAGGGCGTGCATCCGCTGGACCGGATGATCCACTTCACGAAGCGGAGTGGGCGGTACACGCCGGTCACGTCGATCGACCTCATGCGCGCACGGGCGGCCGAGACCGGCGAATGCGCGGGGATCGACGACCCCATCTTCGACGTCACGGCGGATCAGGTGCGGACCGCGACCGTCATCGTCTACCGGCTGACGCAGGGCGCGCGCTACCCGTACACCGCGACGGCGCGGTGGGCTGAGTATTACCCCGGCGATGTGGCGGGCGTGATGTGGAAGAAGATGCCGCACACGATGCTGGGCAAGTGCGCCGAGGCACTCGCGCTCCGCAAGGCGTTCCCGAAGCAGCTCAGCGGGCTCTACGCGCGTGAGGAGATGGATCAGGCGGGCGGCACGCTCGGGGCTGTCGCTCGCGGCATCGACCCCGCGACGGGTGAAGTCGTGGAGCGCGAGGCCGCGGTGGTGGTCGAGCAGCGTTCCGACGGCTCCGCGCTCGTGACTGACATCACCACCACGAGCGGCGGGAACTGGACGAAGCATCTCGTCACCTTCGACGACGGCCGCGCGGGCGCCACCTTCGACGAGAAGCTGAGAGCGCAGGCCGCCGCCGCAAAGGATTCCGGGATTCTCGTGATCCCGACCTTCGAGCAGAAGGGGAAGTACACCAACCTGATCGGGCTCACGCCGGTGACGGGCGCCGTCGAGCCCGAGCCGTCCGTCGCGGGCGCGGTGCTCGTCAATCCGGCGCAGGTGACGCGCTTCCATTCGATCGCCAAGCATCACGGGTGGACGGAAGCCGAGCGGGCGGAGCTGCTGTCCGCGAAGGGCTACGCGTCGAGCAAGGACATCCCGGTGGACGTCTATGACGGGCTGATCGACGACCTCAAAAGCCGGCAGCCGAAGGGCAAGTGATGATCCGCTCCGGCTGGAAGGTGCTCACGCATGACCTGCGGAGTCCGGTTCGAGGCGGACCGCCGATATTCGATGGTCAGTGCCCCACGACGCTGAGAGCCGTGATGCTCGACACGGGCGGGGATAACTGCGGAGCGGGCTGGAACTACTGCGAGGCTCCCGAGGCGGCGTTGACGATCGCGGGACTCTGGCCCACTGGCCGCCCGTCGCGGCTCTTTGCTGTGGACGGGTCGGCCGACGCCATCGAGCGCGGGGACAAGCGCCGCGCGTCGGATGCTCGATACCAGGCGATGGTATTGGAACAACACGGCCGCTGCTATATCTGCGGCGTCGAGCAGAGCATGCTGGCCTTAACTGTCGATCACGACCACCACACGGGTCTGGTCCGAAAGCTCCTTTGCGGCTGCTGCAATCGCGCCCTCGGGCTCATGCGTGAATCGCCACGCATGCTGCGTCATGCGGCCGATTACTTAGAGGGCCTTGGTTGGGCGATGGACAAGCAGCCGGAGAAGTAGGGTGGCCGTCACGCTCCCGTCTGTGACGCAGATCATCGCCGCCGTGGGGCTGACGATGGACTACGGCTTGATCCCCGCCGACGTGCTGGCGACAGCATCCGAGCGTGGGACGGCGGTCCACGCGGCCGTCCACGATGACGTGTACCACTGTCTCGACGAGTCGACGCTGGCGTCGGACGTGATGACGCGGTTCGCTGGATGGAAGCGGTTCCTGAAGGACACCGGCTACCGGCCGATCATCGCCGAGGCGACGGTGACTAGTGCGCGGTGGGGATTCATCGGGCATCTCGACGGCGCCGGATGGATCGGCGCGGACCGGGTGTTGCTTGATTTGAAGTGCGTGGCGAAGCTGGACCCCGACACGGTGTCGTATCAGTTGGGAGGGTACGACATCGCGTGGTCAGAGCAGCGACCGACGGAGCCGTTCAAGCGCTACCTTGGGCTTCAGCTACTCCCGGACTCGTACAAGGTGCATGACCTGACGGATCGGATGGCGAACGCGCGGCAGGTGTTTCAGGCCGCTGTGGTGATCTTCACAGCACGAGGAGGGAAGTAAGCATGGGCGCTGGCCGGAGGGTGTGCGGGCACGGGTATGTATCCGTTCAGATGCTTGGCCATCCTCGCGCGACCGAGGGATACGTTCTAGAGCACATCCTTGTTGCCGAGCGCGCCATCGGTCATCACCTCCAGCCGCCCGTGGTTATCCATCACGTGAACGAGCTGGTGACCGACAACAACCCGACAAATCTAGTGATCTGTGAGGATCAGGCGTACCACATGCTGCTCCACGTCCGGGCGCGAGTTCTTCGAGCCGGAGGAGATCCAAGGAGCCAACGAATCTGCGGCGGCTGTAAAGAACTAGGCCCGCAGGAAGAGATCGGCCGGCGCGGCCATTGTCGAGAGTGTCACAACGCCGCCAACAGGAAGTACAGAGCGACGCGAAGGAGGGGGTAATGGAGAACGAGACGATGATCGCAACGGACGACCAAGCCGGGCTGATTCGCCAGGGCGACGCGCTCGCGGAGGAGATCAAGGCTCTCCGGGTGTTTGACGACGCCTCGTTCCAGCGGGTCGGGGCGCTGCGGCGGGATCTCGCGGGCTGGCTCAAGACCGGCAGGGCGTTTTTCAAGAGGCTGAAGGACCCGGCCTACCAGTCGTGGAAGAACATCGTGGCAGAGGAGACGGCGGTGATCGGGCCGAAAGAGACGCTGTACGAAGTGAGCGGGAAGAGTCTCGCGGACTACGAGCAGGAGCAGGAGCGGAAGCGCCAGGCCGCCGAAGCCGCGGCCCGCCGCGAGCAGGAGCGCCTCGAGGCCGAAGCCCGCGCCGAGGCATACGCGGAACAGGTGCGGCTCAAGAAGGAGGTGGATGACGCTCGAATGGCGGAAGCCGTCGCCGCGGCTGAAACCGGAGATCTCGAGGCTGCCGAGCGGCTCCTCGAGGCCCCGATCGACGTACCGACGGTCGTGCCGCGCGCCGTCTTCGTCCCGCCGGTGCAGATCACGGCCCCGCAGGCGAAGGGGATCAGCTTCACCTCGACGTGGGACTTCGAGATCGAAACCGAGGCGCTGATCCCGCGACAGTACCTGATCCCCGACCTGAAGCAGATCGGCGCCGTCGTGCGGGCGGGACAGGGCAGGACGAAGATCCCCGGCGTCAAGGTGATCGAACGACGGACGACGCGCACGCGTTCGGCGTAGACATCCCCCTGAACAGGGTATAGGAGGGTGACATGAGAGTCGAAGTGGGTGAGTTGACGATCGGTGACGAAGACCTGTGTCCGTTAGCGGGCGGGTGGTTCCACGGTTGGCTGCTGCATGCCGCAAAAGATCCGTGCCATCGAGCCGCGGTCGTGTACGACACGAAGAGCAAGCTTCTGTCCACGCACCCGGAGTACCTGATGGCGCGGCGGGGGAACCATCTGTTCTTGAATCTCGTGGATGCGCCCGTGCCCATCTTCAAGGTCGAGAGTTTTTTGGGAGCCCTCAACTTCATCGACGAGGCCGTGAAGGCGGGAGCGAAGCCGAATCTACACTGCAATCAGGGCCACTCGCGCGCGCCGTCGATCGCGCTGCTCTGGCTGGCGAAGCGCGCGAAGACGATCCCCGACGATTCCTTCGCGGTGGCGCGCAGCGTCTTCGAGAAGATGCTGCCGCCCGGCGTCTACGCGCCCGGTCGTGGGATCGAATCGTTTCTTTCTGATCACTGGTACGATCTCGCGTGAAGTTCGGCGCTCGCGTCCCTCGCCGGCAGACGCTCAACCTGGCGCGATTCAAGGACGCCTGCCGCGAGGGGCTGCTGATCCGCGATCTGGCCGCGAGGTTCAGGCTCACCGTCGCGGAGGCGACTCGGCGGCGATCCAAGGCGCTGGCGGGATTCCGGACCCGTCGCATGTTCCCGTGAGGAGGGTCATCATGAAGCGTTTTGTCGTGTTCCGCTGCGAGCTCAACATCTGGTCGATCGTGCGGGAGTGCGACACCTTTCTGGAGGCGGTGGAGGAGCGCGAAGCCACCATACCCACCATCACCCACGAAGGCGTTTCGCTGAAGATCTTCGAGTCCCACGACACGCTTCTGGCGTACTACTACGCGCTGAACGAGCGCCAGAGAGCAGATCAACACCTGGAGAGAAGGCGGGCAGGGTGAAGGAGACGACGTACTTGGTGAAGGCGATCGTCGAGTCGCTGGTGGGGCTGAGCGTCAGGATCGAGGACACGGTGACGGACCACAGTCTTCGCATCGCGGTGTACGTCACGACGGCGCGGGCGAAGAGCCTCATCATCGGACGGGGCGGGGAGAACATCCACGCGATCCAGCATCTGGCCCGTGAGCGGCAGCGGCGTGATAATCCTGCTCTGAAAGTAAGTATTGACGTCATCCTGGCGGGGGACTAACCCATGAGTGAGCCCGACACCAACGACTTCGATCCCGACGACGACGACGACAACCGCGGCTGCCCCCTGTGCGGGGCATCATTCGTCTTCTGCGAATGCGACCCGGATGACGAGGACGAGGACGAGGACGACGAGCCATGAGCACTGACCCTGTCTGCAAGTGTCGGGTTCTGATTGAACAAACGACCGAGCTGCCGGAGACGATCGGCGTCTACACGATCGGCGGCGAGACCTTTCGACCGCGCATCAGCTATTGCCGCCTGCACACAGCCATGATCGACCCGTTGCGGCTCCACCACATTCTCGTCTGTCTCAAGCGCAGCATCGACCCGCACCAGACGGACCCGATGCGGTACGAAGTCCTGCGAACCGACTTCGACGCGCTGTGGGTCGATCTGGTCGCGGTGGTAGAGCCATGACCGACGATCTGGAGTTCCTCATCCTGACTGAAGAGGTAAGCCATGCCCTACTGCCGCTGTCGGAACCACACGATCCCGGGGCCGCACATGGACGCGGACTGCCCGATGTACGACCCGGACGATCCGCGCATCGCGAAGGGCTTGCCGCCATACGCGGAGCAGGATGTGCCGATCGAGGCCGGCGCCAAGGGCCAGCTCGTGTACGACAAAGAGGAGCGGATCATTCGAGGCGCTCCGCTGCGGCCGGTGGTGAGCGCGCATCCGCTCGGCGTTCCGCTCATGAGAGGGCCCCTGCCCGGACACGTCGTACACGAGGACCGGGTGCGGGTCGCGCTCAACGCCTGGGAGATTTTCCTTCGGGCGTACGAGAAGACCGACTACACGCGCGCGCGCCGGTGGCAGAGCTATCCGCCGAGGTGGATCAAGGAACTGCGCCGCGAGATTGGAGAGAGCGATGACTGACGAGCAGGGCGGCTGCGGAAATGATGAGGGAGTGCCGACCAACGTGTTCCACCACGTCTGGGGCAAGAGACGCTCGGAAGGCTACGCGATCTGCGACGGCTTCGGACAGACGGCGCTGGCGGCGTTGCGAACGCGGGCTAAAGGAGAGTAACGATGGGTTACAAGATTCAGTGGACGCTGAACAAGCATTTCCCCGGCCTGCATCATGTCAAGGACGCCAAGAGACGCGTGGTCGTCACAGTCGCAGCGCGCGACAAAGCTGCCGCTAAGACACTGCGCCACAAGGAATGCGCGTTGGCGCTTGCCTGTCGCCGACAGCTTCATCTCGACGGCGTGTTGATCGCGCGCTCCCGCGCCTATCTCGTCAGGGGGAATACCGCAACGCGGTATGAGCTGCCAATGGCGATACAGAAAGAAATCGTATCCTTCGATCGCGGTGGCGGATTCGATCCCGGCCAGTACACCCTACTGAAGCCGGCGCGCTTGCTTGGCCCGGGTGGTGGCGGGAGGACGAAGAAGAGCCGATCGAGGACTGCCAAGCCTCGGCGCCGTCACCTCGTCGGCAAGGTCCGCGTTT
>ERZ1292642.44-Hain-H14-01um-R1-44-length-63118-cov-9_pt1 | contig 63118 bp, 100 predicted proteins | sample MGYA00564403_ERZ1292642 | MGnify/ENA primary metagenome ERZ1292642 (study PRJEB36523, sample SAMEA6512643) | groundwater metagenome | collected 2019-01-09 | study: AquaDiva: Metagenomics assemblies of 32 groundwater samples
AGTATGCGTCAAGCTATTGATGATGGTTTCCTTTCGCCACTAATCAGCAAGCACTCACTGATACAAGCTGATTTATCGGATGTTGGTACAAGTATGGGTGAGTTTAATCTTGGTCAAATGGCAATTGCTTTTGATAATGAATACATTACGCAAATGGCATTACAGGAAGTTATCCGTTATGGACATGATCGTAAGGCATGGTTGTTATTTGGCTCTAGTGTAGAACACGCCTATCATTTAAAAAGCGCACTCATAGAAAAAGGAATAGAAACCGCCTGTATTACAGGAGAAACGCCGCGCATGGAACGTGACGGAATATTACGCATGTTTGAAAGCGGTGAACGTTATAGAGCCATTACCAATAATAATGTTCTGACCACAGGAACGGATATACCGCGTATTGATCTTATTGCTATGCTTCGTGCCACCAAAAGTTCAGGATTGCTATTACAGGCTGTTGGTCGTGGTGTTAGGTTATCGCCAGAAACTGGAAAATCTAATTGTCTGCTTTTAGATTTTGGTGGAAATTTAGAACGATTCGGCTGCATCGATCAAATTGAAGCGCCAAAACAAAAGAAGAAATCAGACCAATCAATGCCTATGAAGGTATGTCCAGAATGTCAATCTGTACATGCTATTGCGGTAACACAATGCGCTGATTGCGGTTATGAATTCCCGATAGATACCATGTACAAGCATGATGCAGTAGCAACGAACGCTCCGGCTATGTCAAGTGAGGCCGAATGGTATGAGGTTGATGAGGTGGCGTACAGATCACATAAAGGAAAGGTTATTATTGATGGCGATAATAAAATCACAAAACCCGACAGCCTAAAGGTTCGATATTTATGTGGAACGCGTCTGTTTTGTGAATGGATATGTATTAACCATGATGGTAACGCCTATAGAAAGGCTAGGTCATGGATTGAAAAGCGCCTTATTGTGGATGACAGTAATCTTGACGAAAAATACTCTATTATTGGCAATTTTAAAATTAGTGATGCCGTTGATAAAGTGTATGAATTAATGGAACCAGTACGCATTAATGTTCGTAAGAATGGCAAATATGAGGAGATAGTTGGTTATGAGTTCTAACTGATTTCTAATGCTTCCAATGATCCAAAATCAAACTTATTAAAAACATCCATTCCATAATGCTTCATGTCTTCACCGAATGCAGCATTTATGCGTTTTATGCTTGGCAGGTTTGGCGTGCTGCACCCATTCTCCCATTGTGAAACCTGATGCTGGAACGCTCCAACTTTATCGGCAAACTCTTGTTGTGTTAATTTTAATATATCTTTTCTGAGAAACTTAAGCTTACTGGTATGCATAATAATATTTTATGTTAAATGTATATTTCTACTTGATTGTTATAATAATATACCATATTATACTATATGTAAGCGTTATGTACAATAGTTATCAGGAGTTAATATGAAAGCTGTAAAAGAAAGGTTGATATATTTTCGTCATTTAGGTTATATTCCAGCAAGTGAGAAGGTTACGTTTTTAGACTTAAGGGGTTTAAAAATGTGGTATGAAGCATGGATTGTTCGCCAGTTGATTGATGAAGAAATAATTAAAGAAGCAGATGTTTGTTAACCCCCAAACGGGGCATATCGGCTGGATGTAAAACAGCAGCGAAGCAAAGGTGTATCTCATGCCGCAAAGCCGAAAAATGGGGTCGCGGTGACTGGTCGAAGTTAACAGCTAGATGCGGTCACCAAATTTAATATGGCGGTAGCGTCCTGACGCGCAGGATACGAAAGTGCAAGATGCGGGCTACGGGTTAAAACTCATGAACCGCCCAGCCGGTTGGTGAAAATCTAACCTACCGCCACCAAATTTAGGATAAAAAAATGAACAGAAAAGAAAAACTAGAGCTAATAATGACAATGATAGTGTTAACCGGCATTGCTGGATTGGCATTGTTTATCGCAACGGAAGTTACAAAAGCGTGGATACAATAATGAGCATACTAGAAACAATCCCCAATCGCCAGTATACGCCGATTCTGACGCGGGAGTTGGAGGATCTTAGGGCTGAGAATGAAATGCTGCGTGAATCTCTAAAAATAAAAATAACAGACCAGTTGCGGTTGCGTGGTGCTTTAAAAAGAGCATTAGGTATTGCGAGTGCTCTAAATAATAAATTTCGTCCACATCATCAAGATTCTCACTATTCAGAGAAACTTGATGAAATATCATGGTTACTTGATGACACTGAAGCACTACCGCCAAAACCAGAAGGAGAGAGCGATGATCTGTATCCAATGTAAAAATGAGGTTTGGAGGGGAAGGAGGCAAGTAAGTTCACCAGCTTTATGTTTATGTGATTCCTGTTTTTACTCGGATGATGAGTTAAATAAATCAAAACCAGAAGTGGATAGTAATGAAGAATAATGACGAAGAACTAAAACGCTGGCAAAACATAGCGTCTGACCTATCATTACAGATAAACAAGTTATATCACGATGCACAAATGGAATACAAAAGAGCAGAAAGGATATTGGATGCCATTAGAGAAATTGGTGAACTTGCACATGTTGGTGGATGGGGAGAAGATATAATACGCCTGCGCCAGATACAGAAAATAGTACAACGTATAATTGGAGAGTAGTATATATTTTATACATATGGTATATTTTTTGTATTATAAACGTAATTGAGGTTACCGCATGATTACCAATAAATACAATAATATACGCGTTGAATATGATGGTATAAAATTTAGCTCAAAGCGTGAATGCGCTAGGTATAAACAATTAAAACTAATGGAAACTAGTGGTGTTATTGGTGATTTAAAGTTGCAGCCATCATTTAAATTGAAGGCTAAAATCATCAGCAGAGGTTTTCCTAATGGTAGAGAGATAACGTATAGAGCAGATTTTTCTTATGTTATTACTGAAACGGATGAATATATTGTTGAAGATGTTAAGGGTATGGAAACTAAGGAATTCAAGATAAAGAAAGCGTTTGTTTTCTTTTTTTATGGTATTGATATTAAATTGGTAAAGTGATGACAGACATAACACACGAACTAAAAATACTACCAGATTTCTTCGAGGCTTTTATCCGAGGAGATAAGAATTTCGAGATACGAAACAACGAGCATGATTTTAAAGTCGGTGAGTTTTTAGTTTTGAATGAATGGACAAGTTGCGATTATGCAAAAAGATGCGCCACTGGAAGAAGTATAAAGTCCGTCATCACATATGTAACTGATTTCGCACAACGTGATAATTTTGTCGTTATGGGAATTCGTCCAGTTCAGTACATGAAAGTTGAGCCAAATATAGAAATATAAAGGAGATAATTATGTTAAAAAGATCGTTAGATTCCACATTAGAGGCGCAAGAAATTGTGCATGAATATAATCTAAAAATAAAATTAAATGAAATTAGTGAGTCTGAATTTATTCAGAAAATGATGAGTTTAAATCCTATATTAAGAGAAGAAGTTGCAAGATTATTTGGTAAAAAAGATGAATAAATTAACCGAAGATATGGCTATCAGAGTTGGTACTTCATTATTGCATTATGACAAAAATGAATGGACAGCTAGGCCGCATTTTCCATCATGGTTATGTTCTCCTGATGGTATGCATGCATTAAAAAATGCTCTTCTTCACAAAGAGATGCAGTTAATTTCTCAATCTAAGTATATAGACCATCATTATTGTGATATTTATGCAGGAAACAATATCTATTATAGTGGAGAAGCTGAAACAGAAGGTGAAGCTATGGCGATAGCTGCTTTCGATTATATTATTAATTATCCCAATAGACATAAGTCCGGAGTGTAGAATGACTGAAGAATGGCCTAACGAAGCATATGAAAGAATCATTAGAGACGTAAAAGAAATAAAATTACTATGTCCTGATGAAAGATTGCGAGCAGTTTTAACAAATGAAATATGTGACGACATTATTGATCTAGCCTCTATATGTTTGAGGTATAAAAAATATAATGTCACAACGTCTATTCTTGGTGCTGCTTCTGGTAATGTGTTATTTGAACAAGGCAATAATGATATAACAGCTAGTGAATGGATAGAGTGGGTTTATAAGAATGGTGGTATAAAAGCAGTTAAAGGATTTATGATTGAGAAAGGCTATACAATAGTTATCAGCTATGATTTTGACAAAGAATGGTACTGTCGTTTTGATAAACGTGGTTCGGTTATATCAGGACATGGCTGGAATACAACAGAAGATGGCGCTGTATTGCAAGCTGCACAAATAGTGTTAATGAAAAATGAATAAACATGTATTCAGAACGGAAGCAGAAATGCATAAAATACTAAATGAGAATTTTAGGGAAGCATTTGGTGAGGAATTGGAAATATTAAGTGGCAAACCATTAGGAGTTCCGTCATTGGATGAAACAAGAAAAGAATTGGGAATAGAGAGTTATAAAATTTATCCATTTGGAAAACCGATCATGAATGATGAAAACAATATATTCTATAAAAATATATTCCCACTTGATGTAAACAAAACATACATGGCAATAAATGGACAAGTTACTGCTAAAATTGAAATTGGCACAAGTATAGATTATCCATTCATTATAACGTGGAAAGATGGAATGATTTCATCGTGCACACCGAAAGGAATTAATAATTTAAATAATTATCCGGGGGATTGGGATATAATTGCAGAAGTTTGTTTGGAACCAAACAAAAATCATCAAAATGAGGATAAAATGGCATCACCAAGGGATAACGATCAATTTGCCACTAATTACACGCAGCCCTTTCCAAAATCTAATGATTACAGAATTAAGCTTGGCATGACAGAAACTGAAGTACAAGAATCATTAGAAAAATACCATAAGGCACAAAAGAGAATGAAAGATAACTTAAACCACGTAGCCAGTCATGTATCAGCAACAGACCTACTATTATCAGCTTCTGAACTGATAAAATCACGTGGCACTGAACGCGATAAACCAAATGGTGAACGCTCAATGAAACGATGTGTAGAGGCCTATAATGCAATGACGGGGCATAACTTAACGGAAGTTGATGGATGGTTGTTTATGCAGTATTTAAAACATGCCCGTAGCCGTGAAGGTGCTTTTAGGCGTGATGATTATGAAGATGATATAGCTTATAGTGCACTTAAGGCTGAGGCGGCAATTAATGGGAGGGATTGTGAGAATAATTGATTGGAAAGAATTTTCTTTATTGCCTAATGGAACGGTATTTAGTTGTCTTGAATATGCTGACGAGTCTATTCATATAAAAGGTGAAACATTATATTATAACGATGATGATCCAAATGATCCATCTGATTTTTCAGAAATCGTATTGATGCCTATATATTATGAAAAAGAGGAAAAATGGTCATTAATTGATGGAAGATATGGATTTGTAGATCCAGACACTAAATTTCTTGTTTATGATCATGATATGTTGGATTTAATAATTGATTTGTTACGAAAAGCCAAAGATACGGCGGAAAAGAAGAAATAATCAAAGAAATAGAATAGAGAGTAAAAATGACGTTAGATGAAGCGATAACAACCCTAACCAAAGCTCTAGAAAAGTATGAAGCCGATAGCGCACTTAAGGCTGAGGCGGCAATTAATGGGGGTAACAATGGTTAGTTACAAAGGACATCCTTGTTATGGGCTATCTAAAAAACACAGAGAAGCATTTGAGCAAATAGGCGTTGGTCAAACCCCTTATGATCTTACCGATAAAGGAAAGAAAGTACTGATAGACTTGCTTGAACGTGAATTAATCGGTTATGTAGGTATGAAGCAACTAGGAAAAGATTGTTTTGGAGTAATTGAAGTTCCTGAATTTATGGTTCCAATACCAATTCATTACCAGTGGTGTAAATGGTGTAGTAAAAATGTTAAAGATGAGGAATTGGAGTAATGACGTTTAAAAGTGAGTATGTAGAATTGGTGGATTTTATGGGTACGGATTTAAGTACCGTAAATTCTGCTCGTGTGTCGTTCGCTAAAGAGAGTGACTGGTATAATCCGTTGGATAAACTTCAGCCGTATTTGCATGAATCATTAAAATCAACCGTTGACAATGAGGAGGAATACACATCAAAAACATATAATACTGGGTATTACTTAGTTGATGGAAAGCCTATATTATCAGATAAAGACACCAAGCTAATAAACTACCTAGCAAAGCATGGGCATTTTACCCCATTCACTCAAAATGCTATTACATTACGCATTAAGATGCCTATTTTTGTTGAGCGCCAATGGTTCAAGAGTTCTGTAGGTTTTTCACGGAATAGCGAATCACGCAGATATATATCTACTGAGCCTGAGTTCTGGACACCCACAGAATGGCGTATGGCTGCGAAGGATAAGAAGCAGGGTAGCAGTGATGAAGTGTTACCTATAGATGAGGTAAGTGCTTGTTATGATCGCACCTGGGGGATTTGGCTAGATGATTTAAATGCGTTATCACTGGACTATTATAATGCTGCCATAGAAAAAGGCGTAGCTCCTGAATTAGCTAGAATGATTCTACCACAATCAATGTTCACGACTTTCATTGAAACTGGTTCACTAGCAGCATATGCCCGTTTGGTAAAGCTTCGTACAACACCTGACGCACAACTAGAAATTCAGCAATACGCGAATCGTGTTAGTGAGATTATGGGTGAACTATTTCCGGTTAGCTGGAAAGCATTGATGGGGGAATGATGGAGATTGGCGAAATAATATTACTAACCGAATCTTTTTTAACAGAAGACGGGATTTCTATTATTGAAACAGTTGGCTTTATTGCGAAATCTAATAAGAGGGATATAGAAATATCTTCAACTATGATTAATGGTGATGCAAATAATATAGTTAATACCAATAGGGTTATAAACCTTTATGAAATTGCCAATGATGAGAATAAGAGAATAATCTTATTAAACAAGGAGATAAATAAATGACACAAGTAACCGTTAAAATCGTACTGCTAAATGAAAATACCGAACTCCCTACATACGCCACACCGGGAAGCGCCTGTGTTGACCTGAGAGCGAATATTACCGAGCCATTAGAGATTACATGCAATCAGCGCGTATTGATTCCCACAGGAGTTAAAATAGGCCTCCCTGCCGGATATGAGGCGCAAGTACGCCCTCGCTCTGGTATGGCGCTTAAGCATGGCATTAGTGTATATAACACACCAGGCACGATTGACAGCGATTATACAGGCGAAATATCGGTGATACTGATTAACCTGAATGATACGGCGTTTATAGTTGAGCCTAATATGCGGATAGCGCAGATGCTTGTGGTGCCTGTGCCTAAGATTGAGTGGCAGGAGGTGGATACATTGGATGTAACAACTAGGGGAGAGGGTGGATATGGAAGCACGGGGTATTAGTAGGACAAATGCATTTATTAAATGCCCTTTTGAAGCGATAGCCGCTATGCAAAATTTTGGCTTTAAGTTAGTTACAGATTTTGGACATTATAGATGTGATTATGGTGATACCTGTAGTTTAGATGATGATGATTGCCTAATAGATATTGAAAGCGCTATTGATTACATTAAAAAGGTTTCCCCAAAGAAAATATACATAGCAGACGAAAGTTTGCCGCTGCTTGAACCTATGGTGGGTGATTATGTAATCGTATTAGACGAATCTTGGGGCGTAGAGTCTGGGCAAGTTTGCAGAATTACCTATAATGAACAAACTGGCAATCTTTGGATAGATTGTTTTACTCGTGACTTTCAGGTTTTTGGACCTGATGGTATATATTATAAAAAAATCGATGAAACGATTACTATAAAGGCAATAATTTTACGCAACGGCAAACCATTCCCAACCATCCAATATGAGGCCGTAGAATGATCACAGAAGAAATGGCGGTTAATATCGGGGACAAGCTGAGAATTTTCAAAGCAATCGAGATGGGTTCGCCATTTCCTAATCACAATACCACATGGACTGAATACAGCAATACCGTTAATGGCTACTACTATAAATCGGATGAACTGCACCAGTATTTAACATCACCCGATGGCATTCATGCAGTTAAATTGGCCATGACCAATAAAAGCTATATCTACCACATATGGAGTACACACGATGGTGTTTATTATTGTGAGTTTGGCAGAAGAAAGGAAAGTACACAGCAATATGTTGCCCATGCGGATAACGAAGCAGAAGCGGTGATAATGGCGGCGTATAAGGTGCTTAATTCAGAGGAGCAGGTTTAACTAAAAGACCGATAATCCACCCAATCAGAACAATCGCGCTTAACATTTGTTTCATATATCGGACGACTGTAAAACGGAGGTTCCGGCTCACGTATTGTGCTATCGACAAAGAAAGCTTCTGTTTCATCGATATTGAACAACTTGCAGATATTACGGAATGCTTCTTTGCTTTTTGCTGTGATAGGTATCATTTACCATTCTCCACGCTGCATTATGCTAGCCATTCTATTTGCGCGTTTAGGTGTTTGTTTAGCCCATTTTGAATCAAGCATTTCTTTCTTTGCTAATTGCCAGTTTTCAGCAAGAACAGCAGCAATAAAATTCTTGAATCCATATAGCCTATTAAGCCCAAGTTGATATGACATGTTAACCAACAAAGATCGCCTTACTTCTGATAATTTATCAAAATTAGTAAAAATTCTTTTTGCATCTTTAATGGATTGCTCCATACTGTATTTTAACAACAAATCAGCAACTTCTTGAGGAATAGGATTAGCATCCAAATTGAAGCCCCATCCTATTGTATGAAAGCCCTCTGTACATTTGTACATCTTAAGCTCACAACCCTCTTCATCTCGCACTAACTTTGAATAATCCATTATTTTTCTTTCTTTGGCTTCTTTTTAGTTGATGGCTTTTTCTTTGTTGATAGCTTTACATTACTATAAGCAATCGGAATATTTCCCCGGTTCATCTCTATTTCTCACAATATGTTTTATTCTTACACAAACAATAATATATCCTATTATGTGCATCTATTACGCGACTATCATCTAACGACATAACCATTATCGCTTCCGTACTTAAAAAGATGGGCTTTGTGAGCTGGCAATAATCACTTGTCACCGCTTTCTGGATGGCGCAAGAAGAAATCAACAGTACGACTATCACTAGCAATACTAATCTTATCAGCTTCCAATACATTATCTAAAACCTGTTCTGTTTGCATAAGATTTTGCTTTTTCTCACCAGCATCAATCAATGTTTTATTATTTAAATATTGAGTAATGCCAGCAAGGAATGCAAATAACTGCTTAATAAATTCAATCATTTTTTCTCAATGGTCGTATCGGCTTTCTTGCGGGCAACAATAGCCCTTGCGCTTGTGTAGGCAGTTACTGCAAAAGGCACTAACGCCCATCCTTGGTCTATGTATCCTTGGATAGCGGCAATATCAAATGTCTTGCCTGTAATGGCTGCAATAAGCGTTAAGAGACTAACAACCAAGCCTACAATAGAATTGCGGATTGTTGCTGATTGATACCATTTTTTAGTTTCTTCCATATTATTTTATCCTTAACCGAAGAGTTTTGTAAGGCCTTTAAACGCCAATAGTATTCCACATACCCACGTAACAATCTTTGCTACTTTAACAAGAAAATTGCCAATTGTCACTAAGCTAGTTGATAGCTCAGTTAAGGTTTCAAGAGCTTTCTGCACACGAACCATATTTGCCTGTAAATTAGTGACGCTAAATTTTAATTCAGTCACTGTTGCATTCATTGCGCTATTAGATTCTCGCGCTTCTTCCGCATGATCTACAATGGCTTTCTTGCAGTTGTGTATATCATCTTTCAATCTAACCATCTCATCAAATAGTGACATAATACAGGTTACAATTTCTGTGTTATCTTTCGGTATAGCAACTTTCATTATACACTCAATGATGTTAATAAATGGTTAATATGCACGTAATTAGTTTTCTTTTTTACCAGCAGTCACATCAGAAACAGCACTCTTGAATTGTGGGCTGTTTATTGCTTGAATAGCGCCATATCCGAGTGTGCCAAATGGCGAATATGTAGCGATTGCACCCGTCATAGCTGGTGCAAGTATTAGGCTGTATATCTGCTTCATGGCGTTACGTTCTGCTGTGTTAGTGTTCTCACTATTATTCATAGACAAATTGATCGCCGCCTTTATAAAGCCGGATACAGCAGACGCAAATGGCCCATTAAACGTATTAAGTGGGTCGCGCTGATATTTGGCGCTTGTAACAATATTGACAATAGGATCGAATGCACCAAACGCACCACCACGCGATAATCCTGTCAATACACGATCACCAACTGTTTTCTCTTTTGCGTCAGGATTGCTAAATAGTTCATCACGAAGTTCACCAATACCAGCAGCAAGCGCCATTAATGCTGGTAGCATTATAAGAGATTGCGAAAGAAGCACCGCCCTATCTGATGCTGTATATCCTTCACCAGTTAATCCCTCTTTGAGAATACGTGCATTACGAATTAGTATGTTCTTACTATAGGCATTAATATATGACGTTAATCCATACACAAATTGTCCTATAGGTGTGCTTGCATAACGCTGACGTGTTGCAGCAGTTGGCACTTGAATAGTTGTGTTTACAAACCGTCTAAGGGCTGTACGGTATATTTTAGCCATCTCAGTATTACCAAGGCCAAACTCTGTACTTAGTTTTTTTCCGCCATTACTAGTCACCCATTCAGAAAATTCTTTAATTTTATCTTTTGGCACGCCAAGTTCACTAATCATAAATTCAGAACTTTTCTTTTTATTTGTACCTTCTGCAATATGCTGTGATAGTTTACCAATAAAAAACTGTCCTGATTTCGTCGTTGCTGAAAGTTGCCCAGCAGTAACAGCGGTAAGGCCGATACGATCGAAGAACCGTTTGTTTTTATAGGCAAGCTTCTTTGTGGTAAATTCACCGCCCGTACGTTGTGCTAGATTCATTTCTTCCGCTATTTCGCCCGTAATGCCGTACATATCAGAAACATCACGCATAGCTTTGCTGCCAGATGTTTTTAATGAGGCGCGGAATCCATCCATCATATTACGTAATCCATCTATAGGATTTCCTGTCTTTGTAGAAACAGCGAATCCTTCTGTGAGTGATGAAAACGCAGAACGCGGTAGGAATGCTAAGCTCGCCCAATAACGCATCGCACCGAATACATCACGTGACATACCACGAACATTATTAACCATTCCAGTATTGTGACGTATAAAATCCATGGTCTGGCGCACGCCTTCATCGTCCACACCTTCTTTATACATCTGGTCTTTTAGGACTTTCCATTTCTCTTTACTGAACCTTCTATTAAATTCAGCAGCACGTGCAGCCTTACCAATAGATGAAGCCATTACATCGGCAGGATTGCGAAGTAGAAATTCCCGCATAATACCATCAGCTTCTTTTGTAAGCTTACGCGCTTTTGTTTCATCTGGCGAAGGCGGTAAATCAGACAAGACATTAAAGTCATCATCATGGCTATGCCCCATTTGATCCTGACGCAGAATATTTTCCAGCCACTTATTTGCCATTTCAGTAGCATCAGCATCTGACAAATCATCATAAGTTGCTTGATATGCCCTTACTGCCGCTTTAATAAAACCATTACTATCAGCAGCTACTTTTGCAGAATCATACACACGAGGGAAATACCCTTCAATTTCATTCACAACAGGCAGACCAGCATCCTCTAGATACTTGCGTTGTGACTTAATAATATCGCGCATTACCATTACAGCATTTCTAACTTTTGCCGTTGCTGGATAGTCCTGCAATGGGTTTTGCAACATCTCTGTTACTAAGTCCAATTGAGCAGGAGTAAAACCTTCAATAGATTGCGCTATCTTATTCATGTTACGGTTGATATAATCGTCCTTGGCTTCAAAGTATGTTTCACCAATAGATTTAGCAGTTCCAGCATCATGATAGAAGAAGTTGCGTATCTCATGCATAGCTTTGCTTTTATAGCTGTCAGCAGCAAATTTATACGAACCGTCATTACTTTGTGCTAGAATACGTGCTTGCAGCCAATATTTATTCATCTTCGGATTAGACTTTATTTCTTCCGTTGTGTTGCGAATGGTATTTTCAACATCCTTCACAATCTTCATTGCTACTTTTTCAGGTACAACATGTGAAACAGATTTAGCAAAGCTTCGTAATATTTTCTCTTTATCTGGTAGTTTTGAGAACACCTGCGCGCCAACCGAATATGCATAATCTTCTGGCAAGCCAGTTGTTTCAGCAACCATTTCTGCCATAGCTGCGCGGTCATCCTCGCTAATAGGTTCCTTACTATAAACCACATCATGCAAATCAGGCGACACTTCTTTAATAGCCGCTTCAAGCTGTTCTGGCGTGAATCTGCCTTCTGCAAGCATCTTGCCAATAGCTTCTATATCGGCACTTGCTATTGTATCTCTAAGTGATTTGTCACGGTTGTTGTAAACTTCGCCGCTTTCTACGCGGTTAAACACATCTTCAAATGAATTGAATTTTCCAAGCTTAAGCGTGCGCCCGATTTGACGTAATGCCTCTTTAATAGCTAAAAATATGCGACGTACCGCTGGTGTAAATCCTGTTGCATTCTTATTAAGCATAAACCGCGCAAAGTTCACCGCCATTTGCTCTTCGGATGAAAACTTGTCATTACCGGGGAATGCCTTTGTTAAAGTCGCTCTATCAGCATCCGATAACATTTCAAATACACTATGGAATGCTTCATGATATGCAGTATCTTCCGGGTTCCATTTTTCGGTGTTCATACTAGCATAGATCAAGTTTTGCAGCTTTGAATATGCACCAGCTACTTCTTGCCGTTCGGTAGATGTAGCGCCGGAATCTTTTAAAGCCTCACCTTCACCAAACATTTTATCCATTAGTTTGATGTTCACAGATGGATTTATCTTCTTGATGATATCGGTAACTTTACTTTTTAGTTGTTCTTTTTTTTCTGTAAATTCTGGTGTAGGTGTTGCGCTGTATGATATGCGTGGGTCTTTAGGATCGTAGTTGCCGTTATTGCCAATTGCTGATTTTATTTGTTCTGGAGAAAAAGCTAGATATATTTTATGCTTTCCACCCCAATCCGGCTCATTTACAATAATTCCATCATAACCTAGTGATTTTTTTAAGGCGGCATAAAAATCTGGAGCTGATAATCCAGACCCGTTCATTATGCTGTGCATAAGATCCACGTCATTATCAGAGGATTTAAGTTCGTTATTCACTGCATCTTCCAACACTTTTGAATAACCGTCATAATCAGCATCACCATAATTTGCTAAAAATCCTTGACCGTCCGGATCAAATGCTTTTAAAAACTTTTTTAATTCTGTCTTTTTAATTGTTAACTTTTCAAAACTTAATGGTTTTTGAATAGAAAGATGAACATCATAACGTTTTCCATTAACGCCATAGCCGTCAGCTATTTCTTGGTAATCTGTGAAATAAAACCCCTTACCTTCTGTAGTTCCGTTACTTCCAATGCGATCATAAGAAAATTGCTCAAACTCATTCGGACTTCCATGATAAACAGTAAGCGGCTCGCCCTTATCATCAACCACCTTGCTGTCACCAAACCATTTCTTGAATTCTGGTGAGTCATTTTTTTTAGTGGTAGAGTATTTCTTTCCTCTGAAAACATTAGGCTTTTCATCTTTATAAGATTTGGATAGAGAAAGATAATGCGCTAATGCTGGCATTCCTTTTGCGGGATTGTTGAAATTACCCTGCATTTTTCCAACTCTTAATGCGTACAGAATATCTTCTTTAGTATCGCCAATTGGCTTACCCGTTTTGTTGGTAATGTCTTTGATTTTTAAACGCGCTTTTTGAATAACCTTTTCAATATCCTGACCTTCATTTAGATAAGACGAAACATTCACCTTTTCTTGATCAAGTATTCTAGGCAGTGCACTTTCTTGCTGCTTACCGTTAGTTATCGGCGTAGATTCATTGGCACCAGCCTCTAATCGAACTGGTTCAACATCAGGTGTATTTGCTGTATCATCAAAGAATTGCGCGTTATATTCTTTCGTTCCTACGGCTGGGGCCAATGCAGGAATTCCCGCACTTTGCGCCGCGTTCTCATCTTGAACAGCGCCCATTCTATTTTGATCGTCAATCGATGCTGTATCATTTGTGATGGTGTTGGCTTCTGCTTGCGTACCAAGATTAGACAATTCTTGATATAGTCTACCACCTTGTTCTGTAATTTCAGGATGCCCATCTTCGTTGATCTCCACTAAATTATTGTCGATTAAATCGTGCAATACCTCTACGTTTAGTGCGTTAATATCACGGTTTGCAATACCATCAAGAGCCGCCTTTACAGTGTCAGTATCTGAATATACGCTTGCTATCGGAATGTCACTTGGTAGTAACTGGTTTTTTAAATCTTGAACAGCTTTATTCTTTAATTGGTAATCTTCTACCGCATTGCTAAAATTTAGCTGCCTGTTAGGAATAAGATTCGTATCATCAACGTTTTTACCAACATTGGCCTGAGCTTGTTTCATTTGGCCTATAATATTAGATAAGGCATCTTTCCGTATATTCCGCGCGGCATCTACATTCTCTACACCAGTAGATAAATTTTCCAGTAGTGGTACTTGTTGCTGTTGGGAAAATGTTTTTTGTGTATCTTGCGCCAACTGCTGTAAAGCTTGTTGCTCCTGTGGACTTACAGGAGCCGCTTCTAATTTGCCGTTATTCCATTGTATTTTACCGCTTCTAATAAGACCTCTTACCGTATCAGAATCAACATTCGCCCCTGTATTGATAGCATCAACAACCGATTGTGCATCTTGTGGCGATGGTTGTTTTACAATTTCCGGCGCGTAATCCCACTTACCATCATTAAAAACAATAGCACCATCAATTTTGCCCTGTTTAATTTCATCAGAAGTAATATTTCCTAACGCAATATCATTAGCAAGTGATGACGTGGGCTTAATAGGCGTTTCTTCGGCGTTTGAAACTACTTGCTCTGCAACCGGAGCTGCATTCTCTTGTGCAACTGCTGCGTTCTCATTACCAATACTTTCAGCATTACCCGTAATTAATTCTTCCGATTCTGGAGTTAACGGGGTTGTCTGAGCGTTTGGCGAACCATGCATTAAAGCAATAACACCCTCTTGCGCCCCACTTAATGCGCCTAATGCACCTTGGTTTGCAGCGCCCTTCCAATTTAAATCACGGCCAATGCCATAATCTTGTACTAAAGATTGTCCACCCTCTTCTACCGCTTCTGGTGCAGCGCCCATTCCAAAACCCTTAAGGAACCGTGCTACAGAACTTCCAGTTGCGCCAGACGCTAATTTACCACCAATACCACCAGTAGCAGCGGAGAATGGAGCCATTATTTCCATTACTACATCGGCTGCATGTTTTGCTTGCGCTTCTGCTTGTTCTGGTGATTTGCCCTCTTTTATGGCAAGATCATAAGCTTCTGTGAATGTTTGATCATATGCTTGTGGAGCAACAACAGCCGCATTACCAGCGCCATAACCAGTAAGCGCAGCAGTACCTTTGCCCAATCCAAGCTTTGTGAGTAAACCAGTAATTCCTCCACCAATTTTCCCAATTGCTGCGCCCATAGGTAAGCTTTGGCCAATAAGATCGGATGCTTGCGATATGCTAGGCATATTAGGATCAAAATTACCCTGATCATCAAATAATATGTTTTTGTTTTGTTCCGGTGATTTTGAATAATCACTTTTGTTTTTATTTAGTTCATTAATAAAATCATTAATTCCACCACTTATCTTTCTGGAGCCTGAATAGATGCTTTTTCCTATGTCGCTATCTGCATTTGATGTAGCAAACCTCGCAATAGAAGGTGCAACATTTGCTAAATTGGCAACACCTTTTGCCATATTAATAGGTAAATCAGGAACAACATCTAAGGTTCTATTAAATGCCCGTTCAAACCCATTTTCATAGGCTGGCATCTCGTCACTTTCGTTGCCATACATAGATAAAAGTTCATCGTCCGATAATGAAGAGATATCTGGCGAAGTGCCTTGTGACATTTTTAGCAAATCATCATCGGATAATTGTGATATATCTTTCATTATTGACCGTTTAATTTTCTACGTTTAATTTCATCAAGGATTTGCTGACGCGAAAAGCCACCAGCAGGTTTATTTACAGGCTGCTGAATGCCGCCATTTTTGAGCTTCCACTCATCACCAAACATAAATCCATTATTCTCAAAACCACGAGTTGGCTTACCATCAATAATACCGTATTTCTCAACAATAGTTTGGAGCGCAGCCGGAGCATTATTATTATTGTTTTGTAACTCTTGAGAATATTCGTTCATCAGTGACTGCTTAGATGATACATCAAGGTTGCCACCCAATAACTCATCAAGAGCCTTACCAGCACCTTCAGCTTCTTTCAAACTAACAGCAGGAAGGTTTTTCTTCTTGATGTTGTTGAAGGTTGTTGGCGCATCAAGCGGTGTAAACTTGCCTGTTTTGGAATCTAATGCGTATGGTTTGCCATCATCACCCATAGTAATGTTTCCATATTTGCTTTGATTCATCATCTCGCGCTGGATAGTTCGACCAGCGGCAGAATTAGCGTTATCCATATCGTTGTTACGCTTAGTTTCATCCAAGCTTCTATTCTTGTAATCAGTATCAGATGTTAATGCACGATTTCTATAATCTAAATCATTTGTATCTTTAGTCTTATCATAATTAAATTTACGATAGTCAGTCGCGCCTTTAGTAGCATCGCCAATAACATCCATAATACTCTTTTGGCGCTTATCGTAATCTACTTGCTGTTGAGTATCTGTATCACCAAGACTTTGACCAAGAAGCGCACCAATACCATAGCCCTGCTTGTTGTTTGAGCTATTTTTCATCATGTTCTTACCAAATGTAGCAAGAAAGTCGCTACTATCTTCTGAAGACATATCAAACGGAGATTGACGTTGACGTTTTTGTGGTGTTAACTGCTTTATGAATTCATTGAAGTCTATTTTATCACCAGAAGCCATGCCATTAAGCGTATCGCCAACACTTGATTTCTGATCACTAGAACCGATCATATTGTTGTTTTGCGAAGGCATTGATGTCTTCGGCTGTGAGTTAATACCGATAGAAGAAAGAAATGACTGCAAACCACCAGTATCTGTGTCTTGAGTATTACCGCCAGTTAATTTACTAAATAAATCCATAAATTTCATTATACGCCCACCCTTTCAAATGCTACTGGTAATTTGGAGTAATCAACCTTTTTAAATCCATCTTCTTCAATAACAGCGCCTACTATATGCTCGACTTCCTGAGCCATTACACCGCGATAACGTTCTGATTGATCCGTATAATTGAACTCATAAATATTTATACCATCTTTTTCACCAACTTTAATGACATTGGTTTTAGCACGTATATCTGATAAAGCAGCAACTTGAATGCCTGTAGCTATTGCATTACCAATACCATTATCGGCTGGTGTTGCGGCCTTGGCATCAATGGATTTAGTGGATGGATTATCTTTTAGTAAATTTGACAACCATTCCACCATTTGTTTTTGGTAGTCACGATTATCAGTAAAGCTTGCCGCTAAATCTGTAAGTTTACTTTGATTATTGCCTTGAGCAATAGCGCCAGTACTTTGTAATGCATTTAAGATATTATTAGTCACACTCGATTGTGTACCAACCAGACTATCTAAGCCGCTAGCAGCATTCTTACTGCGTGTTGCATCATCAGAGAATATGCCATAATTCGTATCAAATGCTTTTGACAGATTATCTTCATTGTATTTACCAAGACTGATATCTTTATCCTGATTCGCAAGCGATGCTTCAAGCTGATTACGGATATCTTGCCCATAAACATCGGCTTGCTTGCCTTGTGCTGCAAGGCCTCTCGCTTCATCAGATGAGAATAAATCACCAGCTTTATTAAATGCTTGGGAGTATGCTGTATTGGTTGCTGTATCAACGCGCTTATCATTGCGACGCTTCAACAGATCGTCCATTAATGCCTGACGTGAGCCGCCAAAGTTACCACTATTTGCTGCACGTGCATTCATTTTATTGGTATCTATTGCGCCCTCTTCACGGATATCCGCTATTTGAGGATCAAGAACAGACTTAACATAAGGATCGATATAGCCACTAATATCATATTGATCGAAACGATTTGTGGATATTCCTTGCGGATTCGCACTAGTGCCCACATTTGAAACATTAACACTATTAGGATCATAAGTTTGACCGTAAGCTTGACCTGATTGCTTTAAATAATCATTAATATCACCATAAGTATTATCAAAACGCCCAACCTGAGCATTTGCAAGGCTTCCTGCTTTTTGCTGATTAGTAGAAAGATCAGCTACTTTTTGCCCAGTATATGGATTATACGGCTGGCTAGCAACGGCAACACCACGATTGTAAACATCTTTCCCAGCTTCATCAATGTAGGCCGGATTAGACGATCCTGATGTTCCTTTAGAACCATAAATACTTTTTATAAAACCTGTCATCTATTTCTCCCCCAAGCCATAGATAAAATTACCACCCACAAATGAAGCGCCTGTCATCTGTAGAAATCTCTGTTTTTTTACTGTATCAACACCGCTACTAATCCCCATAATGATAGGGATATTTCTTTCTTCTGCGTATGCTTTCACCATATCAATAATTTTCTTAGCAGTTCCACCCCTACGAAACTGTTTAGTAACATGGAACCATTCGCTATTTAACAACCATGCTTGGTCATTCCACGGAAACTTAGTGTATCCAAGGCCACTAGTGCCAACAATTATTCCATTCTCTTCCGCAACAACACAATATCCTTCCATTAAGATATGATTAATCCAATTCCCCATTTCTTTATTGGGTTTTGGGTAATCAACAGAAGCTTCATCAAACCATTCAATTAGGCAATTTAATATACCTGTATGGTCAAATATTGTGGCTTCACGTATAATCATTCTTGTGGTACTAATTTAATTAATAAACCTTTTTGAATAATATCATTGTCAGCGGTTGCGGTTCCTGTACATTTTATTACTATTGTAGCAGATAATGTTTCAGTTGGCACGGTATAAGTTGCTGAATCAACAACAGAAGTATTACTTGATATCATTGTTGCAATAGATTGTTGTGTTGCAGCTCCCGTTCTTGTAACGGTAGCATCAATAACCCATACCCCGTCATTGGCTGCTATCACACCAGTTGTATAAATAGCAGTACCACCAAAGTACAAAATAACCGTTTTATTGTTGGCATTTGCGGCATATGTACCCCACGCCTTTATTTCTATATTATACCCATCTTTAGCAAGGGTGTTCGCAGCTAAACTATAGGAAATCAAATCATCCGCGCCACCGCCTATATTACCTACTTGTGTAGTACTTGCCGATAGCTGATAAGCGCCTTTTCTGGTGAAAGCAAATACCTTTGAGATATTGGCGAATGTGTTTTCAAGCGTATCAACCATTGCGCCCATTTTATTGCGGTCGTAAAGGTCACTAAATTGCGGAAGTCGTAAATCACCCATTACCCACGCGCTCCTACGCCCATAATTTGAATTTGCATTGTGCCTGCGAAGAAATCGCCACCAACCTCATTGCTTCTAAAGGTAATATTAAATTCATCACCCTTTATGCGTGGGCATATATACGGCGTTGTATTCGTCATATTATATGATGTGGTGGTCACTGATTCAGTTGTTTGCATGTAATTCTTTGTTTGGAACACTGCTGTCATATTACCAACCAATGTTTTAAAGTTTGGCAGCATCTTACGGATAAACGAGAATTTATTATGATCTTGCGGCGAGCCAGTAGTGTAATATGCATCAAGCGCCATACCATCATCATCTACACCGGATTCATGAGCGTATACAATGCCGTTAGTGCCTGTAGCAATTGGCGTTGTACTTACCGCGCCCTTATCAAGCCCCGCTGTTCGCGACCATGAACCAAAATGCCAGATTGTACCATCAAGATTGTGTGCAACATAGCGGTTACACTCTGTGCCATCGTTGTCCTGATAGAAGTACCATATTTCATTCCAATCGCTATTTACCCAGGCAAACACTTTATAGCTTTGTAGTGCTGTTAAATTATCGAACACATATTGCCTTACATCACATGGCATAATGCGGATAGTACCGTCATACATGAAGAAGTTGTTAGCACCAATCCAATAAACAATACCATTGTATTCCACCATACCATTAGGTGATATACATGCACCAACACCAAGTGTTTTAAATCCGAATACAAATTCACTATCTGGATACATAGCATACACAGTAGTATCGGTAGAGATAATCACCTGACCACGGGAAGATACCGCTGTCATTATCAGATTACCTTCTGATAGCCGCTTATCTCCCGCTGTGTTAATGCTTGTTGGTGTCCAATCTGTTTTATCATCTTGGCTTGACCACCGTATAAGCATTGGGTCACTATTTCCACCGTCATGTGCGCCCATAGCAATAATATATCTATCTTCTGGTGACACTAGTACGAATTTATTGGTAATCGGCGCATTAGCGACAATAACAGCTCTCGTGGCTGTTCCTGTAGATGCATCCCAAAAGTAAATGCCTTTGTCACGTGGAGAAGCTATTAAGTCCTCACCGTAATTACTCACTACCCATGTTCTAGCAAATTGCAAGAATCCAGCTCCTGTACGTGGCGTTCCCCATGTTCCCGCTCCCCACGTGCCACCACCCCACCCATTCAACGGGGAAGTACTAACAGCACCAATATCGATCTGATATTCGTATATTACTGATGCTCCGCCGCCTGTCGCTGTTGATGATGCCGCACTTGCAGCGGTAATGGTAAAGTTATCAGCATCAACTATAGTAGTTACTGTATATTCCCCAACAATAGTAAGGCCCCCAACAGCTGTTGCACCGCTAATAGTAATGTAATTCCCTACGGATTGTCCGTGCGCGACATGAAGAACATTAACACTGGTAGTCGATATAGTAGTAGTAAGAGGATTATTAACATAAGTGCCGCTGGCGCTAAGAGGGGTAATATCGTAGAATGTCCCACCATCATCAATGTAGAGTTTTAAGTTTGTTCCCAAACCAATGTATTTTTTATCTAATAATGTAACCCACGCATCAATACCACGACATATTCCAAGGAATATATTATTGCTCGTCTTAACGCATCCCCCAACCTTCATTGGAAAGTCTTTATAAAAACGCGTATGATTGCCATCAATATACCTATTGGCAGAATCTGTATCTGTGTGTTCCGTGTAAAATCCTGGCAGGAATGGTAACTTTGTAAATGGCATTTTTTACACCGATAATGAAATTAATCCACCAATAACTGCGCCGTATAACGGCTCTGCAATCGTAATTGAATAACGCTCTGGAACAAAACGCATAACAGCATAAACAGTTCCCATGGAAAATACGCCCACACCATAAAGGAGTGCTGGCAATTCATAATATGAAAGCGCGGCAAAAAGCGGGTAGAACATCCCACCACGTAGTGACATAGCAATAAAAGACCATGTAATAAGCTCCTTTTTATTTTCAGGATATCCATATAGTTTATTTACAATCCAATCTATAGGCTTTACTTCTGATTCTGTAACTGTGTTCATGTCTCCTGTAATGACTGCGAAGTATTTCCCCCATCCGCTAAGCAACCCAAGAAACATAAACACAGAAACAATCCCAAACAGGATTAAAGAATGCATTGCCGTATAATTTGATATGAAATACACAGAAGCAGAAACAACAGCTCCCATTGTAAGAGCACAAACAACACGTCCAAGATACCCGCGTCCACGAAGGAAATTCAAAAGGCCAAATGAGAGTATTAAAATGACATAAATCATACGAAAGTCACCACCATAAAATAGAGCGTTATATCTTGAGTAAGAAGCGCATTTCCACGTGTTGCTGTAACTGTTGTAGCATTAGTAAGCACAACATGCCCATAACTGCTACTAAGTTGTTGTGTGCTTGTTGTCGCTGTAACGCCAGAAAAAATAAGTGCAGATTTTGCAGTATCAATAGATGATATAGTTGCGGTATTGGTAAGTGAGCCACTAGCAATAGTAATACTACCTGATTGAACTGATGAAACACCTTGAGCGAATTCCAACACCTGTGCATTTGCTGTGCTTTGCGAATCTCCAGTTCCACCAACGATCCCACGAACAAGGCCACTGGTAAACATTAAGCTCGCACAACGTGTTAACGCACTGCTTGCGCCAGTTCTTGTTCCAGCGTTAAATAATATCGTTTTATTTAGATCAACCGCCGTTATAGCTGTGTTAGTAGATGTTACGCCTGACATATTATTAGAAATTGCATTACGGCTTGTAATGATTGTCGGCTTAAACTCTAACACATAATACCGTGTCCACATATTTGTAGAAGCTAGTGATACTCCCCTAGTTGCAGTAACTGTGGTGGAATCAGTTAGTGCTAATGTGCACATAACATTTTCCATACTTCCGTTGTTATCGCCTATACGCCCACCTGTGCTAATAACAGCGCTATTGGCTAAAGTGACCGCACTAATAGTTGCCGTATTGCTAGATGAAGAAGAGCCAATCAGTATATCGCCAGTTTGTATAGATTGGATAACGGTTGATTTAAACTCAATCACATACCCCTTTATAGTAATACCAGCGGGAGCAGAAGAACCAAATGTAGCTGTCACTGTTGTTGAATTAGTAAGAACAAGTTGATTATATTGGACTGAAAGATTTCCATCATTGGCAGTAGTTGCTGAAAACCCATTATGTATCACGATAGTATTTGCTGTATCAACTGTTGTGATAGTCGCAGTTGCTGTACTTGCGCCATTTGATGCAATACTGAATGCCTGAATAGACTCAATGATTGAGCTATTTGATACAGCAAATAGATATGGATTCAACATGAATGACACTAGATGGTTCTCCTGCCAATAAAGTATATTTTAGCGCCTGTTGCATTTGTTCCGGCGATATCAATGTCAATCGTCATTTGAGCGTCACTTGCAAGGAAGTAATCACTAAACACATAAGGAACAGCGGCTGTTGTGCTGGTGAGTTCATTCGCATCGACAGTGAGCTTGGTGGAAAATATCGTTGTGCCGCTTTCTTTAATGTTAAATGTCGGTATACCAGAAGACGAAGCAGTTGTAAGAGAGGCCCTAACATCTGTTAGTACAAAACCATACGGCATACGGAATGTAATCTTCGCAAGCCCAGTAGTAAGCGCAGTTGTTTCATCCGAGATAGCAACCGAAATTGATTCGACTGGTGTGTTTACATCAATGATATTTGTGCCATCACATTCCAATATAGCAACGGAATTTTGAGGAACAACAATACCTGTACCAGCAACAGTTTTGACAGTCATGGTGTAAGCGCCAGAGCACGTATTCCAAACAATATATTTACGCGGCTTAGTAGGAACTATCAGACTTCTATTTCCTGTAAGAATACCTGTTGTTTTAAACATGCAATTCTTTCCAGCATCAGCCACACCATTAACATCCGCTGGCGTTACATCAGCAACAGTAATAGCCTGAGATGACAGTCCAGCAATCAGCAGATTGTTTATATCCCAGTTTGTGTCGGTAAAATCACCCCATGTTGTGGAGTTCTCGCCGTTAACTTGTTCTATTTGCCCGACTGTGGTAAAACTATTGGCCATGACCTATCCTATTAATTTGAAAAATCCAGTATTTGTGGTACTTGCCGGAAGCAATAATTCCAGTGATTGGTTTGTACAGGTAAGCGGTGAAGCGAAGCCAATAACACCGACGGCCTTATTGGAAACAGTGCTATTATATAAAAGCCCGGACTGTATATTAGATGCTGTCATTGGCCCGAATGTAGGGTTTGTAAACGTGAATCCTACTGTGGTTCCATCTGTCCATATATTAGCGCCAGAGAGCGTTATGCCACCTGCTGTATAGCCAGCCCCTGATATTTCATTAGTTGTTGTATAAGCAGTTGTGGCGTGCCCAATAGTTGCAGAACTTGTATATAATGCTAACTTGATTGTATTTGTAAGGACGTTCTGCTGAGCTTGCAGTATGTCCTGTTTAAAGCTTGTGCAAAAACAAATTGTAAACATTTATGCCCCCATTCTGGTAAGTGGTGACAAAAGCCCATCTTTTGCGGATAAAAGAGGCATAAGCTCTAATTTTGCCGCGCCAATAGAATTATTGTAAGTATTTTCCCAATGCTTGGTAATGCCTTGCTCTGTGGAAACATCTTCACGGAAGAACGGCATAGAACCAAGAAGCGTTGCATATAACAAACATTCGCCGAGTTTGTCGCCAATCCATGTAGTAGGATTACTTGCACTCATTGGTGTTGGACGCGCAATGTAATTAACCTTATAGGTATATGTAGAATCAGGTGTTGGGGCAACTAACCATGTTGTAGTCGTATCTTCACAGAAATAAGCTGGTTCACCTGTCATGGAAGAATTACGCCAATAATCGTCTAACCAACTCTTACTGCGTAGTTGCAGTGTTTTTCGCTCATTGTTGATCGTTACAAATAAATCTTGAATGGCGATATAATCACTTGGCTTAGTTAATGATTGTGTACCAACCACCATGTTTCCAGTTGCAGACAGATCAAAGACCGATAAGTTAAGATCTTTAATGATCCTCATTTCCGAAAGCTGAACGATATTATCAAATTCAGTTTCATACTGTGCGGAATCGTCAACCTCGTAATTTTGACACGATGCAAGTAATGTAGGGTATGTATATTGCATTATGAAACTACTCCTATAACATTACCAACTGAACAGAACGTTGACGGAACACCAAGCGCACTACCTGTGAGTTGGTTTATTTGTGACTGCATAGGAATAACAATTTCATCGCTTATATTAGGTGGCGAGAAATTGAATATTGGTTCAAGTGGCAACCGCATAGATTGACCAGTACGAAGTGGCGGCTCATAATTTTCAGGAAGCACCCATAAATTAGGGTAGTACCCATCTTTTATAAGCTGGTCTAAATAGGCAAACTGCCCGGTCTTCATATCCTGTGCTTTTACGCGTGTACGTCTATATGCCATTGAAATACCTCCTTCCTAAACGCGGCTTCATTACATAAGGCGCTCTATCGCGATCTTGTTCCTTTGCACGTTTAAAAGCGCCAGCTGCTTTGGCAATTAATGATGCTTCGGTTGCAGGGTCGCTATATTTTTCTGCCAATTTTGCAGCGAGTCCAGAACACATTGCTTCTTTATAGGTAACAGTGGTATCAAGTGTGTTAATTGGAGATCCAACATCTTGTATTTGACGCAAACGATTATAAACAACAGAGGTTCCAGTAATGTTTTGTACGGGCCATAAATACACAACAGGCGGCATTGTTGTTTTATCGGTGAAATAGGTTATAGGTTGTCCTGAAACTGTCTTATCGTTTATGTAAAGGTAATCCTGACGACTTATGGGCGCTATCTGTATATCTTGACCATTGGCATCACGATAAACCATATCAAGCACATCTATCGTGCCTGTAGGGGTTGTGATACTAATATCTGCTGATGTCCCTGTAAGGGATGTTACTTGTTCATCAATAATAAATTGTTCGACACCATCGTTAATCCAATCAATAAACATAAGGTCAAGCGATATGCGAGCAGACAACGTATGTTCATTGGTGAGCGTTGTGGGATCAACCTTACACCGCCTAAAGGCTTCATCAATAACTTGCGCCACCGTGAAATTCGCTACTGTTGAATACGTGCCTGATGTTGTCATGTTACACCTTCAATTGAATATTCATTGAACTGTTGCCTTCTGAATATGTAGCAGACCCAAAAGGAGTTGGAAGTGCACCATAGGCCTGAGTTTTTTGAATACGAGGCGCTGTTCCTGCTCCTCCATTCGTCCCTAAGAATTGCAAACTATTGGTAGATATCGCTGACAGTGTATTGCCAGCCGTATCTCCAAGAACCACGAGCCAGTAATTACCAATATCTAGTGTTTGACTGATCGCCACATCATACTGTCCTGTTACGCCAAGGCTTAATGCCGCAACGCCACAATCAAGAATAAGCGACCCGGGAACACCACCACTATCCGCATAGATACCCATTCGTATATTGGAAGCTACCGCCACCGTTGCATTAATCCCAATGGCAGTAAAAGCTTGACGTTTCCATATATAAACAGGAGTAGCATACATGACTCCAAGCGTGTTTGATGCGCTCGTTAGAGCAAGACTATTAGTTGATCCATAATATCTTCCAGATACGTAAGAAAAGTTTCCCATTCCGGAAGTAAACCAAGCCAAACCATTTGTGCTATTGGCATCAGATTTTACGGACTGTCCATCTGAACCAACACCAAGCCTAACATCAACTGACGTGCCTCGAACAATAAGATCACCTTTAGTTGTTGTTGGTGATGGCGTTACATTAGGAGTATATGACATTTACATTATCCACCATTGAACGTTATCGGAAATTACTGTAAGTGATTGATATTGTGTTCCAATAGCCGCAGTAGTTGCCCCATCAATATTAACCGAACAACTAAGCGTCACAGTATTTGCACTAGCATCGGTTTTTTTAACGGTGAATACATGATCTCCATAACCGCTAGCTGCCGGAAGTGTAATTATGCGATTTCCGCTAGTAGCATTAACTGCAACAAATCCATATTTGTAATCAAGAGTGACATCTGCCGTTATTGGAGGAAGCGCAGGCATCAGAACGGTACCATAAGGTTTAACAATACCCGTTGGTTGCCACGATGTTCCATTGTACATGTGTTTTGCCAATCCTGGCGTAAATTGCCTTGAAAGAACCTTTTGGCTTGTTCCTGGCGTTGAGCCTGACGGTGCAGCACACGAGAATGTATAATTAGTAGTATCAACTATTGAGCTAACACGGTGAATACCTTGCATTGCCGTAGATGAACTAGTCACGCGCACTAAATCATTAATGGCAAAGCCATGTGGAGATGTCGTTGTCACCGTTACGACTGTGCCACTAAATGCAATAACCGTATTAGTTATTGCCGCATCATTACTATCACAAGTACCAAGGGCAAACGCTCCTGTAGCCGCAATAGAACGATATGTTATTTCTTCCGCGCCGTTAAATGGAGATGAGCCACCAGCGGTATCCAGAAATCTATTGAGTGTAACAAGTCTATTGGCGCTCAATGCAGTATTGTAATTCTCAATTACTTCATCTTCTAATGTATTAAATGTAGTAGAAGAATTACCAATATCAGCAGAAAAGCTGCGTTCACGTGGGAACAAATTCATTGGATTAACAGTAATCGTATTGCTATTACCCGATGAAGTAGCCGTTAATTTTAATGCGCTATTAGTAGAAGTAATACGACCTAAATTAGCCGTCAAAGCAGCAGCACCCCCAGAAGATACTGCTAGATTTAAGAAATTCGTTGGAACACTTCCAGCAGCAACAATATGTGCGCTCTTTACAGTCACTGTTGCAATAGCCGCTGCTGTTTGGATACGAATAGGATCACGCGTTGATGTGCTGTCAGTGTAATCGAAAACGACATCACCAAGGTTAATAATGCTGCCATTATTGCCACGAATAATTTCATCAGTTGTCGCTGTTCCAAATCTAGTAAAAAGCGCCTTATCAATGGTAAGATATGAATTACCGGTAATATCATTGCTCATGATAATACCAGCCCTAAATGTATCAAACGTAGCATTTCTTATAGTCAGCTGACCATTAGTGTCAACTGTAGCAATAGAGCCTGGTATTGATGCGTTGTTTCCAACATTTTGTATGTTAAAATTATCAATAACGAATTGTGGCTGGTTTACTCCGGTAGTAGTAAAGGCACCAGTATCGATCTGTAGCCCAACGGTATCGATATCTTCCAATATTAGCGTATCTACTGTAGTGGTGCTTTTCCTTCCAAACGGATAAGCCTGCGATACATCCTTAAAGCCACGAGCCGACCCCCGAATACTTACTATGCCATATTTAGTGCTTTCACCACGATTCTGTACGCCAGCACCTGTAATGGTGCCGGTAATTCCGCGCCTACAAGACTCTGAGGTGATGTTGTCAAACTCTGTATATCTTGCTCCCTCATGAGTATCCCAATCTGCACCAATACCACCAATAGCGTAACCGTTAGTTACTCCACAACGCAATGGCACGCCATGACGTGTATAGTTGCTATCACTAAATGTAGTCGCTTTTTGAATATTGGTAGTAAATGCATGTCTTGTACGTGATGCGTATACATCACCTTTTGTGCCATATTCCGCTGAATCTACATAAACACCATAACCAAAACCAGCAGCACCAGGAAAGTCTACCTGATTCTCCGTAATGGCATCGTATTTATTACAATATCCTGATCGGAATCCGAGAATAGCTCGCCAGCTATGATACGCAAGAACTTTTACTTCTGCATTTTGCGATCCAGTAATCAGGAACATATCCTGACGACCACCTATCCCGGCATAAATTCCGCCAAATTCCGCAACAGCAGGTGAAGCCCCAGGAGTTCCAGTCATAGTGAATGTGTAGACGGTTCCAGATACGCGCGTTACGGTAAAGGATCCATTGTAGAAAGCATCCGAGGCCCCAGAAATACCAAGGACTGTACCAGTAGCAACATCAATAGTATTAGCTGGCAATGTAAGTGTTGCTAAAGTTCCAACAGATGTCAGTGAGCTTACAGCTACTGGAAGACTTGGGTATCCAGCTGGTTCGTAAGTATCTCCACGAACATCAAGAAATAATTTCTTCTTAGGAAGACTTCTGATGCGTGGATTCGTAGTATACGTATCTTCAAGCTGTCTATCGCAATAAATATAACTATTGATGAAATCGATATCTAAAATCTTAACGGTTTCACCAAGCCAATTCTGTTGAGCCGCTGTCATTGCAGCCACATATGGATATAAATCTTGACTCCATATTTTGAACGTACCATCAACCTCATATTCACCAGATGCAAGAGCAGTAGGATCAACAGTTAAACGAGTCACATAGTCATCAAGGCCACCAGCAGCTAAAGGATAAATCAAATTACCTTGAGCGGTAACGTTATATTGAGCACCCCATGTTGGAGCGAAAACAAATGCACCCACATTGTATTTTTGCAAGATGACACCAGGGCCATACATATACAAATCGGTTGTAACCGTTAATGTTGTACCCATAAGGTAATTGCCCTCAGGTATATAAACAGGAGCGCCATTTGCTGCTGCTATAGCCCTTAAGAAGGCAGGAGAATCATTGGTTTCCCCATCCCCTGTTGCACCATAATCCTTCACATTAAAGATTTGCGCCTCATTATCTCCATCAACAAAAGTCGCGCCTTTAGCTATCGTAATGCTCATTTAGTCGCCCCTTTTGTGAAGAAATTCTTGATTTTATCTATCCAACTTGCTTGCGATATTGCATCAGACGACTCAATATATATTTGTTCAGCCGAGAACTTCATTTCATCTTCATCTACTTGACCAGTAATGAGCTTCATTTCATCTTCATCTATTTGATCAGTAACGAACCTCATCTTCTCCTCCTCTATTGCAACAATATCTATCCCCAACTCAAGGAGGCGCGCCACATAATCTTCTTCATTTGTAAATGCCTCTAAATTAGCAAGCCCTGTTGTTGTGCAATTCTCAACACCCGTTAAGCCATAACTAATGGCGTTATCACCAGTCGCTATATAATATGTTGGTACAGGTGGATAATTTACACTGTGAACCATTATGGCGTTCCTCCATCTGTTATTGTCCATGTATATGTGGTTGTTAATGTGGCTCTAGCAGCAACGGCAGCGCCATCATAATGACTGTTACCACCAGTAAGTGTTACATTTGATTTTACAGCTTGAGCAGCCCACCCAATCAATAAGGCATTATAATTAGCCTTGGTGAGAGTAACATTCGAGAACATAGCTGCCGCAGTAGTCAAGCTTGTGACATTCCATCCGCCTATGTCTTGATTAAATCCAGAGGTGCTAAACATACTAGCAAAACTAGTAACCACACCTGTATTCCAACTACCTATATTCTGATTAAATGCTGAGCAAAATTGGAACATACTGGCCATAGTAGTAACTGCACCAGTGTTCCAGCTACCTATATTCTGATTGAACGCTAGGCAAGCGAAAAACATTTGTGTCATAGTGGTAACGGCAGCAGTATTCCAGCTAGTAATATCCCCATTAAATGCGACACATGATTGGAATGTGCTCGCCATATTAATAACAGATGACGTAGTCCAACTATTAAGGCTCTGATTAAATACTGTGCAGCCATTAAACATAGATGACATATTAGTAACAGCTGCTGTATTCCAGCTATTGAGACTCTGATTAAATGCAGGACAAGCAAAAAACATATTGGACATATTAGTAACGGCAGCAGTGTTCCATGATCCGATGTTTTGATTAAATACTGTGCAGCTCTGAAACATGCCGATCATAGTGGTAACAGCTGCTGTATTCCAACTATTGAGACTCTGATTAAATACTGTGCAACCAGTAAACATCGCACTCATATTAGTAACTACACCAGTGTTCCAGCCATCAATATTTTGGTTAAAGGCAGCGCAGCCATTAAACATACTGCTCATGTTTATTACTTTTACTGTATTCCAACTATTAAGGCTCTGATTAAATACTGTGCAGCCACTAAACATGCTTGGCATATTACTGACGTTGCCAACATTCCAACTACTAATATCCTGATTAAATGCTGGGCAACTTTGGAACATGCTATTCATTGCGGTCACAGCCGCGACATTCCAACTTCCAATATTTTGGTTAAATGCAGTGCAGCCTTGGAACATGCTCTGCGTATTTGTGGCGGCGGCTGTATTCCATGAACCAATATTCTGGTTAAATACCGTACAACTTTGGAGCATGCCAGTAAATGTAGTAACTGCACCAACATTCCAACCGCTAATATTTTGATTAAAGACAGAGCAAACTTGAAACATGGCAGTCATATTTGTAACTGCACTCATATTCCAGCTATTCATGCTTGGCACGGCGCTCAACAAAACACAGTCACGAAATCCATTATTAAAAAGCAGCGTACCAGACGTGTCGAGTATGTCAGTGGCTGTTATGGTTAAGCCAGAGCAACCGTAAAAATATCCTGTGTTATTCCCTAATTTAAGCTTTCCCCACGCTGATATATTTAATAATTTTCTCCGATCTCCGCCATTATTAAACACCCATCCAGTGCACACGCCAGTAATACGCACAGTATAAGTTCCGGCCCCACTGTAAGTATGGGTGACGGCAGCATCATTATAGGCAGTAATAGCGCTAGTGCTTCCATCACCCCAATTGACGACAAAATTATATGTTCCAGTTGATACAAGAGGTAATGTTATTTGCGTGCTTGTTGACGTTCCAGCATTATCAGTCTTCCATGAACTAACGAAGGTCTGATTATTGGAGAGCAACATAGCATTGCAAAGCTGTGTCATTATGCCACCCCAAGGTTATTGCTTAGGGTGATGGAGATATTGGTAGCAGTATGAGTCCCTGATTGACTTCCACTTGTAGCAATAAATGTAGCTGTTTGTGCGTTAGCCAAAGAAGATGATAGATTAAATGTATTAGCATCAATGACAGTCACCCAATATGTAGTGGATGCCGCAAGGCCTGTAGGTAATGCCCCGGTCGTAGTAAGTTGTATTCTTTGTCCTGAATTAAGGCCGTGAGCCGTCCATGTCATTACGCCGGGCGTAGCAATAGTAACTGTCACTGTTGCGGTAGAATATTTATTTACACAGTAATACAACTGATCAAAAACAAGCTTCCCTGTTGATAATGTTGGCGCTGTTCCGCCGGGGAATTGCCAAGCCCACGCATAGGCGAGCGTTCTTGTTCCTGTAATATCCTGATACACGCTAATAACGCCAGTTTGACCAGATATAAGATTAGTCGGAACACCTAACGTTCTATTTCCGCCGAGAACAACTTGAAAGTTATTCGACAATGATGCATCAACCGCAATCGTGGCAGCATCAGTGAGTGTTGAAAATGCACTACGTTGTGCTGCGGTATAAGTATTAGCCGTACTAACTACCGTTGGCAGCGTGGTGAGCGTTCCTGTAGTTGGTAGCGTTACGTTTGTAGCGCCTGTAGTAGTAAGAGTTAAACTATTAGCACCACTAGTAACCAAATTCCCAGCAAGCGTAATAGTGCTCGACCCATTATTAACTCCGGTTCCACCATACGTACTACCTATAACGGTTCCTTGCCATGTTCCAGTACCGATAGTGCCGATCGATGTAAGGGATGAAAGTGTTGTAACAGAATTAGTGATTAGTGTTCCGCTAGTTGGCAACGTAACGTTAGTAGTGCCAGTAACTGTAAATGTAGTGCCAAAACTACCAGAAATAGTTATTGTTGATGCAGAATTATTAACAATACCAGTTCCGCCGTCTTGAGGTGCAACTAAACCGCCACCGCCACCGCCGCCACTAACAAATGTTGCACCATCAGCTATCGTAATGCTCACTTTTTACCTATGCTGTAGAGTTATCCGCAGTTACAAATGAGATCGTCAATGTTCCTGATGTATATGTATTAAGAGTAACACGCATACCAGGCATGCCGTTAATGTAGTTGGTTTGTTGACTAGCAGAAGCGCCAACCACATCGGTATCGGTAGACGCGAACACTATAGGGTTCTGCGCTTGCTGAATCTGAGCTGTAATATCAGCACAACCACCATTAAGGTTTGTTGGTGTCGACTCAACTGTATATGTCAATACAGCACCAGCAGACAACGAGATCATCAAGATAGGAATCTTTCCCGTCATGTAATCACCACAATACCATGGAGTAGAAGCCACACCATTAGTACCAACAGTAATTGCTGCTGCCGCTAATCCACTAATTGTTGCAGATGTTATGGTTTTATAGTCTTGATTGGTATAAACGGTTGTATTATTGGGGCCAGTAATGGTTGATGTTTGAGCGTTCCCATTTCGATCGGTCCCAACAATAGTGATTGTCCTGTTAGATATGTCCCCGCCAGAAGTAACACTAACACGTCCAGCCGGAGTAAGTGTTGCCACCCCACCAGATGCAAAAACACCATTAATTGTAATTGAACTACTTGGCGTTTGTGTGAGTGCTATACCATCTGGATCAGCAACAGCACCAGTAATAGAAATTGATTTTAAAGCAGCCATAACTTACCCCATTTAAACTGACTAAGTTACAGTGTTCCGCCACCAATATTTTGAATAACTAATGCAGATGCAGATGTATATGTTACGATGAAGTCACGATACGAAGCATCTGCAATTGTAGCTGTTCCAGTAAGTGTAATACCAGACGCACCACCTGTAATTGTCATTGTCGCAGAGCCGGACGCTGTATTTGAAATACGCAACCGATAACCACCACCAACACGGGCATAAGGATCGTCAGCAAACATTTGAGCCGCAGTACGTGTTGCTATAGAACCAGGCGTTGCAGCCGTGCTTGCATAAGACACCCAAGTCGCACCAGTCAATTGACCAGCAGCAAATGTTGTGGTTGTCGTACCTGTACTAAATTTAGCCCCCTGTACGGTTTGATCTTTCATCTTCCATGAGCCAGCCACAGCACACGTGAAAATAATACTTCTACCAACCGCCAAGCTAACAGCAACATCAGCAGCAAGAGTATCAATCAAATCGCCAGAAGCAGGGAATACAGCAGCAGCAGCAGCGCCAAGGTTAGAAACCTGAATCATCATGCCAGCAACTGATGTTGGTAGCTTTACGCTATCAAGTGCTGTAGCACAGACAGTGATGCTGTTAATTTCAGATGTAAGTGCTGTAGCAGAAGCTTGACCGCCTGTGGCAAATGCCGTAATAGCGTTTGTTGCTTTGTTTCTTTTGATTGCACTAAATGTTTGCGCCCCAACAATAGTCTGTGCACCTTCACTCATCAAGAAGTTGGCAGTTGTTGCGCCAGCATCAGGAATAGTATAAGTACGAGCGGCAGCCTGTGAAGCATTGGTAATTAATGTTTGTGTATTTCCTGCATTATCAGCAGCCTTAATAACCAAGTTGCCTTTCTGCGTGGAAGGCGCAGGCAAATCAAGTGCAGCGTTAGTTTCCCACACTGTTGTGCTTATAGCAGTAAAGATAACCTCACCACCGATAGGAATATCTATTGATAAGTCAACCGCCATCGCATTAATTGAGTCGCCAGAAAATGGAAATACAGAAAGAATTGCAGCACCTACATTCTTTACCACTATTGTCAGAGCAGCGATTGCACTTGGAAGCCGCACAGAGTCAAAGTTAGTAGCGCATACAGTAATAAGATTATATTGTGATGTAAGCAATGTTCCGGAAGCCTGCCCACCACCAGCAAAAGCAGTAACCGCAGAACTCGCAGTTTCAACAGCAACAAGCACGCCATTCGAATAAATACCAGTCGAATTTGCTGTAAAATATGGTGTTGCACTATAATCTAACGGATTAATAACCGATAGCTCTGTGGTAAAATTAGTTGCATTTGGATTGTAAGCCATTGAAAAAACACCCCCATGTTTTTAAAGAAATAAATCTACATATTTTTATTGTACATTATAATTACATATGTTTATACTACAAAAACAATGACTTAATAATTATCAACAAAACTCTATTGACCTCTATGAAACTCTATAGTAAGATATAATTATGATTACGATAGACGGTGAAGTTTTTCTAAATAGAAAAGAAACTGCAATTGTTCTTGATGTAAGTGTTCATACGCTTGAAGTTTGGCGTTCTGTTGATAGGCACGTGATTTTACATGAGAATTATTTTAAGTGGAAATCTAGAGAGTCTACATATAAGCTTTCCGATGTCGGGAAGTTTTTAAAACAATGGAATCCAGAGCGATATTATGAGCATTACCCAAGAATTAGCAAAGAATTCACTGACGGTGTGGCAAAACCTGTCCAGTGCGAGCCGCGATAAGATTGTTTTTGATGCATTATTTGACCATGATATTGATGAAAGTACCCCCATGTTTTCAGATAACATTAAAGATAATGCAGCTACAAGCGATCTTATCGCAAAGCTTGCAGAGAAAGGTTTTGATAATATTGTTGTTGAAAAAGCGCCGCGCAGTATTCTTTCTGTGGTACGTGTTGGCAATATAACTTTGCCAGTTATGCCAGCACATAAAGCTGTAGGCTATATCGGCTATCTTATTGCTGTTTCTCAAAGTGAATAATTAGATAAAAGGTGTTTATGATATTCGACCCAACATCACCCGGCAATAAACATGTTCCAGAACCAAAAGAAGGTTATGAGCAAAGAAAGGTTGCCTATAGAAAGTATAATGAGGCTTATGCTAAGGGTTGGCGTATACGGAATGATAATGGCCTTGAGTATCATGGCGGTGATTCGATATTGTGCGAGCGGTTGATAGAAATATCTGCTGTAGTTGTTGGTGGTGATGAAAATATCGACAAATAAAAAGGGGATGTATTTCTACGCCCCCCTTAATTTACTGTAATGTAACGATTTTCTAGACTCCGGGCGTTCCGAAAATAGCGCGCCAGTTCGAGCAGTTAGCTGCAAAACGAGTGCGTCCACGAACGGCAGAATCACCAGCATTAGAAACAGTGCTTGGCACCTCTTCAAGTGATGGAGCAACACGGTTGAAGAATTTCAAGCCATTGCGTGCGCCAGTTTTAATGAAGAATGCATCGGTATCTGTCAAGAAGTGGTTCACACACATGCCATCTGTAAACAATCCACCGTATGCAAGAATAGCATTGGTATCATTGTTTGCAACGCCGGGAGCGCCAGAAGTCTGCATAATTGTAGTACCAACCTGCCACAAATCAACTGGAAGAATCAGTTTCTTTGCAACGAGTGGAGCTGCTTTATCACGATCATCTTTGTTTTTCATGATCAAAGTAATAAGATCAATCAAAGATGTGTATGTCAAATCAGCAGGAGTTGCTAAGATGTTTGACTGATTACCAGCGCCACGTCCAGCGTTGTGTGATGCAGATAAAAGAGCCACACCTTCGCCAGTTGCTGTAGTATCGGTAAAGCCATTGTTTAGCACGTTCGCACTGATAGTGTTAATAGTGTTCTGCAATGATTCTTTCAGGGCTGGCATAAACTTTGAAAGCATATTGAATGCTTCATTGTCTTCTTTTGCTTCCTGTGTGATCTGGAACCCTTGTGCATATGTATACATCTGGTAGCGTGTAAGATATGTTTGTGTCGCAGTGTCATAGTCGTAAGGCGCACCCTCGTTTTTAAGCGGCGCTGTACCGAAACCTGTAAAGCCAGCATCTTCTTCAAATGCACGCTTGCTTGTTACAACGTCAAATATTTTTTTGTAATCGTCTCTGCTTTCTGCGCCATCTTCTGAGTTCCAGAACGCATAAATGTCAAGATTACTAAATGCTATTGGTAATGAACTAGTATTTTGTACCATGGTTTAATCCCCCAAGATTAAATTAATTACACCGCTGTCATCGGATAGGTGTATGAATGTTCCAAGAATTCGATGATGATTTTTGCATAAGCCCCAACCGCGTTGTTTGGAGAATTATATAATCTACGAATACGAAGACTGTCTTGACCAGTTGCAGCGATATAATAACCAGAGATACCAAGTGTACCAACAGCAGCAACGAAATCTGCCTTCTGACCATAATCAGTTACGGCAAATGTTCCACTATACTGAACCATAAATTCTGTAGTAGGATCATCATAAACAAGAGCGATAATATTTGTTGCGGTTGTGGATGCTGGCCATGATTTAGACCATTGTGGCTGTCCTGTGGAATCCGTGTAGCTTACGCCAGCAAAAACGCCAACGACAGTTTCAGTGGCGGCAGCAACTTCAATACCAGCATAAGCGCCAGTACCTGTGCCTGTAAGTTTTACAGGATCGCCAAGGTTAATTGCAGTACCATAACCAGTGGCTATAGTATATGCATTCATCCTTGCATTAGGTGTTACAGGAACAAAGCCCTGTGGTGCGTTTGTATTAGCCATAATAATAATCCCCCATGATTATAGCGTTACTTTTAATTAATCAGCGAAGGAGACATCCCCACCGCTGTTATCACGATCAATTCTAATTTCTTTCGAAAATGACCCTGCATCTTTGTCCTTATAGGATTGCACTTCGCCATCACGAACAATTTTACCATGTTCTGATTTGATATCTTGTATCTTAGCGTTATTGGCTGCAAATTTAGCCTGTTGCAATTTAAGGTAACGTGTTTCTGGTATTTCCATCAAGATATGCTCACCAGCAACCATAATCACATCCTTACCTTGCCAAGCTTCGGTGAAATGCTGAAATGATGGTGGTATTGTATCTGGATGTCGTACACGATAGCCTTTTTCCATTAGCTGCTGAATACGGTGACCATTATTGTGTTTATGAGCAACCCAATGTTGGCGCATTTTACCATGTCTTTCATCGATACGCGGCGTTGGCGCAATAAGTTGCAGCTTTCTGGTATCGGCGTTATAATCAAAATCGTCAATATCAGGAAGATCATAAAAATTATCACGCGCACGAGTTTCTATTTCATGTGAAATACGATCTGGTTCGCGGCTTGTCTGAAAACGTGTACGGTCTTCTGATTCGCCCATAATGGTGTTTTCTGCTGGTTGACGTGGTGTACGGTTCACTGGCGGTCTTCCTTTATAATTAGCCATTAGCATTACCTTTCGCTAGAAATTCTTTTGCAGTATTGTAATAAGACATTCTAATTTTTGCATAATTAGCATCCGTCTTTTCAATCCCACGGCGAGCAAGCATTGCATATGCTTCTTTCTTTGCTGCTTCGTCTGCTTTGTTCTTGTTTGTCAATTGCTTTGTTCCCCCACTGCGATTGATAGGTGGCACTGCTGGCGGTGTGCGGCGTTGCTTTTCTGGCTCTTTCTTTCCGGAAGACTTTAACTCGCTGTCTATGTGGCTCCAAAAAGCAATAGTTGATGGATCATAACCATCAGCAACTAGCTGTTTCAAAAGAGACTCCGCTTTTTTGCGCTTGTCGCTAAAACGTGGATCATCGTACCAAGAGTTTTCACGGTTCCATTGGTCTGCTAATGTTTCAGCCTTTGATTGTTTGGCTGGCGCTTCTCTTGTCGAAATAGAAGATGCTTCACGAACTGGCTTTACCAATAATGGGCTGTATTTATTAATCTCGCCGTCAATGTGTGAAATTAAACCTTTCTTCTCATTGATTGATTTAGCAAGAAGCTTTGCTTTATCAGCATCCCCATTAATACGAGCCTCTTCAAGATCGCCCTCCAATTCGGAAAGCTTATCTTTTTCTTTTTTAATGTCGCTTTGCCATTGATTGATAGCGCCCTGAACAGCAACGTAATTAGCTTCCTTTGCTTTAAATTCAGCATCGGCTTTTTCATTGGCTATTTGATCACGCTCTGCACGAAGGTCATCACGCTCTTTCTTTAGCGCTTCCATTTCCTCCTTGCTTGTATCAGGCTTTTCTTCCTCTACAACTTCGGTATCTTTTACCGGCTCTTCATCAACAGCATCTTCATCGTCAAAATCAATCTCAATTTCATCATCATCGAAATTTTCTAAATCTTTATCTTCCTCTAACATTTATTCATCCCCTCAATGCCAAACGCTTTAAAGATTCCATCCGTATGCTGTGTGGGATCTGGAACAGTAATTCTAATTGCCTCATCAGCAATACAAATTACTTTATGACCACGATAGTTTTCTGGAAGTCCAGCGTGTGGATTGTAACCAATGTAATCGCCTATTCTTAAATCACGGCAATCAAACAAGTTTCCAGTTTGTCCACCAACTGTTCCGCCTATGCCAATAATTCGTCCGATATTATTTCCCACGAGTGCATTTTCTAAAGTTGAATCAGCAAAATGAATCAATCCACTTTTTGTAGTTTTCTGAATCGTAGGAGTAGCAACAAGGAAATAATAATTAACTGGCTTGATAAACTTATTTTCAGCAAGATACTGGACTAATTCTTCTTTGTTATTGGCTTCCATTTCCCCATTTTCACCAACAACCAAACCAACCGTAAATAAATCAACTGTTTGTTTATCTGTCATAGATTATGCTTCCACCTTAATATATCTTTCTTCAAAATCTGCACGTCGAAGTGTATATTTTATCTCCCCTTCCCTTGCGCCCCCATCCCTACACAAAAGATAATCACCAACAACCATTCTCATATCTTCTGGAATTGCATACAAAGAATCATCCTCAAGCGTTAATACCACATAGCCATTGTCTTGCGGTTCGGAAATATAGATAATCTCCCACGCTTCAGCATATTGAGGTTTTTGAATTTTTTCGTATTTGTTCATAAAGCCTATTTACCTTTATTTAAAAAAATCTCTTTCGCATGTTTGTACGCTAAAACCTTACCCCTAAGCTTTTGGTACACTTCAAAACTATCAACACCTGAAAAGATGATTTGACGAATAAGCCCTTCTGTTTCTGCATCTATCTTTTTGATAAATGCACTTCCAGAAAGCGGAATACCGTCTTCTTCATCGTTAAAGTCTTCAGTCATTAATATGTTTCTGGCTTAGTTGATTTCTCTACAGCAGCACCTTTCTTGCCAAGGTCTTTTTCTTGACGTTCCTGACGCATAACGCGACCACCTTGTGATGCTTGCTGTTTAATTGGTGCTTTGATTCCCGCCATGATTTATCCCCATAATTCCACAACTAAATAATGTAATATTAACACACATTTTAAAACTGTACAATATCTAATTGTACACACAAAAAATGTGGATTAACTGTACTTGCCTGTAAGGGCTTTAGATGTCTGTGCAAACGCGCTGTAGCCTTGGCCTTTTGTCTTGAGGTACGCTATAAGATTAAGCGTCTCATCGAGTGACTTTTGCATGGTTGCCGATATAGTTAAGAGTCGGCGGGGAGTAACGGTTTTATCCGATACCCCCTTTTTCTTTAATATCCTGCGTGCATTAGCTAGATCATTATCTTTAATCATTATCTCCCCCTAATTTTATCAATCATTCGAAGTAACAAATTACGCTTTTCTGGATCAGCTTGCGGCGCTTCTTCCTGTATAGGCTGCTCTGTAACTGGCTGTGGCTCTTGTTCTTGGCTTAGCAGTGGCTTAGCAGTGGGCTTAGCAATGGAGTTTTGCATTTGGTTCTGTGAGTGCTGCATAAGCTGCTGAATGGCGAATTGATCGGATGTCTGTGCAAGCTGCTGGCTTGACATACCCGCCTTCATTTCGATATCCTCAATCTTAATGGCAGCATCCAATAGCATCTTGTCTTCTTCCAGTTCGAGCCGTTGCTGTTCAATCGTTGCATTAGATTTGGCTGTCTCAGCTTTAGTTGCTGCATCCTGCTGCATCACCTGAACTTTAACTTCATCTGGTGATGGTGGTGGTGGGTTCTGTGCAGCTTGCGCTTGTTGCTGTGCGAATTCCTCTTCATTGATCATAATCTCATCGAGTGAAGGAACGCCAAGGTTGCCCATAATACGGCGTGACAATTCAAATCCACCATCCTTAAAGAACTGCGGGAATTGCTGGAACATCTGCATTGATGCTTGGTCTATTGCCTGACGTTGTTGGAATGATGCAACCGATGGATCAGCCGTAGGAAGCACGTCAACACGTCCATCAAAATCTTCACGCATGATAATACCGACTTTACCAGGTACTTTAAATTCACCATGATCTGGTAAGAAGTCATAATTCAAATCAGCAAGAATCTGTAATTCTTCGCTAAATGACTCAAACAATCCTTTATGCTGTGCTGATATAACCTTTTGTGCTTGCTCAATAAGTGCCAGCGTAGAGCCAACTGGCGCATTCTGTGAGCTTTGATCGCCTGTAAGTACATCAACCGTTGATACAAGTGCTTGTGCTTTATTATCGAGCATTTCGATATAGGTTAGTACCTGTTGTGGTGGTGGCGCGAAGTTAGCAATCTTAATGGCTTTATTGATGTCCTCAATATCCATATCAACATCTTGAAACTTACCGGGTGCAAATACTTCACTACCAGCAAACTTAGCGTCTTTAAGCTTCCAGCCAGCCTGTAACATGGCAAAGGCCATAGCATCACCGAATGCACGAAGCGCCCCTGTGGATGCTGTTTGTAGTGAGCCAATAAGATGTGGTAGCCCTGAACCGTAAAATCCGGGGCCTTCTTGATACTGGTAATGGGCAAAATAAATACGTTTTAATTTATATTCATCATCCTGCTTCCAGTTGCGGCGAATAGCTAAAACCTTGCGTGTGCTTGCATGAATGGTAAACACATAAGGAAGACCAATACCAGTTGGTACACCATCTTCATCAACATCTTCAAACCCTGTAAGATCATAATCCGCATAGATATTATAACACTCTTGCAATGTTGTGGTTGAATTAGTTGTGCGTGTTTGCCCATCACCTTCATCACGTAACTTTTGTACCGGATTGCTAGCTTCTGTATCGTCTGTACCATCATCTGGGATATCAATTGATCGATAGAATCCCATATTTATGAGCTTTAATAGATCATTCTTCTTATCAAAGAACCGATAACTAAAATGTGATGCGTCCATTAATGATGTGGTTGCATATGGTACAATAAAATCTTCAACAGGTACAAAGCGCACCATATTGATATTGCGAAGCGGGTTATGGTACACATAACGGAATGTTGAACCAGTAAGCGGCAACCACCATAGCATTTTGCGGAAGTCTTTCTTATTGCCTTTATCCTGATAGGTAATCTGGTAATTGAGAACATCAGAAACACGCTTTGCTTGCGCTTCCCCTTCTGGTGTTGACTCACCTACTACAACAGCTTTTGCTGGGTTGTCTGGGAATATTTCAGGAAGTGCGCGTGCTTGGAATTGTATCTGCGCCGTTGTGATTATCGGATATACAACCGTAGATGAACCCGGAAATGGCTGTTCATAAATATCTTCATCACCTATGCCGATAGCATCCTTCAGGTTAGAGATAGACTCCATCCATTTTTGGCGGCTATCTTCATCTTCATCTTTTAAATCAAGAAGTTCGGATGCTATTTCATCTAGGTAGCTATCGCCTAAATCTTCGGCTAGGTTCGCTTGAAAGTCTGGTTCTTCCGTTTGTTCGTCAAAATCTTCTTCGTCATTGACCTCAAAGAACTCATCCATCATTTCTTCTGGTTGTTCTTCCTCTTGCGGCATAATACCCGCGAGCATTTCCTGTAATCCTGATTGCTTCATTTAATATTCCCCCATGAATATTGTTTATTTAATAATATCGTTTTGGCTTTCCTGAATCATATGGAACTATCGGCGTATCATCCCTATCACCGTCAACGTTAACGTCATGCCGCCTACGCAGGTATGCGACTGCATCAACTACAGTGTCAACTAAGTCGTCATGTGTGCCGTTAGGGAAGATGCTGCATTGGTCTATCACCTCTTGCGCCCATGGTTTAGGCGTGTAGGTTTTCTTTCCATCAACCTCAATCATGTTACATGGAACCCATACGCGACCATTTTCAAAAATATGCGTTACGTTATGAGCACGGGAAACCTTATCGCCTGAATTAGCATTGCGCTTAATGCCTCTAACGCGCATACCAGTAAGTTTCATTTCCTGTATTAATGGCAAACCAGATGCTTTTTCTTCAATCAATACGAGTGGTACACTTCCGTCTTTCTTGGTATAAGCACGGTATGATTCTTTTGCTTTGCGGCGTAACTCTGGGAATTCCATGCGCTCATTCATGCGTTCCAATAAAATAATATTCTCTTCACCATTTTCAGCTTCAAATATTCCCCATGTAGTACGAGCGCAGTAATCATTTGATGTTTTTTCGGTAAATGCTGTGTCGTATATTTGTATGATATCTGTAGTCTTTGGTGGCTCTTTGCCTTTCCAATGTTGCCAGTCTTTTTCTTTGATAATACCGCCGCCCTCTGGCACTGGCAGTTGCAAGAACTGACCAGCATAGGCAAAAGAACCCATTTCCTTTTTCTTTTCGTCTAGTACTTCTTGGCTTAAACGATCAGGGTGTAATAACTCTCCTGCTTTCCACTCTTTTGTTTTGCCCATGCCAATAGAAATTGTGCGTGTCTTATCATTGACTGCTGGCAAACATAAATGTTCCCATCCACCTTGAGCAAGAAGCATACCTGCTACATCATTTTCATGAAGCCGCTGCATAACAAGGATAATAACGTCATTCTTTGGATTGTTTAGGCGGCTAGAAAATGTCTGCTTAAACCAATCGTTAGCGTTTGACCTTTCCACATCGGAAGCTGCTTGTTGTGGATTTAATGGATCATCCATAATGAGGAAGTTACCACCTTCACCAGTAGCAGTTGAACCTACAGATACCGCCATACGTTGACCACGGGCAGTTGTCATAAACTTACCCTTTTCATTCTGGTCTTTTGCAAGAAGCGTTTCAGGAAATATCGCTTTGTACCAATCGGACTGCATGATAAAGCGCGTATCTTGTGAATGCTTATAGCTCAGCGACTGCGAATAAGATGATGCCATTATCTTTACAGTTGGATCGACTCCAAGCAACCATGCGGGGAATGCGACAGTAACTGCTACAGACTTTAAAGAACGTGGAGGCATATTAATGATGAGGCGTTTTATCTCGCGGTTCTTACATCCTGTAAGATGTTCAGCGATAGCATCAACGTGCCAGTTGTGGCTATATTCGGTTCCAGCATCGACAATCGAAAAACTTCGCTGAATGAACAACGATAGATTTGCTCTATAGGCACGTTTAAGGAGTTCCGATTCTCTGGACATATTCTACATTATAGCACTGTGGAATTATTTAGTCAATTTATGCTTGACGACAGTGTTTTTATGCTATATATATGTATAATTATGTATAATTTATATTTGTGAGAAGATATGTTTGAGATGTTTATTGCTTTTATAGCTGTAATACTTACGTTGTCTGTGTCTGTGCCTTTATCTGGAGAGATGGCTATCGAAAAAACAACGGGAGTTATATGCCGTGAAGCCTATAAAGCTAAATTAGAGCAACAAATACCAACTTGTAAGGAATGGATTGATGGGGGTTTGAAATGAAAATAATGCACGGAGTGGTATTGATAACATTACAATTATGTTTAATGGCGCTTGCGATTAATAATATTCGCACATCTTCACGGGAAGAAGATTTTGTAAAAAAGATTGTACAATTAAAATCCGAATGTGGAGATGTAAAATGACCGATAAATATACATTATCCGAACTAACCGAAATAGCAAACTATGAAGAAGAAAACGAATGGGATTGCGTTTATAAATTCAAACCACAAGCACAGCACGCAATAAAGCAATTGCTTAATGAAAACACGGCTATGCGTGAAGCTTTAGAGTTTTATGCTGATGCAGAGTATAAAGAACTAATTGAAGATTTTGGTACGGCTGCAATTAGTTGTCTGGATGGGGTAACGAAATGACTAAGTACACAGAAAAAGATATTAATGATTTATTGAGTCGTTACCCAAACACTGATATCGAAAAGATAATTCTGCAAACATTGGAAGAAAGAGATCACTTGGTGAAATCAATCGTTAGTTGCCATACTACCATTCAGAATATGCGAGGCGAACATAAAGCGGTGAGTATATTAAAAGAGATTGACAGATTTTTTAAACAAACAAAAAACAGATATCCTAATGACTAAAACAAATATAGCTACATTTCCTCCTATTCACCGCGAGCTATTGCTTCGCCAAGATATAGAGCAATGTTTAATGAGTTCAGATACCGATTTAAAACAAGCCTTATGTGTGTTGATGAGATTGCAGATAGACATATTAAAGTCATTAAATACTAATGATATGAACGATTGCACTAAAATGCTTTCTGAATTAATCAGGGAGTATTTATGAATTGCAAACATACCAATACAAAGATAATAGCAACATTTCCAGAAACTATTATAGACGAAGCCTTTAGAGTTAGGGTTCGCAGATGTAAGGATTGCGGCGAAAGAATTAAAACTATTGAGATTACCGATAAAGAATATCGTTTAATGCGGGTAATGAAAGATGGATTGCAAGCACAAAAAAACATTGGTGTACTTTAGCAAGAAGCCAATAATCAAAAGTGATATTACTACGATACGGGAACGGACGTGTAAGGATTGTGGATTCAAGTTTGAAACAGTTGAGATTGCGCGGGAAATTTATAGGAATTTAATGTGGAAGGTTAAGAATGGAAGGTAATTTATGAACGATATACAATTTGCACAAATAATTAAAACCATATGCGACAATGCTAGGGAAAGAGGCGGTGAAATAATGTACATGGATAAAACAAAAGATGGTTCAATAGTGTTGATGCCGCTTGATGCTGTGTATGATAAGTTTGTTAATCGTGATAGGGGGAATTGATGGTGTTTGAATGTAAAGAGTGCGGATTTGTTAGAACCCCTGAGGCGATAACTCCATATGGGAAAACTGGTCTTTGTATCGACTGTTTTGGGTTTGATGATATTGATGAGGCTTTAGAAGCTATGGGTATTGAGCAAAAAAAGAAGCCCGCTAAAACCAAGCTCACACGCGATCAGCAGATTCGGGCTAAGGCGTTAGAATTGCTGATAATGTCGTATGGGGAGTTTTCAAGAAATGTACATACTGATGATCTTATGAAAGAGGTGATTTTCTTTGAGGATTATATTCGGGAGGGGCGGAAGGGATGAACAGAGATCAGGAAATAGTTGCGCTGAAGAATCAAATCAGAGAATTGCATGATAAAAATCGTGAACTTAATAGACGAGTGTCTGCTAGGGAATCCCCGTGGCAAAAAGAGCGTGATAAAGAATCTGCATTAAAAAATATGTGGAGTGATAATTGGATGAGGCAATTTGATAGAACCAGCCGAACTTTTAATTTGATGAAAGAAATCTATGAAATATGCGCGCCGATACTTGGTTATCCTTATGGTGCGTACCATGCTGTAAATGACTGTTCGCACAATCTTCCTAATGAACGTCCTATGGTTTGGGTTGGTGTTATTCATAACAATCAGGTGCAAAAATACCGAATTATCGATGTCGTTCGAGATACTATTGAGCAATTACAAACAAACAACGGGGCAAAAGATGAGTGAGATTACGGCGGAGAAAGTGGCAGAGTTGCTTGAGGGGATAACTCAGGGGGATGATTTTCCTGAAATGAAGGAATGTGGTATTGTTAATAATGATTATCCGCTGATCGTAGCAGCCCCAGACATAGCCCGCGCATACCTTGCGAAGTGCGAGGAGGTGGAAGAAGTTATTGAGTGTAACAGTAGAGCCGATGGTGAAATTGATAGATTGGAAAAAGAGAATCAACGGCTGCAATCCATTATCGAGAAACAGCGTGAGGCATTAGGCAGCTTGCGCGATGCAATATTTTATGGTGATATTGATAAAACTCATACAATCATCGATGAAGCCCTCGCACTCACACAGCAGCCAAAAGAGGGAGAAAAATATGAATGCTTCGATTGCGGAACTGAGATAGTGAACAATATCTGTGCATATTGCAGCAAGGAAAGAGAAAAAGAATGAACACGGTCAATGACATCATCGAGAGCCTAGATTCTAAATGGGTCGAATTCGACCGGTTTAAAACCACGCAGGAGAAGAAATAATGACAGTTAAGATTGTATACAAACAGCCAGCAGATAAGGCGCATGAGGTTACGGATGCTATGATTGAGGCTATTATCAAGCGCCACGTTGAAGGATGGCAGGGTAATTTTCATTCTGCTAATGCACATTTACCTATAGAAGCGTATAGAAAAGCCATGGAAGCCGCGCGCGTTGCTGAAGCGGGGGAGATTGAGCGTATTGAGATAGAGCAGGAAAATCTTCCACCCACAATACATATTACTCCGCGTATTTGGGGAGTGCATATAGCTGCTTCCAAAGATGGGAAACCTGGGCATAAGTTTTATGATGCTATAGGTGTAACCAAAGAATATATCCGCCCGCTAGCAGAAGCACTGCTCTTGCTGGATAAGCAGATTAATGGGGGTAAAGAAGAGTTAAAGGCAGAACCGAAAGAAGAAGCTCACGTGCATGATTTTAAACATGTTAACCGTGGTCATGGTGATACGTATTTCTGTAAATGTGGTTATTCTTATTAATAGTGAGGGGTATGACAAATAACTGGATAACTGTAAGTGAACGATTGCCTGATGAATATGGATATTATCTTGTTACTAATGTATCAAATAAAAACTTTCCAGATATGAAGCGTGTATTTATAGCTCTATGGAATGACGAGAATATTGAAAATATTAGCTTCTTTAAAGGGCGCAATGGAACAAAATTATCAAACATTACAGCATGGCAACCATTACCAGAACCTTATAAGGAGTAGATCATGATTAAAGAAACAAAAACTGGATTTGGATGTGCACCATTAAAAGTCGAAGGTGAACCTTATGATATGTGGCGAACACCCAATAATCGCTTCAAACCAGAAAAACAAACCGAAGAAGAGCAAAAACAAATACGCGCTAGGCTGAATTCATTTATTAAAGAATCATCAGCCCCTACTAACGTATTATCCTCACAAGAGTTTTTAAGGAAAGTAGATACTATTTTAAATGGCATAACTGCAAACGATGGGTATTTTGTTGATACACATGAAGCGTCTGATGCCATGATGGAAGAATTGCTTATTGCGATGGGATATGGCGAAGCTATAAATGTTATCCGTTCTTTTGATAGGCTTTATGCTTGAAATAATAACTGTCTATATCATAAAGCCTACTTTAAACAAATAAACTTGCATAAAGTATTTTCATTTTTACTTTATGCAAGTTTCAAACGTTTGAGGCTTATATAAATAAGCTATATATGTCAATGGGAAATATAAAAAGAAAACTCCACCGTATAATGGAGGACTAAGCCATTAAAGAGGGTGGAGCCGTAACAACAAGGATACCAATATGACTTGAATAGGTGACGCGCCTGAACCCCGTTTAACTGATATAAAGAACGTCACCTACATGTAGTAGGTTATCATAAATTATGCTACTATTAAAGTAATAAATTATACATTTAACTAAAATAATATATTGACAGTTAAACGATAATAGTTATAATACGCAGACCGTTTAACAATATAAGGAAAAAACAATATGCGTAAATTAGTAGCAATAACATTACTTGGAATGACAATAGCAACACCGCTTGCAGCGTTAGCCGATAGATTAGTAAGTGGTTATGTTCGAGGTGATGGAGTGGTTGTGAGTCCATATGTTCGGGGCGAACCGGACGGGCTTAGCTGGAATAACAAGCGCTAGTAGAATGAGGCCACTTTAAACGGTGGCCTTTTTTATTGCAGTGTGTTATGATAACAACGGCAATCTAGCCATATCATTATTATTATTATCATTATTATAAGGACATATTATGCTTATTAAAATACGCACAAGCAATACCGTTGACAGTTGGAGAATTATTGACAACGTAGATAGTATTGAATATTCAGAATCCTTCTTTACAAATACCGAATCTTCTTTTATTGATCAACTATCTGATTCATCAATAAATCCAAAATCCCGTATAGAAATATATGGAGATATAGTACATCCACATCTTTTTGATTCATTTGTTGACACTACCTTCTATGACGATGACCTCCCGCCTGCTCCAGCTTCAGGGACTGGATCTATATTGCCGCCAGGAAAGCTTGCCAAGATAAAAATATCAAAAGGATATAATTACGCGTGGATAAAGTATTACATCAAAGAGTTTAATATGCAAATTACTATATTGCACAACACATACGCATATATTTGCAATAATGAAGGAAAAACAATACACAGATCAGTTGTAAATCCTTCTTTAATTACGTGCAAACTTCCAGAATATGAATAAAGAATTAGCCCTCAAGAAATTGGGGGCTTTTTAATTTCCTTCTGGAAACATTTCTTTGAAATTATTAATTCGAGATGCTTTCTTTATCGCATAGTAGAACTTTCTATCGCTATTGACTTTTTTATTCTTAACTCCCGCTTTATACGCATAATAAAGCCTATCTTGAAACGCGCCCTTCTGGGTTCTATCGTGAAACACCTTCTCGCCTGTAATATAGCGCTCAAGCGTTCCTTTTTCCTTTAATAGATGAATAACACAATCATGACAATGATCTTGCCTGCCTGAACGATTTTTCGCAGTCAAACCAAATTGGCTGTAATCTTTGCGCTGGCCACATGTATTGCATTGTTTGTATCTTGTAGACATATTAATCCCGTATAAAAAATCAATAATGATTCTATACGAAAATAATAAAAATGTAAAATAAAATACAAAACACGTCATTTAGTGCTTTACATGTGTTATTTAATGATATATACTGAGGACATACAGCAATTAAGCTGAAGCAATGAGGATGATATGGACAATAAAGAATTTTACTACAAAGCAGAATTAACTGGTATTAGGGCGGAAGGTCGAATCGGTGGGGCTTTAAGAAGCGGCAGAGTACTTGATGGGATATTTGCTTCTCACGGCCCTGTTGGAACATTTCACGCTAGGAAAGCTTCTGAAGTTCCGCAATTCAAAATTATGGAGGAATAGGCAATGAAAGCAAAAATAACAGTAATTTTCGATGCGATATTAGAAGATGGCGATACGCCAGAAAGTGCAGCACAATTTTATAAAGACTGGCTTATCGAAGCTAGTAGTGAATTTGCTGATAACTTTGTTGTTACAGGGGAGCCAATAAAATGACACCACAAGAACTACAAACTCTATTTGAACCATTATACGGTACATACGGCCTAGCAACTGGCCTGGCGCGGGATACAGGCTATAGTGTATCGCAAATACGCAACTTGCTTAAGGGAAGACAGCCTATAAAGAAGCATGTTGAGCATCATTTTATGTTGTGGGCTGGCGTGAGATTAAAACATGCACAAGATATTATTGATAGTAGAACCTAATCCCCAACATAGCCAATACGTTTTAATATCTCCCTGTCCGCGTCAGTGATGGGGAGATCAACGTTTACATTTACGTTTTCATTCTTACTTTCAACGATTTGTTTATCGCCATACATACGCGGATAAAACTTTCCAGCCATCCACTTCAATGCATCAATTTCAAGCTTGCCAATAGCTGGATCAGTCAATCCTTTCTTCATATCTTCGATAACTTCGGGTATTTTATCTACCTTAATTTGCCCTACACCCTTGAGCGCAACAAGGTATCTATCTGAAAACTCTTTGTGAATTGATGACCATAAGAACACGCTAGACTTGTTTGGCATGTCTTCATCACGGCATATTTCTGATACAGTTTCACCTTCAGCTAATCGTCTTAGTATCTCTGTTGCCATTGCTTCATTGTAATCTGTAGGCCTACCACCAGCCATAATACAACCTCCTTAATCAAAATTAACAACAAAAACAATCAAATACAACAATTGCACTTGACAACATATACACAACCAGCTTATAATTTACTTATAACTTCAATCTATAAGGAAATTGAATTATGATAAATAAACCGATTGATAACAAACGTTTAGCATCTGATACTTATCCTAAAAACCCTTGCATTGATCATTCGGAAGTTTACAATGCATTATATTCTGGAAAGATTACCGAATCATTTGCTGATAATTTAATTTCTAAGCTTAACAAAATCTACGCGCATTACTGTTACTAATTTAACGTTTAACCGATAAAGGAACTACCATGTATAACTCGTATTCACCTATTGAACTTATGGCTGCCAATAATGCAGTAAGTCAAATGATTGTACAATCACATGAAAAAGCCAAAAAGTACCCTAACAACAGTTATTATCAAGCGGTAAAAAATTATTGGTTAAACAAGAAAAAACAGTTGCCAACACAGTATGATTTAGTATAATATGTATATGAAGGTTACAGTTTTACTGTTGACGCTAATAACTATACAGAAGTTTTTTCATATTAACTAGCTGTAACCTTCAATTCCATTTATCATTATATCACAGAATATTGAACTAGCCTATAGTTCATTTGTATTCATGCATATCTATTCCCGCTTCCCTTCCTAATTGAAACAACGTCCCATAGAACCTATTATCTTTAAAGAACGCGCCATTCTTTCGCTCCAGTCCTTTGGAGAACGCATAATCGTTGATTTTATCCATAATGCTTGGTGCTGGCGGCAACCTAAATTCCTCAATTGTTATTTTCTTTGGCATGATAAATCCTATAGGTGGTTGGTTAAATTAAACCATACCACAACATAAGGTATTTTTCCATTACAATCATATTTATTATACAATTCACCCTAAATATATACTTGACTACAATTTATATGTGATGTATAAATAATTTATCAACTTATTATAGAGGAAAACAAGATGCCGGACACATACATAGTAGTTAATAAAATAACAGGGGAATCTATTTTTGAATTCTTCAATGAAAAAAACAAGAAACATATCAATACTGAAAAGTATACCGTAATGACAGCTAGAGAATATCTTCCAACATTAAACAACAAGGAAAATCACCATGACTAAAAAATCCATACACCGTGATAATCAAGTAGTATTTGCCCGTGACGTTGATGCATCATATCGCAAGATACAGGCACTAATGACGGAACTTACTGCACGAATCGAGCACCAACTAAGAGACTATGATTATGATAATGCGATTGCTGGCGATTTAAACCGCCTTACAGACGTAAGTGATGCATGCGTGTGTGATTTATCGCATGGACTACATGACGCTGCTCTCGACTCACTTATGACCTATAACGATGTGTTATCGATGTCTAACTCACCACGTTACATGGATTATCTACCCGATAGCATCAATGATCCTGATCGTGGTACTTATGGGGAGTGGAGGTGATGACTCATACACCAACACCGTGGATTGTGAAAGAGAAACAAAAAGGTAGATTTTACCGCATAATGTCAGAAGATAACAAATCTATAGCTGATGTATGGCTTGGTAATGATGGGGATCAATCACAACCAGTAAAGCAAGATGCAGAGCACATAGTAAAATGCGTCAACGCCCATGATGATCTGGTAAATGCTTTAAAAGGCATCTTGCCCTTAAAGGGAGCGTGTCCAGATGGAATTTGGGATAATGAGTGGAAAGCTATAGAAAATATTCTGAACCAATTAGAGAATGTAAAAAAAGACTAAAACAAAACCACCAACAAAAAACTAAAAGCCACATCCATAAAAACGGTGTGGCTTTTTTATTATTTCTGCTTATCAACAAATGCTTTCATTGCCTTAGACAATGGACGCTCAACATTAAAGTCACCAAACTTCTCTAAGAAGCTAGGCCATAACGCACTCATAATTCCTTTACTCCTAGCATACGGATGTAACCACAGCCATTGCATAGCCCATGAGTGAGGTGCATTGCTATATTTTCTATATCTGAAACAACCACCACCGATAATAGTTTTTTTATCGTAATCATCTACACATACTATCCATGGATATAATTCTTTATGCCATATATCTTCCGATGCAAGAAATTGAACAAAACCATGATCTCCTTCTCATTTAGAATAATAAGCAATACGCTCTAACGTTCTCTTGATAGCTATAGAGCAATTATCATCAATATAATAAGCCTCTATTCTTGGCAACTCTTCTATCACGCCTATTTTAATTTGCTCCGTTCCCTTGGTTTTAAACTTAACAGGGTGAGCGTAAATAGTCATGTCTGGAAGGAAAAGCATCATAGTAAATTTACAAAATGTAATTATTAAAATTATTTAACAATAAATATTTTTTTATTAAAAATAATAAGGTAACCAGAAAATTAGACGTCGGTCTCTTTTTTATATATCGTAATATAATATTATATATATATATCAGTATATTAGACCGACGTCACCGACGTCTAATGGGTGTCATACCCTAAAAATATATTATTGGGATTATGACACTGGTTAGACGTCGGGACGTCGGTCTATTTTTACCCCTCAAACCCTGTTCCACTATAGGAAACCGACGTCTAATTTTTTTACTAGACGTCGCTATTTTATTAGACGTCGGTATTGGGTAAAATGCTTAATTTAATACAATTATTATATCATTTTACTAGTGACGCTTAAAGCATTATTTTCACACTATAAAAAACGTCTCTACTGTTGTAGATGCAATTTTCTCTTTTTCTGCGCGTATTGCACCTGAATCAATAAGGGTATTGATAATCGAATCGCGGCTATTTTTATTAAGCCAATATGTTTTATGGGTTAGAAGATTGCGGGTAATCGTCCCATTATGCTTACGAATGATATTGAGCACTTTAATCGTATCGCGCTCCTGATCGTTATTAGCAACATTCTGACTAATTACCTTAGTCATGTACGAGATACTGTAATTTACTATCTCTATCGCCCATTTAACGGCTGTTGCGCTAATATTATCGCCCTCATGAAAACATAAAGCCATTTTCATTACGTTTTCTTCTGCCCTTGTCCATAATGATGCTGTTGGATCTTTTTTGGCCTGTAATGCATTTTGTGTTTCAATAACAAAATCTTCATACTGATCGAGCATCCTTTCCGCTTCGTTCGTAAAAGGAATAATTTGAGGCCTGATAATTTCATAGCCCGATAGGTTCCTTGCATCTTCATCTTGTGGATAATAGTTTTTAGGTCTGGAATTCCAATCAACAACTTCTTGTATCAATTCTTCTGGTGGAAAATTCCAATCGGCAACATTTTTTCTTTTCTTCTGATTCTTAAAGTCACCTTCAAATATCAACCAACGTGATAAAAACCCGTCAATAGCATCAGTACTAGATAAAGCACTATGCACATGCTCTTCTACGCTGATACCATATAATGACAAACATGGCTGCTCAATATCTATACGGGGTGTTTTACCCCCTCTATTGGCAAGCTGTGTGCCCCTATACTTTCCATCGGCATTACTGTAAAGTTTTGTGATGTTGGTAATAATAGCTTTTTGATATGATTGTGAATGTTTAGCCGTAAGTGCCGACAACAGTTTTCCTACTTCATCAATAACAAGCAAAACCTTTCCCCCTGATTCAGCAATCGATGATAACAGCCCCTCGCTACTTCCCGGATCGCCACCTAAGCAATTATCACATCCGGCAACCCCCATAATACCGCCAATGGCCTTTTTAGCTGCATCTTTACCAGCTCCCGATGTTGCCAAGCCTAATGCATAAATATTTGTTCTAAGATTGCTTTCTGTACGTGCTTTATGTCCCATTATTACACCTGTTGCACATATGGCAGATGCAATTGATAATATTGGTTGCGGTTTCCGTGATGTCGAGTCAAACCATGCAGCTAACCTACCCACCAAACCAATTTCATTTAATGGAATTTTAGGAAATTCTATCACTGGAACATGCACATATGTTTCCTGCGTTTCTGGCTCTGGCAAAATCTCAACAGCAACCGGGTTTAAATCGCGCCACAGCACCCGTTTTGCAATAAAGTCATGTAACTGTTGCGGGCTCCATCCATCTTCTGTAATCGCATCTCCGCAATCCCACCCCTTGCACTTATCCGATGGTATCTCTAAAATATATGTCTCTGGGAAGATAGCTGAGAAACTATCCTGTGCTTTTAAACCAGCGTCATCATTGTCGCGCCAGTAAATAGTTTTTCTTCCTGTATTAAGAAGATAACTCCAATCTGTTTTATCTATAGCGCCGGAACCACCTGACCACGAGATAACAGCATTATTGGGAAAATTAGCCTGCAATGCATCGCGCTTTTTTTCTCCCTCAACAATAATTACCGTACCTATTGTGGTGGCGAGTTTATCTAACCCATATATTGGCTTTCCTGATTTTGGTATACCGCTATTATGCCATTCATTATCACTACCATAAATAAGGGGAATAAAATATTTCTTCTCCGCCTCATAACGCGTGATATACATCATGAGCTTTCCATGCTCATTAAGATACCTGTGTATAAGCGCGCCCCCTTTGATTAGCATCGCAGGAAGTCCCGGCGCATCGTCAGGTACTGGCATCACTGGCAACCATTCTGGCTGCTTTTTCTCAATCATTTGCAAAACAGATTCATGTACATCTGTTACAGTCTGGCTGATGTCACCCGTTAAGTGTTCTTTTGCCTCCGGTACTGTCATTCCCTTAAACGATACCAGCCATTGGATAACATCGCCTTTTGCTTGGCAGCCAAAACAATAATAACGCTCGCTCTCGGTGTACACGAAAAATGATGGAGTTGTTTCCTGGTGGAATGGGCAACATCCGACAAGGTCTTTCCCGCTCTGCTTTAATACAACATCACGCCGGATAATATCGGCAATTCTAATCGTTCGCTTAATGGTGGAGAGTTCGGTATTGGCTGACATACGCTGCATCCCTTATGTTAATTGGGTTTAACTGTTATGTAATGTAAGGAGAAGGCGGTTAACAACTCCGCCGTTCGGTTTGCATGACCTATCCCCTCGGTTGCAATTATGCGTGTCGGTTGTAATAGTTGTCAACCAAAATATAAAAATCACATAAAGAAATAATTTTATGTCAATTGTATAAAAACTGCTTGACGTTATGAATCTAGTGGTTTAGTAATTGAATTACAAACATGTATAAGTGGAAATTAAAATGACAAAAATAGAAGACTTTATAGGAAAAACCTTTATCGACATAACTGGCGCCGTTCAGGAAGAGAAAATTATATTCACTGAGGATAATGGCGATAAATACAAAATGTATCATGCACGAGAATGTTGTGAGCATGTATATATTGACGATATCGTGGGGGATTTGTCTGACTTAGTTGGATGGCCTATTTTAAAAGCGTCTGAGGATACTAATTCTGGTAGAGGTAGAGGGGAGGGTAGCCCGGCCTCTGAAACATGGACGTTTTACAATTTAGCAACCATTAAAGGCTCCGTTACTATTAGGTGGTATGGATCATCTAATGGGTGTTATTCAGAATCAGTCGATATTATAAAATTAGAGGAATAAAAACATGAAAACAAGAACCCCGATAGAATTCTATGGCAACATGGGAAAGAACATAAGAAGCGCCCGGACAATGGCTGGACTTAGCCAGCAGGAAGTAGGTGAAGAGCTTGGCGTAACTTTCCAGCAGCAACAAAAATACGAAAAAGGCATTAACCGATGCCCCATACATCATATAGTAACTATTAGCGTAATGACTGGCGTTCCTGTAATGGATATCATTGGCGTAAAAGATGTTGAAAACCGGGATGGAAACAAAAAGAGAGAAGTTGTGATAATGAAACGATTGCTCGACATGCCAGAAGATCATTTAAAGCTTGTGGAAAAAGTTGTTGGTCAGCTCGCAAAGATGGGAGCGTAGAATGCAAGAGGCAAAAATAGATAATTGGTACATCGTTGATCTTGGCGAATACGCTATATTAGCAGGAACAGTTTTTGATCATCCTGACTTTGATAATGGTACTGAAATTAGATCATCGCTCATAATTGAATATGATAAAGACAATAAACGTGTTGTTACTAAGAATACAACATATTCGCTACTTGATGGCTTAAAGGAGAAATTATTTTGATGGATAAAGAGATGACACCTGAAAAGGTCAAGGAGTATCTACGCAACAAAAATGACAATTGGTTTAACATAAAAGAGCGTCCAATGATTGAGTTAGCTAAAGCATACCTTGCGAAGTGCGAGCAGAGCCAGCGCTTGCAATCATTGCTTGACGAAATAAATGACATGGTGGGCGAAATCTCTACAAAAAATCCAAGCCTATTTAGAGAGATTAAAGACATATTTGGCAATCCAAAACCTAGTACAATAACGCCAGAGTCATTGAAAATTACAGCGCAAACTATCGCTGATATTGGCAAGAAGTCAAATTACAAGCGATACACGAGTACGAGTATGGAAAACCAAGGGTTGCAAAAAGAATTATCTAAAATGAAATCAATCATCAATAAACAGCAGGAGGCCTTAAATATGGCATTGGGCTATATTGAGGAAGTTGGCACAGGATTGCCTAAACCTTATACGTTGATTAAGATTGAACAAGCCCTCGCGCTCACACAACAAAATGAGAACAAGTAAATGAAATCTATAAACACCTACAGAGCTACCGACAAACAGCTCGTGGAGCATTTGATAATTCCCGTCATATTTGAAGGGCTACTTCGCCAACAGCTAAAAGGAAAAGAACATACGATCGCTGAGGCAAAAAAGATCTATACAGGATTTAGGCAAGAAATAGACTCCTCATTATCGGAATTGCACGGAAAGCGAAAATTAACAATACAGAATCGCCTGATAAGATTATCGGCATCTATTTATCAAAAGGCATATTTTTAATGGTGGAATTCACACTGGCATTATATCACGATAGGCTAATTACTATTGCCGATGGCACATCCTACTATGAATCATTCAAAATGCTTGATGAATTATTTATGAAAGAGTTCAACAAAAAGCCAGAAAGCGAAAAGATTGCACTATCGGCTATGAAGCACATCCCCAAGTTATTTGCCACATTCCAGAAGGAAGGGTATTTTAACTAGCATCCTCTTCTAAAAAGAAATCATCCAAACATATATTATCTTTTCCGAATTTCGCCTGTAGCAATTCCATGCTATGGGCGCGTGGGAATGTCCTGTAGTTTTCCCAATTACTTATTGTTACAGGCGTTACCTCTAAGTATTCCGCCAAATCAACTTGGGTTAAATTATTTATATCTCTCAAATAACGCAGTTTCATATATATCTCATTTAGGTTAAAAAGTTACTGATAAAATTTACTATAATATACATTTAGTTTAAAATCAACATAAAATATGCTTGCAATCTAGAATGGGGTGTTGTATAAATAATCTTACAGCAGGTTGCTAACATAATAAGGAATAAATACTATGACAGAGACATTAGAAGAGCTAACTTTTCAATGGAAATCAGCGAAAAATGCAGAACAAGTTGCTAATATGCTTCGTTTGCAAATTGAGCAAAAGGTTCTTGAACTTTGTGGAAGCGAGTTAAAAGATAAAGGTACAAACAATCTTAAAACAGGATTGAAGGTTGTGACTGGATATACTGAGAAATGGGATAATGATGCTCTTCGCGATATTCGTAACATGTGGTGCAGTAATTATTCATTTCCATTTCGTGAAGAATTTAAGCCAACACGTGCCAGCCTTGAATTTATTGAAGAGAATGACAAGGCAGCATTTGAAGAAATTCAGGAGGCATTAACTGTATCTCCGTCTAAACCATCATTTAGTTATGTGGAGCCGAAATGAATCCAGCACAATTAATGAATATACGGGCGCATTTTCTACAGAATAAAGAAAATGCCAGTATCGAAGAATATCGTAGTGTGATTCTTGACCTTGTTATGGAGGTTGAAAGATTAAACGCCGATAAGGTAGTTTATAGCAATAGATTTAACAATATGGGGAATAAGTAATATGGCAATTGATCTAAGTAAGGTTAAGAAAACGCTAAATCTATCATCGTTAAAGCTGGTAATGTATGGCGAAGAAAAGGTAGGAAAATCTACATTCTGTTCGCAGATGCCAGAACCGTTATTTATCGATATTGAAGGAGGCACGAACTTCCTTAATATTAACCGTATCAATAAAGATGATTTAGGTGTTCAGGAATGGACATATGATAATGTAGTTGCTGTCTTAAATGACGTGCTTAATCAAGAGCATAACTTTAAGACATTGGTTGTTGATAGCATCGATTGGCTTGAAACAATTGCTAAGACGAAAATAATGACAGATCATCCGGGCGCAAAATCATATTTTGATGCTAAGATTAAAGCATTGTCTTATGGTGGTGGTACTGGATTTCTTGAGCAGTATATGAAAGAGCTTTTTGACTTGATGGATAATATTCGTCAGCGCAAGAAGATGCATATTGTTCTTATTGCTCATACCAAGAAGAAGAATGAAACTGATATACAGGGTTCATCATTTGATAAGAGCGTTCTTAAAATGACTGAGAAATCAGAAGGTATTTGTATTGAGTGGGCAGATTTCATTCTGTTTGCAAAGAATAAGGCGTATACTTCAACTGAGGAAAACGGCACTAAGAAAGTTACTCGCGGCATTGATGGTGGTCGCGTTATTTACACCTCAAAAAATCCTGCGTTTTCTGGTGGTGGTCGTTTGGCGTTGCCGGAAGAGTTGCCATTAGAATGGAGTGAGTTTCAAGCGGCATTACACCATGCAATTAAGTCTATATCTCCTGCACCTGTTGCAGTAGAAGTAAAAGAAGAGTTTAAACCAGTTCACGTACCTGTCGAAGTTACGCTTAACGGCGCTGATGTTCGATTTTCAACAACACCTAATATTATAACAATAGAATAAGGATAAAAATCATGGCGTACTTAGAACCACTATTTACAGGCGATGTTAATGATTTAGAAAATGGCGGCGGCGCTAAAAAGATTGTTATTGCTCCCGGCACATACAAGGCAGTTATCGTTACCGAACAAGTAAAGCCTAATAAAAATAACAACGGCATGTTGCTTGTGATTGGACTTGAAATTGTTGAAGGCGAATATAAAGGAACAGCCTTTACTGATTACATCAACATCACAAATCAAAATGATTTAGCGCAGCGTTTAGGGCAAGAGCGTAAGGCTCGTATCGGTCAGGTGTTATTTAGCAATCCAAACTTTACCGATAGTGCAATGCTTCGTAATAAGATTATTAACATTGAAGTTGTAACAGAACCGAATGAATTCACCAATGATAAAGGTGAGGTCATTAAAGGCGTGCAGAATAAAATCAAATGGTATCATCCAGTTGGTGCTGCAAGTAAGGCTCCTGCAATTGCTCATAGCACTATTACTAATGGTGCTGGTGGTAGTATGAGTACTGCCGAAATGAACAGGCAATTGGATAATGAAATTCCATTTTAATGTTTAATGGGGCGCATTTAGTTGGCAAACTGGTGCGCCCCGCCAATGGATGCGGCAAGATACTTTTGCACGAGCGATTTTGTATCAAGGCTATAGATGAAAACTCTAGCGCATCCGCCAATAAATGAGGGAATGATGAGTACGCAGATAAATAACTATATAGTACTTGGTGCGAAATACACCTATGACGGATTCTTTGAGCAGGTGATGAAGCACAAAAACATTATAAGGCCAGAAGGTGAGCGGATGCACATTAATGATGAATATCGTAGCAAAGCCTATGAGTACGTTGAAGATTTTATTGATAGTGCATTTGAAGGAATAAAACACCATAGAGGCTTGTGTGTCATTAATGATGGAACGTGTGCTTCTTATGTTGTGGTGGGGCATGTTTTAAAGAAAACGGAAAACTACGAGCATCTTGGAGATCCGTTTCTTTGTAGTAAAATAGATAAAGTACAAGCTGACCTAGTAAGCGGAGCTATTGCTGCTAATTTTGGCATTGAAAACGCTGATATTGGAATATGGGCTTTTGCTCATTATAGATAAATGAGGGAAAAATGAGTGAGATTAAATTACAGGTAGGTGATGTGGTCGAGTTGGAATCGGGCGATAAAGTTATGATAACAAGCTATCATAAAGAATCAGACAGATATTTTAGCGGACATTTAAATTGGAATAGTTGCGGAGCAAGCTCTATAAATCCTGTAGTGAGTATTGTCGGAACGGCCATGTATATTGAAATTGAAAGGTAATATTCTATGACCTTACTCCCATCCCCAATAGACCCAACATTACTAGCCGCCGATATAGCATTAGCTACAGCCTATAATAATGAGCCATCCAGAGGGTATTTGGGTATGAGTTCTATTGGCAGACCTTGCAGCAGAGAGTTGTTTTATCAATTCCGCAATGCAAAAGACCGTCTTGATATGGACAAGTTCAAAACCGATGAAACATATCGGAAGAATAAAACCAAAATGATTAAATCAGCACAAGATGGACATCATGCGGAAGATGTGCAAGCTAAAAGGCTACAGGCGGTTGATGGTATTACATTAGAAACGGTTGATAGCCGTACTGGAAAGCAATTTGAATACATGTGGTTTTCTTCCCATATGAGCGGTCATGCTGATGGGTTCATTACAGGATTAAAGCAATCTCCTGCTACACGTCATGTATGGGAGCATAAATCTAAAGAAGTAAAACTCTATGATGCATTTATAAAATGCAAAGAGAAACATGGTGAGAAAGATGCTTTACAGAATTGGGATGAAACGTACTACGCGCAAGCCCAATTGTATATGCACTTTAGTGGCTGCAAACGCCATTATATGACTGTTTCTACTGCGGGAGGAAGGGAATCAACTTCTTGCCGTACAGAATATGATGGAAAATATGCCCTAACTTTATTGGATAAAGCAGAGCGCATAATATTCAAAGATAATGCTCCAAGTAGGATTTCCGATAATCCAGCTTGGTTCCAGTGCAAAATGTGTGATTTTCATGATATATGCCACAAAAAGCAAACTCCAAAGATGAATTGCCGCACATGCTTACATTCCACACCGGAAAAGGATGGAACTTGGAGTTGCGCTATTGGGGAATTTAAACAAGATGGCTGCGAGAAGCATTTATATTTACCCGATATGCTCGATGGTAAGATTAAGGATGTTGATACGAGAGCGGTTGTTTATGAAGATGGTCGAATTAATTATGAAGGGGGATTAGTGGAGTGAGTTCAGATACTGAATACGATATACATGGAGCTATCCTTCCTAAAAATGGCGAATCAGTATTTGTCACCATAATGCATGGCGATGTTTTGCCAGCGATTTATGATGGCAATAAAAATAAATTCATACTTGGATTCCGATTACCTCATGTTAGTGATGAAGGTCATGTAATACAATCGTGGCAACCACGAGAAGAAATACAAATTAATGAAAACATTGATTTTCTAAACTATGAGTAAGGGAAGGAAATGACACATAAATTCACATTCCAATATCCAGAATCAAAAACATCTGTAACGGTCGAAGTTGATCCCGATGCCAATATCAGTGAAATGCTTGAGGCATTTGTTGATTATCTTAAGGCTTGCGGTTTTGCCGTTGATGGAGAGATTTATTATGACAAAAACGGGGAAAGTTGATGTTTGAAAAACTTGATTATATTCGTGAAGAAGGGCGTTTCAAGTGGAATGATAAATTGACCAGTAAATTTCACAAGAATTTAATAGGTCAATATGCTGGAGTAGTTCGTTACACGGACAAGACCCGTACTAAAACCATGGGTAGGAGGATTAACATAGAGAATAAAGAATATGCTGATTCAACAGTCGTTTGGTTTTTTGAATATGGTGAGTTTCCACCAAGTAAATTATTCTTAAGGGATGGCAATAATTTAAATTGTCACATAAGTAATTTGTCAATTTATAAAGACCCGCTAGAAACAAGCACATTAAAGAGATGTGTAATATGTAATGAATACAAAAATAGAGACGATGATTTTTCTAAATTAAAAAGTGCCAATAAACGATACATAAACATACATGCTTATTGTAAGGCTTGTGCAAGCAATAAAAACACAAAACATGCAAAGAACAGAACTGATGAGGAAAAAGTAGAGAAGCGAAAAAGAGACAATGAACGATATAGGTCAAATCGTGCATACGAACATTTTTTAAATCAACTTGAGGAAGAAGATCAAACATGTTAATACCACGTTATTATCAGCAAGAATCAAAAGAATGCCTTTACGAATATTGGAAGAAACAACCACAAGGTAGTGCTTTATTATCTCTCTGCACGGGTAGCGGAAAGTCCGTAATTATTGCTGATATAACGAAAGACGTTATTCAAAAGCGAGATAATACACGTGTTATTATACTTTCGCATGTGTCCGAAATTTTAGAACAAAACTACCTTAAGGTGTTAAGTCTATGGAAACAAGCACCAATAGGTTTATATTCCGCCAGCCTTGGCAAGAAACAAATAGGCGATAGAATCATTGTTGCTGGCATACAATCCGTACATAGAAAGGCTAATGTAATGGGCTGGTTTTCGCTTGTCATTATTGATGAGGCGCATTTGATATCAGAGAAAGATAGCGGTATGTACCGTAAATTTATTGCTGATTTAAAGCGCATCAATCCCAATATACGCATTCTTGGATTATCGGCTACACCATGGAGAACTAAAGGCGGCTTACTCACAGAAGGTGAAAAGCCATTATTTGATGAAATCGTTTATACCTACAGTATGCGTCAAGCTATTGATGATGGTTTCCTTTCGCCACTAATCAGCAAGCACT
>ERZ1292642.47-Hain-H14-01um-R1-47-length-61243-cov-9_pt1 | contig 61243 bp, 99 predicted proteins | sample MGYA00564403_ERZ1292642 | MGnify/ENA primary metagenome ERZ1292642 (study PRJEB36523, sample SAMEA6512643) | groundwater metagenome | collected 2019-01-09 | study: AquaDiva: Metagenomics assemblies of 32 groundwater samples
CGGGCGAGGGAGGGCCTGGGTCTTCTTCTCCCGGCACCATTCCTCGTACTTGCGACGCTCCCGTTTGAAGCTCTTGTGGCTGATATCCCCTGACCTCCAAAGCCTCACGGCGGTCATGTACGAGTCGAAAGGGTGCGCCCCTGTGGGGTCCCCTCTCTGCCCGTGTCGGTTAGGGGAACCACCGCTGGAGCCCTGGCGGGTCAGCGCTGTATTCTGGCGACCACTTCCACCTACCGTCCTCGAATCGCCATCCCCCTGCACCAGACTCGATGCTCCGTTCGAGTGGGGTCTTGGGTGGCCCTCCTTGTCTGTGTCAGCCTTCAGGTCAGCCTTGGACTTATCCGCAACATGGCGTGGGACATTGCCATAATACGGTGCCCGGTCAAAACCCGCCACCCGCTCGTGCTCCCACGCCTTGTTGGAAACCCAGATGCCCTCACTGGCCTTGCCCCAGGTCCCTGTGCCGAACAGCTCCAGCTCCGTAGGACCAAACACAACGGCCTTCTCGTCGATGAACTCCAGCATGCCGATGCCATAGTGGGCAGCCATCCACGCCATGGCCCTGGAGTCACTCCACTTGCCGATGGGGAGCTTGCCATTCCCCCTGATACTCGCGTCGAGCATGGTGGTCTTCCACGCGCCCCAGTGGCCGTTGTGGAAAAGAACATTGCCCTTGGTACTTCCCTCCAGGTCCAGAGGAACGTCCTTCTGGATTGGAAAGGGGTGGGTGAGGAAGAGGGATGGGCCACCACAGGATGGAATCCGGAAATGGGCCACATACGGGAGGGGTGCCTGAGCACACAACTCGGTGATTTCCTCCAAATCGAGACCCTTCTTCCAGCAGACCTCATTCTTCTCCCGCCAGGCAATACCTGCACCGTGCTGGTTGGCCTGAAACATCTTGGCCACCATCTCCGCAGTGAGTCTTTCTTTTGCTGCGACTCCGATTACGCACACGACCCCTCCTAACTTGTTTGGTTACTTGTAGTTACAGCCAAATTTCGTGGCTTCCGGCGCTTCCCGATACCCCTCCACCATTTACAGTCGAGCTTTTTTCTGCAAGCTGTATTCTGCCAACAGAAATAACTACCGTAATATAGTGTTTGGAGCTTGCAGGTGCATCTGGGCTTGGGCATCAGACGAAAATCCTACGGTTCTCTTTCAGGCTGTCACCATCTGCCACAGTCTCCAGATGGTGCCTGGCCTCCTTCCGTCGGGTGACCTTCAGGAAGGCGTTGGTGATGTCGACCAGTTCCTGCACCATCGAGATGGCCTCCTTGGTGGTGTCCATCATGGGGAGGAGCCTGCATTCCACCGTTCCATACCTTCCATGGCAGTAGTTGATGACCGTGTAGCGGTGACCGGGACGCTGCTGGTTATGGTCCTTGGTCACGTTCCTGACCTGGTCATCGGCCATGTAGAGGTGCTGGCAGTAGATGGACTTGCCCTTCAGGCGAGGCCAGATGGGATGGTCGTTGCTCAAGCCTTTGTGAGTGGCCCACTTCTTGAAGTATTCCACCACCGTGCCTGGGTAGCAAGGGTCCATGAGTCTGGAGTAGGCGAGGGCTGTGCGAGGGCTCAAATGCACGTGCATGCCACAGGTCTGGTTGACCTTCTGTGGGTAGTGGGTCTTCAGCCAGCCTTCCCACTCTTGCATGGACATGGGGCCGTTCGCCAGCTCACCTGTGACGAGGGCAGTTTCACCCAGGCCACGCTCGATTTGCACACTGCCATCATGTTGTAGGCCTCTGGTGCCTGGGGGGAGTTTCGTCCATCCCCCCTCCAACTCAATGCCTATCCGATATATGCGATTCGGTGACTTCCCCTTGGACCCACTCAGGTCCAGTGATTTACCGAGTTCCTGCCCCATAACCCCCCTCCCCCTTTCGTTGCGAGCCTTCTATTGGTTCTACCACAAGGCAGTGCGTGATTCGATTATCCTTCCACTTCGACGGCCATTGTGGGTCGAACACGAGATGACCATTCCGATACACAACAGCATGCCCGTATGTTTTATATCGGAGGCTGTCCCCACAGACGATGTGCGTTCCCCGTCCTGGTGGCCGTGAGCAACGGACCCAATGAACATGGTATCCACGACGACGAAAAAAGGCACGCACCCTAGCTGCCCAGTGCCTTCGTGGATGGACGAAATAGGGAACGTTTTCAGGATGGAGATTCAGCAGATATGCAATGCAATCTGTGAGACAGCCCTGAGTGCGTCGGCGTCGTGTCTCCTGTAAGTCCTCTGTTTTCAACCCTTTGTCACCATTCTTGCGTGACAATCGCAACATTCAAATTCACGGGTTTCATGTAAATCTGGTAGAAGCGCTTCCCAGCTTCGGCGATGTTGTCCCTGAGGGACTGCATGGCGCTTTCGCTGTAGACACCCTTCACACTGAACGTGATGCCTGCACCATCCCCAATACCAACCAGTCTGAGGAAAGCCAGATTGACATCCAACCCCCCGCTTCGCGGAGTGTCAGCAGCGTGAAGTAGGCCATCACCGGGTGGGGCTCCACTACCCGTGGGCGTGAGGAGTTGGCGGGCCAACCAGTCAAATCTTGCTCGGCGGGAGGCGTCCAGCTGGATGATGGGGATGGGTTCGGCGAGGTTGTAGGCCATCAGCGGGGTGTCTTTGGTAATGCCAACCCAGTGTCGTCCCAGGCTTCGCACGTCGACCTGTTCTCCGGTGGAGATGTTCCTGAAGAACTCCTCAATGGCCGGATGGGTCTTGACTGAGAGGGTGAGGCCACCCATGCTCCGCCGGAAAGTCATACTGATACAGCTCTCCCCCCGCTTCACCATGTTGATGTCATTCACCCCACCAACCTCTGGTAGGCCGTTTAGTTCATTCATTTCTTTATCCCCTTCTTCAACTTTCGCCGTAACATTTTACGCTGCTTGATTCTCTCCAGCACATAGGCACGAACGGCCTTGTCCTTCTGAGCCCCTTCACAGATGCGGAGGGCATCAGCAAAGTCATACTTCTCCCACAACTTCAGTGGCCGGTTCTTGTCCACCATGCTGAAATAAACCCAGATGGTGTCCCACGACTTGGAGGTGTCTGGTTTCAGCATGACCTGTTAGCCTTGCTTGAGCCGGTTACTGTAGGGCATGTGGCACTTGGGACATTGGATGAGCAGGCATCCACCAGACCTCCAGACATGGTCGCAGCCACCCTTATCGAACCGGGCCATGAACTTCCAGCACCAGTTAGGCAGTCGCATGCTTTCCTCCTTGGCGTTCAAGGTCGACCTTCGCGAGGAAGGATTCCCAGCCCAGGTCGTGACCGTCCGCACCGCGCTGGTGGTGAACCGTGCCATATTTGGTGGTCCAGTGTTCCATGGGGTCGTCGGGCCACCAGTACTCAATGCCGTCGGTGTCAATCTTGGACACGAAGAAGTCAAACGCATCCAGATTCCTGGCATGGAGTCCGGTGCCATAAAAATGGGCGTGCTTGCTCAGGTATTCCCTAACAACGGACCAGTTCTTCTTGGCCAGCTCCACATCGTTGTTGTTGATAGCGCTTCGCACAGCGTCGACATCCACCACCTGGAGGATATCGTCTTCGGCCTTCTCGTAGAAGTCAGTCTTGTTCCAAGGGTCCGGCTGTATCTTCTGGGTGTGGGCCAGCACGTTGACGGCGAGACGGGACAGGCCTAGGACCCCACTGAAGAGGGGGTAGCCCCTCAGCCAGAAGTTGCTGAGGGTGCGATACTCAAGGCCATGGGCAGGCAACCTGTGCTCACCAGCCCTCCCGTAGACCTTGCGCCGTTCCGCGTTGCCTGGGTGCCGGTCCATGAGCACACTTGTGTTGCCCACGAAAATGTCCAGGAGGGGCACGAGCCGTTCCCGGTGTGGCTTGAGGTCGTCACGCAGTCCCAGGTGGATGTGACCCCCAGCACTGCGTTTGGTGTAGGTAGCCGGGTTCACCCCAATCTTGGCACCAGAGTCGTAGATGTTGTTCGAGGGGGCACACCCAAGGGCTTTGGACTTCTCGGAGAGGGAGTCCAGCTCAGCTGGGTCCACCTCAACCACCTGGGTGAATGACGCGGTGATGCCATCCATCGTGGCCAGGTGCTTCTTCAGGGTTTTGAAGGCCGCACTGATTTCATTGGCCAGGAGGGCTCGGCACTTGGAGGGGGCTGGGTTGAGTTCCACCTGCACCCCATCCAACACAATCCCACCCTTGCGTGGAACCGTGCAAGCATTCGTGGTGGGGTTTCGAGTGAGGGTGGTCAGGCCCTCCTCAGGGATGACCTTCTCTGCCCCAATCACCTGCCCGCCCTTGAGCAGGAAGATTTCCGGGTCACACCCAAACGTCATTTTGGTGATTGGTGTTATCTGGTCGCCCACCTTCATACCCTCCCGTCGACGTAATAGGACTCGAACTTGTCACCAACTGCTCTAGCATGGGGCATGGCTGCACTCCAGTTCATGAAATACATCCGTTGCATCCACTCCTCGATGGCCTCACGGTTGGAGTGGTCGGGCAGCAGGCTGGTTTCCTTGAGTTCCTTCAACTCCGCTTCCAACTGTCCAGCCTTGGTGAACACATCGTTGACAGTTAGCTCACCCCTTCTGACTTGCATCAGGTAGAAACGGTCTGGCTCGTTCATTGGCAGCACCAGTCTACCGGTGTGCATCAGCTCCACACCTTGGAAACCCAAGCGGAGCATGTGCATGGCGTACTTGGTGTCATACCCAAACTTGGACTCCAGTTCGGGGCGGTGGCAACGTTTTTGGCCTCTTTCCCCCACCATGCGCTGTTTCTGACTGGTGAGATAACCTAGGAATGCCCCTGCAGCCTCTTTGGAAACGAACCAGTCTGCATGGTCTTGGAGCTGATGGCCCCGTGCGTCACACTTGATATGGTCCTTGCAGGGGACGAACAGCAGGGTGAGGATGGTAGGGTTGCCCTTGGCAGCAAGACGACAGAACTTCCTTAGGCTGTAGATGTTCAGGTCGAGATCCCCAGCCTGTGAGGGCGCATCCTTTTCACCAGCCCGAAGTTCCGCATCCCGGTGGATGAACTGCTCGAAGGACTCACCCAGTCTGAGCTGATACTCAATGGGTTCAACCATGACACCCATTTCGTCACGGTCACTGCCACCATCATCTAGGGAGAGGCCGTGGACCTTGGAACCAACTGTGGCTCGGAGGATGGTGTGCTTTTCGGCTACTGAGATGTCCATGGGGTCTGCAGGATGATCAGGAGGGTGTCGGGGCTCATCTGTCTGAGGAACTCCTGCACAGACTGGAACTTGCCCTTCCGCAGGCAGAACAGTGCCGCCGGACATCGGGTCTTCAAGGCTTCAAGGGCAAAGGCCTTCTGGAGGGGGATGCCCCCCAGTCTCATGTAGGCGTCCTCTAGGTGGGCGATGAGCTCGGCGAGTTTGTGGGTCATGGAATCAAAGTCATCCCTCCACTCGGGGAAGTTACCTATCACCTCATACGACTCACCGGACAGGATAACCTCTAGCACCCTTCGAGGGCCGTAGCCGTCTCCGCGCATGTGGTGGAGGGCCACATAGCCTGGGTGCTTGACCTTGATACGGTGGTAGTCACTGTCCACTATCACGTAGCCTTCCTGGGTGAGGGGGTCCATGGCGACGAAGGTGGCTTGGATGTGGGCCATCGTGCGGAGGGGGAACTCCCGGACAGCAGCCCACTTGTAGGACTGCCAGGCAAACTCGTCAGGGGAGAGTTCCTCGCCCTCAGCATCAGCACCACGACACCCAAGGAACACAATCCGAGGCTTGGGATACCGACACACCACCCTGTTATAGGGGGTCATCAGCTCAAAGAGGAAGGTCCAGTTCTGCCAGCACATAGCAGGCTTGATATACCCGAGCTGGTCCCATGTGCGCCAGAAAAGCTGCTTGAAGGTAATGTCCTGTTCGGCTCCAGTGGGTCCGACCTCACCCATGGCATCAGGAATACCACTGGTGGCGACTCTCCAATCACCTGCATACCAGTACAAGATAATAAGGCTTCCGTCGAGCTTTTCCTGGCAGAGGGCAGTTTCCCAGTCAATCTTGGCGGCGTTGAGTTCGCCCCAGTTGAAGAACTTGTCGAAGGGCCTTGCCACTATCCTCCAGTTGTCCTTCTCGTCCAGGATGAGGCCCCGACATTGTTGGACAGTGGGGTCACCCAGGGGGGAATCAATCTGCGAATACTTGAGGCTGACCAGGTGGGGGAACTCCACTCCACGTCTGTGCCCGATGGCATACATCTCTTTTAGGGCGTCAAGGGTGCCCCCATTCCTGAGGAACACCTGGGGGAGACACTCAAGCTTGTGCATTGGGGGGTTTGCCACTGGTAGCATGAGGGTTGGGTTTCTTGGCGGTGAGAGTTGCATCCTTCATCCTTTCACCTTCTTGGAGGCGTCTTGAGCCTTGAACCATTTGACGAGGGCCTCCCGGTCGATGGTCCAGATCCAGCCCTGGAGCTTGTTCCCCGAGTTGGGGTTCGTGGCCAGGGTTGAACACACCAGGTCACCCAGTTTGTGCTGGGTGATGTAGGCAGCAAAGGCCCGGCCATACTTGGCACGTCCGGTGGCCGTGAACACCACGTGACTCACCATGAGGTGGGCAGTGGTAGCCCGTGCTGGGTTGGTGAAGTATCGGCAGAACCTCTCCACGGCCTGTTCGGGGGTGAGGCCTGAGATGCCCTGGAGTTCCTTAAAGCCACAACAGCCCATTCGTGCTACGTCCATCTTTTCATCCTCGCTTTCCTTACCCTATAGTGGGTGGGCCTACAAGGGGGTTGGCCTTGGCCCACGCTGCCAGCTTGGCTTGGTTGGGGGACCAGATGTAGACAATCACATCGCCCTCACCCGGTTTACGCTCGTTGTGATAGGGGTTGTGCCGGGGAGGGGATTTCACCACACTCCCGAGGGCGTGCTCCCGAATGAAAGCGGCGAAGGCCCCACAGCTGCCCACGCTGGAGTAGTGGCCTTTCTTCGGGGGGAGAGTGGACATGTCAGGGCCACCGAAGATGACATGGATGTAGCCCGTGCTGGAAGCGGTGACGTATTTCTTGGTCTCCACATCGAACCGCTGGATGGTGGGGGGGTGTTGCTTCAGGAACTCCAGGAGGGTGTCCCGGGGAGACTGGCTTGAGACCCCTAAGAGGGTGATGACCCCACAACCGGTGGAATAGACGCCGTTGGAGGTGTACACCGTTATTCACTCTGCCTTGAATGGGTGGCCGTGATGGTTAGCGTCGAAGACAGTTTCAACGTCAGCGAGTGGAAACCCATGATAGATGATGGGGCGTACACTCACGAATGGCTCACGCCAGCAGTCATCGTGATGACAGTTGAGATCCTCACAGCCTGGACTCACGTATTCCACTTCCCACACAGAGCTTGGGTATTCCTTCCATGTGTCCGAGCCCTTGCAGAATGAAATGTGGTCGCCCTTTTTGAGTTCCATCCTAGAAGTCTCCCGGAGCACACTGCAGACATGTGAGGCCATTCTCACGCCACATTCTGACTACTTGGTCGCGGTCGTCGATAACGAAGGCGATGCGGTCCTTGGGCAGCAGGTCGAGGATCTCCTGCTTGTGTTCAAAATCGGGTTTGTAGTCCCCGGCTTGGCGCATGAAGAGGTGTTGGTAGATCCCCTGCCCCAGGTGCTGGTCCAGCCAGTCCTCGGTCTTCAGGCCACAGCCATACTCGGGGGATCTACCCGAGACAATGATGATGTTGTAGTAGACGGAAAGGGCTTTCACCAGGTCGATGATGGCGGGCTTGGGTGGGTCCTTGTCAACTTCAGCGTGGAACTTGTCCCACCTCGGCTTGAACGGACCAACCTCACCAGCGGCCAGTTCAGTCTTGAACTTGTCACGGACATGATGGAGCCTGTGGGTGGGGTCGGAGAGGGTGCCATCGATATCCACCAACACAAACTGTTTGAAGGGGTAGACTTCCTCATCAGCCCAGTCAATCCAGCCTGTGGTGAGGGCCATCCGTTCGATGATGGCCCTGCCCACTCGATCGTCACCTTGGCGGAGTCGATCACGTCGAACACACTCAGCAATGGGGGTGTCGATGTCGGACTGCTCAACTGGGATCCCGAGACACTCTCCCAACTCAACCCACATGGACCGGGCACGCTCAGTCAAGTTGGTGTTATCCACCACAATCGAGTTCTCGATGCGATTTTCCTTGAGCCACTCCGATGCCCTATGTTCAGCTTCCTGCTTGACTGTGACCTCACGTTCTCTCACCACCTTGCCGGGCTGGTTGAAGTAGGATGGGCCCTTGCAGCCGAACAACTCGACTCGGAGATCATCGAAATTTACCCTGAGTCTGTGCTGGGGGTCCTCAGCAACCCACTCAAGGCTGCGGACAGTTTTGCCACTGCCGGGCAGGCCACTGTAGACGAGGATACTCATGATGATTTACCGGATCTCATCGGGCCAGGATTCGTTGGCTAACACGTCACCACACTGTGGACAATATATACCAGTATGTGGTTGGGACTCGATGATCAGTTTGCACACTCGCTCCCACGCCTCCAAGGCATTTCGATACGAGTTATAGGCAACACCATCATCGGTGGTTTCGAAGTCCTCCAGCTTGGGCTGAGGTGGAAGTTGGATGGTCATGACCTATCTCCGTTTGCATGTCCAGGTGCTTTGCAATCCAGCTTGCCACACTGTGGACAAACAGTGCAGACCTCCTTGATGATTTCACGAACCGCAGCCTCGTTAATAAACGTCCTGCATATCGAGGGTGAGGTTGTTGCAGCCATGCAGCCACCCACCACTACCTCCACCATTACCCCAGTTGCCCCTGTATGGAACGAAGCAGCCATCAACATGTGGTTTGGGTCGGCGCTGTGACATACCTGCCTTAACCACCTTCTCATCGATGGTGAGGTGAGCAGTTCCACGCGCTCCTGCAGCTCTGCACAATTGAGCGACAGGCTCCAGGTAGTCCTCGAATCCATCAGGCACACTCGGGTTTTCAAGGTCGAAGGTGTGCATGTAGAACTGCCGTCCCGATGGGAGTGGCAGGGTCACGGGGATGAGATGTCTGTAGGCGCTGTAGAGTATGCTCATGTGTGTAACCTTACGACTCGTTTGATCCTTCTAACCCCAGCCTTACCCAGCAACCTTTCCAGGCGCTTACCGAGTTGCTGACAGGTGGGGCAGCCCCCATGAGGTGCAGGCCAATCGTCGCCCTGCCAGTACATCAGGAGCCACTCGTAGATGTGGGCCGCGTCCCTTTCGTTGAAGGAGATTCTGGGCATTCTCAGCTTTCCCTATTTTCTATCTCAAGGAAGAAGCCACGTTTGGCAACAATGACATGGAGGTAGATGGCATCGTTGAAGATGTCCAGGTTGAAGGTGAACCACGCGGCACCACGACACCACTCGAAATAAAAGGGCATGGGGTTAGCGGTGCAACTTCACGAACTCAAGCAGCTCGTCCAGGGCCTTGGTCATGTCCTTCCGATTGTAGTGCATGCCCCAACGGTCGATGAACGCGTTCCGCTTCCCAGCCAGTTCCAGGTCAACCTTCTCAGGTTCCAGGTTGGATTCAGCTTCGAGGTCGTCGATAGTTGCCACTTTGAGTCTCCATATGAGGGGCGTTTGTGGGCAGGCACGTCATTCTTTTACTCGACGTGCTGATGGATGTTTCGCTTCCCAGACCCCACAAAGTTGGTGGACGGTGCATCTTGGACAGGATGCTCCTCCCGGCACTGAGGCCGGTACTCTATTTAACGTCCTTTGAGTTAACCGCCCATATTGTGAGCCTATTAGCCTTAAACTGCGAAGCGGTGCCGGACGGACCCACCGATCCACCCTGATTAGCCCCTGTTATGTTTCAGACGCAGCACCCAACTTAGAGATCAATTGAAGGCACCCCCTACATTGGGGGGATGCCCTCTCAGAACCCTAGTTTGTGGTCAGCTGCCAAGGAGAGACGATCAGCTTGGGCTCACTGTAGATGGGCCGGATTGTCTTGGTGATGGGGTCGAGGCACTGGACCCATGTGCCATCGGCGGCAACCGGTGAGAAAAGCCCATTGGGGTCGGCCTGGGGGAGTGTCTGATAGGTGTAGCCACCACCACTCGCCGATACACGCTGGAACATCTCCGGGCTGGTGAACTGCGTAGCATAGGGGATGCCGTAGCCGACGCTGGTACAGAGGAATGTGAGCTTGCCGCTGTTCTCGGCGAATGTGTAGGTGTATGTGGTCAGGCCGTCCTGGTCACGCAGCTCCAGGATGTCCTTGAGGAGCTTGCGCTCACGGAAGTTCTTGATGGCAGGCATCCCCACCTGTGCCGTCGCCTCTTTGAGCAGCATCTCGCTCTGCGCCGCCTGGATGCTGTTGGAAGTGGGGGTGATGTCGGCGCAGGCGGCGGTTGTGATGGTCAATATGCAAATGAGAGTCTTCAACAGTTTCATCGGTTCTCCTTGAGTGAGGAAATGAACACCTTCAGGTCGTAGGGCAGCTTCTCGGTGTCAAAATCAGCTGCCCGGTGGAGGATGATGGAACGCAGCGCGGCCTTGTGAGCCGGTTGGGCCTGCTCGTACTGGAACTGCATGTTCTGGAGTTCCTGGATCATGCCCTGATTGTAAGCTTTGGATTGCTCGAACACCTCACGCCGGACCGCCTCCTGTTTGGGGGCAAAGAACTTGAACAGCAGGAAGTCATTGCCGGCACCGAGCCAGCCGAGGCCAAGCACGAACAAGAGGATACCTAGGAAGGCTAAAATGTATTTCATCATTCATCTCCTGTAAAGGGGGCGGTGGTGGTGGAAATCCAGTCCTCAACCAGCCCGGTGCCGACATACCAGAGGAAGAAACCAAACACAATGGCTACCACGAGACGCCACCGAATGGCAGGGTGTGCTGGCACGGTGCTAGGGTCCAGTGACGGGACCCACCAACGCCCCAGTGATTGGAACAACGTCGATGACCGGTAGAGTTGTATCCACCAGGGGGATGCCTTCACCGATGGGGGTGCGAAAGGGATTGTTTTGTTCCAACTCGCACGCCGTAGGCTGTGGCTGAGTATATCTCCAGTATTCCTCCCAGATGGCGATGCGGTCGTCACGGCTGAAGCCCACACTGAGGGCCGGTCCCCATTTCTTCCGCAGGGCTGAGGTGAGGCTAGCTTTCCTTCCAAGGGCCTTGCAGAAGGCATCAGGCCACTTGCAAATCCCCAGGCCGTGGGCAATCAGGGCTGCGTCCATCACCGGAGTTTCAGTGAGCCTGTAAATCTCGCAGTCGGTGATACCATTCATGAACTTCTCGCAGGTCTCCTTGTCATACTTCGGGTCCTTGAACCTGCGATGCCGCCAGGTGATGCCGATTTTACCTGAGGGGAGGGTGATGATCATCATCCCCTTGACTCCAAGATACCACATGCTATTGCCAAGGTGAGGCAGATTACCATGGCACTAAAGCTGCTCCAGTTGAACCCAACGAAGGCCATGCAAAGAAGGTTGAGAAAGGCCATAGCGAAACAAATAAACATGGTGTTAATCGTCCTCATTTGCGTAGGGGTGACATAGGTTCTCCATGAACTGATAGGGAACTGGGACTAGGATGCCGAAGTAGCACTCCATGGATGTGCAACGCCAGTCGTTGGCCTTGTGGTCGTGTCCGAAGGCCCACACATTGAAGGAGATGATGCTCAGGAGTGGGACAAAGCTCTCGGCGACCATGCGTGGTTCAACCACCCTTGTTCTCATCTCAGCGACCTCTGCAGGCATATACGACTATACCCAGGACGTAGCCGAAGACGAAGGCTGGGACTAACCAGATGGCTAGGATCATCCCACTTCATCCACTCGATATACCGACACCCGCTGGTAGTGCTGGTGGAGAAGCTCTTTACCTTTATGTAGAGCAAGCTCGTAAGAAACGAATAGGAACATTAGAAGCTCCTCTCCATCCCCTTCAACAACTTCTTTGTAGCCTTCTACACAGAAGAGTGGACCAGCAGTTGTAAAAAGCCGTTTACGCATCAGGTCAGGTTCTCCTGGCCCAGTGCTAACCTGCCCCAGTGGGCAGCAATCTTGCTGCAGCTCCAGGCGAGGAAGTCCAGGTCAATCTGGGACAGGGTGCCGGGGACTGGAACCTTGTGCAGGGCTCCAATCACGTACCTACCAGAGGCGACGGCGGATTCAGCCATCTCTGGCCGATGGACCAGGGGAGGAGTGCAGGTGCATCGGGAGTCGAAATGCCTGATGTTGCAACGCCAGTCGGCCCACGTGGGTAACTTGATTGGACTTGGGGGTTTGACTGGACCCATCACCACCATCTTGGAAGCGTTGGGGTCACACATGGTGTTGTGGCCGGGGTAGAGTTCCCCATCGAACCTGTGTTCCTGCACACCCCTGAGGGGAATCATGCCCGTGTGCTTGCCCGGCTTGTGGAGGGCTTCCATGTCTTCGATGCTTAGGCCCATCCCTACCTCACCTGTTGCTGTCTGTTCAGGTTGGTGCCGAAGGGCTCATCTGAATGAATGTTGCCCACCTCTATGTAGTCATTCCCCGTACGACCATGGGATGGACTCACGAATGCCTGTCCGGTCGATGGTCGGTAGATTGTGTGCCGGGTAGCCCAGTCACGAGCATGCCATTGTGCTTGTCTCAACCCATCATGTGTTGGATTGACGCTGGCTTTGGATGCTACGGCGAGGGCAGATGCCCCGAACAAGTGGAAAAATGTGCGTCTGTTCATGTTCAATCTCAAGGGACGTGGATGGCGAGGTAACCAGAACCGTCAACTGGGGTGAGTTCACAGCCAACCCAGCGGTAAAGGCCTGCCCAGATTGTGTAGGAACCCCTTGGTAGTTTGCGGCGGGGCACAACCAACCTGGAATCATCCCCTTCAATGGGGAAGGCATCATGCACCAAATAGGGGTTAACGGAGGGGTTGCCCTCAATCACGATGTGGACCTCAGCATTCTCGGGGTGGGGGGTGAACGTCACCGTGTAGGTGGCTGGGTCAATGCTGAGGGTGACTGCCAGGAGGAGGGCCATCCCAGATTGGAGGATTTCTGTCATCTTTCCCACAGGGTGGCCTGGGATTGGAACTTCAGGAGGAGGTTGACTCGGGCCTGGTCACCAAGTTGGTAGTAGGCAACAGCACCATTGTGGCGGAGCATCCACGCAACGAACTTGTAGCTACCAGGGGTGCCAAGGATGCCAGTGATGTGCGTGGCTACCTCAGTCCAATACTCCCTGTCATCCTCGGTGGGATGGCGATATAGGACGGAGAGCTTCTCAGTGGTTTCCATTGAGTAGCAGCCTATTCCTCTTCCTTTTCAGGTAACTTTACGAACTCACCAGCTTCTTCCTTGGTGATGGGGTAGATTTGGACGTGAGTTCCAACCTCCCAGTATTGGAGGCAGTTCGGGCACTGGAAGGTGTAGAAGAAATCTCCATCGAAGTGGCCGTCACAACCACAACTACAGTGGATATCACAACACACATTGGTGCCTTTCCACTGCACCCAAATGTGTGGGATGCCCACGAAACGGGGTTGTTCAATATCCAGGTGACTTGACATGAGCTGTGAGGAACTTGAGTTTCTTGGCCAGGAGAATGGGGATGGCTTCCGGGTTCATCAGGAGCCATAGCTTGACCCCCTCTCGATTGCCTCGAGCCTGATTTGGCACCCGGACTCGGGGTTTCACACCCCTTCTGGGCCTTTCTTGGAGGTTCGTGGCTCCGGCGATGATGATGCGGATGGCGTGGTGCTTGGAGATTTTCACCCTTAATGTCCAGCGTCTAACATAATAAAGGCCACAATGGCAAGGACAAAAAATAACACCAGTGTGTCAATGGGGGTCATCGGTCGAGAATCTCCACGATAAGACAGCACATGAACATGACAAAGAGTGCAGCCATACCCAGGAGGAGTGCTGTGATTACACTTGCTCCGAGGACGCTAAAAATCGTCATCATTGTCGTCGAACGCCAGCAGGATGGTGACGGCAATCAAGGATACAACTACAATTAGGGCTGCAACGGTCATGCTAGCCTTCCACGTTGAGGGCTGGGGTTCCACGCCGTCCATTCCCGAGGTGCCTGCGAACCTCTTTGATGCCATAGAGTGGGTCAGAGAGGTCGCAGGTGTCCCAGTCACGCCTTCGCACCACGGTGGATTGCATGTCACCAAGGGTTCTGGCCTCGTGGATTTCCAACCGCGAAGCGATTCGTCGAGAGGAGATATCGACATGGTCGTCAGGGGTGTGGGCAGTGGACCTGACCAACTTGGGTTCAAACAGCCACCTGAGCAGTCTCATCAGGTCAGTCCTCAAGGTGGATGTGTTTCGTCATGGCAAAGTAGAGTGCGTCGGTGAGAGCCTTGATTTCCTTATGGTGTGTCAGGCCCCCTGCTTGAAGTGCACAGGTGTTGGTGATACCAAGAGAACCAAACAGCAGATGAAGTAGAATGGCTTCTTCACCTGTCAGCTCAATGGTGAGGGGTGGCGGATGCAGGGTGGTTTTGGTGACTTTCAATGGATGTCCTCCAGTTCATCGAGGGTGAGGGTTCGGTGGATGGGGGTGGGCCGTTCAGCCACCAGGGAGGCCTCAATCCAGTCTAGGGCCTTGCGGCAGTCTTGCCGGTCCTCTAGGGACATCTTGTCGGAGTTGGCATTCCTGAGGAGGTCCTTGATGATGAGCCTACGTTGGGGGTTGGTGGGGGCGAGGTTCTCCACCCAATCCCGGAGTTCGGGCTCGGCGAGGCCCTTCATGCCCTTGGTGGGGAGAGGGTCACGCCAAGGTCCGGTGCTCATCCCTCATACTCCAGTTGCCAAGTCTGCAGGGGGTGCGTCGCAGACGGGGCGTTTGGCAAGGATGCGGTAGTCCCACAATTGCCCAACCCATTGGGGGCCGATCATGTTCTCTTCCTTGGTGTTGAGGGTTTCCCACCCAGGGAATGGACCTGCCCACTCCAGATTCTTGGCACCTTTGGCTGTGGTCATCAACACCAATCCGTCGTCCTTGACGAAGGTGCGGAAGTCATCCATCTTTGGGCCTTTCCTGGAGCGGCCCTGGTGTTCCAGCGCATTGGAAATATACAGGACGTCGAACACTCCGAAGTGGGACAGGTCGGTAAGGTCCCCATGGACGAATGTGAGCTTGTCCAAGCGGGAATGAATGAGGGTCAGGGTTTCTAGGGAGATGTTCCAGAACTTTTTGTTGCTGGAAACATCGAAGCTGTACAACCTGGGATGCATGCAGGTGGGAACGAGAGGCTTGGCCTCAGTGAACATCTTGGTGGCCGTGGCATGGTCTCCAGTGGTGATCATGTCGAGGAACGCCTTGGGACCGAACAGGTCCAGCATGATGCACTTGAGGTAGGCATGTCCGAGGGCCATGTAGGAGTGGTCGATGGCGATGACTTCCTCAGCACGACTCAGCAGGACGAGGATGGGGATCTCACCACCGGATGAGATGGCCGCAGCCCGTTGGAAGGTCTTACCTTTGGGGTGGTACCGGTCGATCAGGGCGGTGTGGATGTGGGGCTCCTCATTGGTACAGGAGTAGCCCCCACCATCATGGGCGGGGTGGATGTCTTTGAAAACGGGAAGTGCCATGCTTGTTACCTCGATTTGCTTGCATGTGGAATGTCTATCGACCCAAGCCCACGGTTTTCGTTGAAACCCAATGTAGGGGCGCAAGGCCACAAGGGTCGTCGATGTTTCAGTGGACTTCTACAAAGAGTCGGAAGTCCTTTTCGGAGAGGCCACTTTCATCTCCAACGGTAAATGTATGTCCTTCAAAGTCCTCGGAGTCGGGCTCTTCGAGGTACTCTTTCACACCTCTCCATGCAGCCTTTATCGAGGGAAAGAAACAGTTCTGAGAGTTGTCGTTGTAGACCGGGTCACCATCAGGGTCCACGATGATGTAACGTTTCCTTGCCATTCAGTTCAAATCCACGATGGGGGGAGCGGCCTCGATTTCAGGGATGCCCACCTTGAGGGATTCGTCGTAGAGGCGCTGGGCCTTCTTGAGAGCCTGAGATACCTCGTAATCTGAGGGGACTCTCCCCCAGCCCTGCAGAAGGCGGATGGCAATCCCTCGAATCACGAGGATGGCTGTCTTGTCGTAGGGCTCATTCATCGGGGATGTCCTCATTTCTTTCAGGAGGGCGAGCACCTCGGCGGATCCATTGAGGGGCATGGACATTTTTCACAGCCGCCCTTCAGTCCTCATCCAGAATGTCCACTCGTGGGAGGGGGGTCTTGGCTCCACGGCGGATCCACTCCTTCACATGGACAAAACGCATGCCCTCCACAGTGGCAAGGTGGTGCTGGTATTCTTCGGGGGTGCGGCCATTTGATGGTTCACTGTAGGAATGGCCACCGACGGTGATACGGAACATCCTCATTTGGCTTGACGTCCCCTGTCAGCGCGCCGCAGGCTGGGTGGACTCCCCATTGACGGTGACCTTGAACATCCTCACCCAGCACCTCCAGTTGCCATGACTCCTGGGGATTTGCCCTTGGGGTCATTCAGGTAAGCGTAAGTGGTGTACTTCTGGCCGGTCATGTCCACCTTCAGCTTGCTTTCGTAGGGGCAGCGGTTCTTGGAGTAGTCACGGCCTCGCTCGCACTGGTGGAAATCTCCACAGACCTTGCCATCGGAAAGTGGAATAGGACAGGGCTTGGTGGGGGGCTTGTCACCATACCATAGGATCCACTCACGAAGGCAGAAACCTGCTGTGATTCCACCTATCATCGTTGGAACTCCCTTGGGTTTCTCAGGGTCCAGTGGTCGGGTCCCCAGATGAACCGGTCCCTCTTGTGTTCAGCCACTAACTGGGATGGACTGAACCATAAGTTCAGGGAGCAGTTCCAGAACCAGAGCTTTTCCTGCTTGGCAGTGGCGAACAGGGGCTCAAGGCTGTCAAGGGTGGTGTAGCGTGCTTCAGCAACGTGGGTGTGCTTTATCTTCTGGTGTGCTGGTACCTTGGGTCCCCAGTTCCTACGGAAGATTCCACGCATCGTGTGACGGATCCTCATGAACGCACCAAGCGGAAGACAAGCCACACAATGAATAACACGGCAAGGCCCTCATTGTGGGCATCAACGAACTCGATGAGTTGGGAGATGATACTCACTACTGGGGTCATACTTGGATCCTCGAATCGTCCACCTGAAATGTGATCGGGGCGACTGGGAGGCCGCCGTCGAAGCGCTTGATGAAGTTGGTCGCTTCCCTGGGGAGGTTCCAGCCCTTGGGATTGTCAAGATCCCACACACAGACTTGGGTGACCATCACATTGCCCAGCTTGAACTGCCTGAGGAAGGCATGAGCAATTGGACACTGCCGGGACATGCCCTTAACGCCTCGAGTGATGTCCTCATCTGTCACTGTGACTGAGTGGGTCATGGACGTCGGAATGGTCTCAGGACCTTCTCAAGTCGTTTTAGGACACCTTTATGCACGATGCAATGAGCAAGATCCTCACTAAGTTTGCCTGCCTCCTCGAAGCTAAGTCGGATCTGTAGATAGGCCCCTTTGGGTTTCGGATAGTGTGTGCTTGATCTCATTGTTAGTGTCTGTGGGTCATCAGGAGTTACTGGGTCATCCCCAGTCAGTTTTAATTGGTGGGTGAGAGACTGGATTATACCAGCAACTCCGGACTGCCGTCACGGTGTTTTGGCTGCTTAAACTACTCCCACTCATGATGTCTTATCAAGCCACACCACACCTGGACTTTTGAGCTCACGGAGCACATCAAGAGCAATCGAGGCACAGAGGAGCAGAAAATAATCTGGTTCGGGTGCAGCCCCTGCAGCCCCTGCAACCCATGCAGCCCCTGCAGCCTCTGCAGCCCCTCCGGTTTTCTCGCAAACCTTGGCAGCCTCAAGGATGTTGGTTCGGTGAGGCTCAACTTTGATTGGACAGCGCCTGAATAAATCGGGGATGAGGCGTTGGATAGTGTATTTCCGCAGTAGGCTGCAGAACTCCTTACCATCCACGACGCCTTTTGAGCCTATCTGAGCAATCCCCAGGTCACGCAGGCCTTTTGCTCGGGCTTGTGGGGAGGACCACAAAGAATCGTTCAAGGCAATCTTGAATGACCGCACTGCAGGCTCGACACAGGAGGGGTTGTCTCCATGAGGGAGGTCCAAGGCAGCACAGATGGCAGCTTCGATACACATCTGCCCATCAGGCTTCCCAAGGCCACTGCAAAGACCACGCTGGAGGATCGTGTCAAACTTGGTAATGACCGACGGGAAATTGATTTCACTCAATGGATGGTTCCTTTCAATGTGGATGGATCCGTCATACGAGGATGAGGAGTCCCTGTTGAATGGCCTGGGTCTCGGAAAGGGCGAGTTTCCTAAGGTATTTGCGGATTGTGTCCTCAGTTCCACCCATTCGAGTGGGAGCCACGCAGGCAATCAACACAGTGGCGTCATCGGCGATGTATTGGTTGCGCTTGAAGCCAGCACTCCTGCCATACTTGGTCCACTCAGCGGGATGGATCTTGATGGGGATAGCAAAGGCGCGGGCAGTGCGTTCGGCAAACCTATCGCCACCTTGTGGGCATCCGCCACTGACAATGGTATCTCCAGCCTTATGGACTCTCAGAAAGGCATTGGTTGTGACAACAATGTCGTCCTCAGTGTCACGTCGGCGGGTACCGATGATGCCGATGACCTTAGCCATTCACATTGTCCTGGTTGGGAGGGGGTGAGTTAGGGTGAAGGTGTGAGCCTTCTTTGCCTCTTCCAACATCTCCAGGACGATGTTCAGTGCGATGATCGACTCCTCGCCACCAGCACCTCTCAGTGCCAATCCCAGGGTGATCACCTCCATCAGCTCCAGGATGCGATGGCGCTCGATGGGATCGGTGATCCTCATCTTGTCCATGATGTCAGTGGGCTCGGTCATTGTGTCACCACCCTGATAGTTCTGGTGAAGTAACTCGGGGCCATGAAGGGGAGGGGGCGGTAGCAGACGTCGATGGGCCACTGCTCATCATAGATGTCGATACTGAGCATGATGAGTCTAGGGAACTGCCTCAGGTGGCGTTTCGACCTCTTGTTACTCTGGTGTGACTCGAATCGTGACATGGTCCCCATCTCCAATCAAGTCTGACAATGCCGTGATGTGAATGTTCACCTCAGCCTGCGTAGGGTAAACGACGACACGCTCCCAGGTGTCCCCGTCAGAGGTGATGGTGTAGGAGAGGGTGAACTTCACCTATTGAACCAAACGACATGGGAGAACGTGCGATCATGCCTGTTGTTGCGCACGTCAGTAGGCTTCACAGTCCTTTTAGACATGTGAGTTGCTGTCGCATAGTGCCCAGTGCCGTCATAGCTTATGAAGACACCATCATCACATGCGGCCTTGAATTCCTCCATTGTCATGTGATCGCCGTAGGATGGGATTGATTTCATGTGATTTTCTAGCTCAGTCAGGCTCACTAGAGTGTCCTCAGTCATTTCTTGGGGGGCTCAGTTCTCAGCTTCTTCATCTCAGCTACATCGGCAGCTTCACGATAGGCTTGCTCGCGTTCGGATTGGCCATCAATCCATCTGTCCACGCGGTCCTCTCGCTCAGTCCAGCATGCATCGCATTCGCATGTCCAGATGTCATGAGGAGTGTGGATGCCTCGAATGGGCTGGAGTGTCCTCATTTCTTTTGGGGCTTACTGGTGGTGCGGCCGCCTGTGGAGCGGAGGATGCGCGTTTGTTCAATCTGCTCTTTGACCTGCTCAGATGTCATTTCAGCCTCACAATATGTAGGACATGAGACGCCCTGTTTCAGCATTCATGATGTCCAGTGTCTCTGCGTAATGTGGTTCGTCGCTCTCGAAGTCCACCTCATTCATGTGGGCCTTCAAGTAGTTGACACAATCGAGGTAGGGCATGGGTTTGGATATGTCCTTGAATCCCATAGCACATGAGCCTTTGACTACCTTGCAAAGACTCACTTGGCTTTCCCTTTGGTTGACTGGTAGTTATACTTGGCAGGGTCAATCTTCCACTTGCCACCCTTGACTATGACTCGCTTGGGCTTCAGGTTGATATCATCTCGCTTCTGCCTGTCGAAGCCTGCCAGCTTGCCATGCTTATCAGCTCCTGCGGCTTGCATGTCATCGAGGTAACCACGGTCACCCTTGCCAGCATGCGGAGCGTACAGGCCCTTGGTGATGGGGGAGGCGTCAAAGTCATCGTTCTTGGGCTGTTCAACTGGAGGAAGGACACTCTCAAATGCCCGTCTCAGATGGCCTGTCTTGTCTCGCCATGATGTGTTGAACAGTTCAAGGTAACAGGGGTTGCAGCAATGTCCGGTGACCTTTTCAGGATACCTCACCTCAGTCACAGTGGGAGTCCTGAACACCTCACCACTGGAAGTCAAACTCAACTCTACATTGTGACGTTGGGAGTTGCGCCAGCCACCTACCACTCTTCCGAAGTGTGAAGTGGTTAGGTCCACCTCAGTATGGCAATGGATGCACAAAACGGCTTGGGGGGTGTAGTCGTCTAGCTTGACCACACTCAATAACCGTCTGGTTACTGCCATCTGCTGTTTCCAATGTGGAATGTCATTTGAGACTTTAGCGACCGACCCGGTTCCGGGAGAACCGGCCGACCACGGAACGATACCCGCCACCGAACCGCGTGTCAAGCCCCCGGTCAAACACCCCCGAAAACGGCCGTAAACGCCCCGCCGTTGAACGCTGACCGCTCGGGGCTGGGGTCAGGTGCTCCGGGCTGCCGTTCGTGGCACCACGGCCCGCCAAACGAGCCGCACGGCTGGGGGTTTCGGGGGTCCGGGGCTTGTGACCGGCGTTTGCTTGGCTTGGCAAACGGCCCATTAAACGACAAAAGGCAGGCGCGATGCCTGCCCGTTGCCGTCCACTCTGGAGGATTGTGGAACCTAGATACTGCGGACGCCTGCGCCGCCCTTGGCGACGATGGCCCCACCGGCTTCTTTGCGCCATGCAAGGAAACCGTCGATGATGGAGTCTTTCCAAGCGTCCACCTTGGCCGGATCGATGGAGTCCAGCAGGCTCACACCTTTGGGCATGCTGAAACGCACGGCCTTTTCCTCGTGTCGGCCATCCTCGCGCTGCGTGACCTTGGATTCAAGGTAGATGCTCGCTTGGAACGTGAATGCGCCCGTGGTCAGGGCCACGTAGGCGATGCGCGTGTTCGACTTGCTCTTGTCGTTCCGGTCTTCGTAAGCCTTGGGATTGGCTACGAGGGTGAACGAAGGCTTGGGAAGGTGCTTGCCGGTGTCCGTGTTGGCTATTTCCTGTGCCTTGGCGGGGATGAGCGGTGCATTGGCCATGACGCTGGCCACGTCTCCGATTTTTGCCATGATTTGGTATCTCCCTGAAAACTCCGGCGGAACCGGCCGGAACGGTTGCCCGGTGTGGGCGGAACGTGCCGAGCAGGTTACTCCCTGCCCGGAACGGGTGTCAAGCGGTCCGGGTGGCTCACTTGGTTTTGTCCCACGAATCATCCCATATTAACGCAATATCGACGTATATCAGGCGTATTTCGATCGAGTAACGGCCTAGTAGGATACCAATTTCTGGCCTATCCCATCCGTAGCGCCAAGCATGGTAAATGTCTAAGGTCATTGTTTGCCTCCACGGCCGTGTTTCAGGGCGATGTCGAACATGGCGCGAGCGGTGTCTACGGCGTCCTGTGGACAGTCCGTGTAGTAGGCGCATGACTCGGTGTCCTTGTAATTGCCTTGGAATGCGAGCCTAAGGTCGCCTGCCATGGTGCGATTGAGTGAGAGTCCTAGGGTTTTGACGATGGCCTGTGCGTCTTTGAGCTTCATGGCTGATACCTCCGACCGAGGACGGTAGCATGCGGGGTTTGGGCGTGTCAAGCCCAAATCTGGCCCTTGCTTTCCCCCCTTGCCCGAGGTTTTGACCCTAGTGCCTCCTGCCGGCCATTTCCACCCCTTCCAAACCAAGGCCGCGAAGCCTGTAACCCTATGCGAACACTGGAGTAGTTGTATTGGTCATGCTGTCCTAAGCTGTCATATGCTGTCAGTTACTGTGCGTGCCCGAAGGCCGGGAGACCCCTGTGTCAGTTCGAGTCAGTTCGGGGGAGGGGGTCCCACACAGAAAAATTTATTGAAAAGTCGAACTGACCTGTTTTCAAGGGGTTACAATCAGCCCCATCAAGCCATCCCATATATCCGGTCACGCTAACTGCTGATACCCACTTGGTTGATGGGATGGCTGTAAATGTTGATACCCACCCACTGGGTAAATTGACCTAAAATAAATCCATATTTGGGGGTCAGTCAGGAGGAGGCCTGGGCCACCCTAAGGCCCATATAAATCAGGGTATTTGGAGCTGGGTTTCCAAACCACTTGACATTTCCAGGTTTTCATGTTATAATCTGTAATTGGATTTTGAGCATAGATTTCCAGGGAGGATGGAATGTTGTATTGGGTAATTTTGGTGTTCGGAATCTGGCTAGGTTACAACTGGCGAGACAACCCTGCCAAGAGGGCCTAGGATGCCACTGGTGTTCTGGGTAGTCATCATTGTGGTGTGCTCAGTGGTCATAGCTGATGTCATTGTGAAGGCCTGGAAAGGCCCCCATAGATAGTAGGCACTTGACATTCACCACAAGATGTGGTATAATCTAAAAATTGATTAGATAAGTCTAAAAGCTCCATACCGCCCTGCTGCAGCCTGGTGCCTCAATCCCCTCCTCACCTGGCCAAAAGTAGACAAATTCTCGGGGTGCAGGTTACAATAGCTCCGGCGGCAACCACCCCCACCCTTCGGGACATAAAGGTAAAGGTCAACCACTTCGGTGGGCACCCTATGACTCAACGGTGCTACCAATCCCCCCTCACCTTCTAACAAATCTTGGCTGAAACCAAACAAACTGAGCTACCCTCCCAAGAGCCCGATGTAGCTCCGCAGCCTGAAGAACTGTCAAATCCACCTGTAAAAACCAACTTCCGCAGGGGCTCATCGGACAAACCAGTTGTCATCAAGCATAGAGAATACAAACCTCCCAGAGTTCGTACAAGAACTCGAACTGTTTATGCAGTTCCAGGTGCAGAGAATCCAGAGAATAAACTGGGGGGCTCCTGGAGCCACAAGAACCCAGAGTGTCCCTGTGGCCCATGCCGTTCACGCCGTAGGAAAGCGCAAGCCCTCGCTCTCGCAGCTGGAGAAGGATGGAATGCCGTTTCCCCTGAGGCAGCGGATGCGCTGAACGCCGACCTTCCCTTCCGCGTTGAGGAAAGTGAAACCCCCAGAGCCTATGTAGCCAGGTGGCTCCAGCTCAAGGCCCTCGATTCTGACATCACCCTCGCCGAAGCAGCTCGTCAGATCAGAATCGGCCGGAAGCTCCTGAACTCCTCCATCCAGAAAGCTGTCGAGGAGGGCTGGCTCAAGTTCGAGGACCCCCTTGCCAAGATTGAATACCAAATCATCCCCAAAGTTGTCCGTAATCTGAACCGTTTCCTCGATGAGGGTGACAAGACAGTTACCATCGAAACCGCAAAAGGCACGCTGTTCAAACAGTATCAGGAATCCAAAGGCATCACTGACACCCATAACACCATCCTCGCGTTGAAGTTTGAAATCCCTGAGGATGGAGGGGATGTCAAAATCATCCAGGGACACATCGTAGGAAAACCCAAGGAAATCACCAGCGAGGACGCTTGAATGGGTCTATAGACCCATTGAAAGTCAAAGATGAAGCATAACCATTCCCACTCCTGTAAATGTAGTCACTCTAGTGTCAAGTTCTGTTCTCATTGTAACACTGTCTACTGCGAGAACTGCAATCAGGAATGGACCACTAAGGCATCTTGGACCTACTCATACCCCTATTACCCTAATACCTGGCTGAAATCTGGCCAGCTACAGGCAATAACAGGTGGTTCTGCTGGTGTGTTGAATGGACAGATTGGGCAAAATGTAGGTGCTGAGCCAGCTCTTACTACAACTTGTAAGCATGGAGCCTAAAGATGCCCTGGTCGGATGTGATGCACAAGTTCAAAGAGGGAGACCTACACTCAGGTTCCAAATCCGGTCCTAAGGTGAAAAGTCGCAAACAAGCCATTGCTGTAATGTTGTCTGAGAAGCGAGCTGCTGAAGGCGGTAAGGGCGAGTATAAATCAAAGCGTAAATCCTCCAAGGCTGTTGAGGGCCTCAAGAAAGCATATAAATAATGCCTGCATACGGAAACGACCCAGCACCCAATGTCAAGCCTGCTGCCAACGACTTCCCCAAGAAGAAGGAGCAGGAGTCCTTCAATGAGGCTGCCAATCCGCCCAACAACCCCACCAAGAATCATCCACCCACACATTTCAACACAAACTACGACTATTGCAAGCATGACTCCGATGATGATTACTAGACGTCTCCTCGCCGCCGCCCTGACCGGTGTTCTCCTCTCAACGTCCCTGCTCCTTGCGAAGGACCTGAATCTCCGAGCATGCACAGCCGACCATCTAACTGCCGTCCTCACCATTGATATCAACGATGCCGCCCCTTCCAGCACCGTGAACTCCATCAAGGTGGCATTCGTCAAAACGGCTAGCTCTATGTCAGCTGACGAACTCGTGTATGGGTCGGGGTTTCGTGTCTTCATTAGCAATCTTACCGAGGAAGACTACAGCGCCATCAACGGCATTGAAGGCCCCCCTGTTATTGGGGAATCCTGCCAGTAACTAAACGTGGCTAAGTGGATTTCCCTTCCTACTGAGAAGCTCTTTGCTCAGCCTACCCAGCAAGCCTTTTTAGCTGCTCGTCGGCTGCGTCAGTGTAAGGTATGCAGGCAGGACTATCAGTGCCCTCCAAATACCGAGTGTCCCAGCTGCAGTGGTAAAGGTATCAGAAAGTTCGACCGCCTCACCATTATTGCCGGGCGTCGATTTGGCAAGTCCCGCATAGGCTCCATAGCGGGTGCTGAAGAAGCTCTGACTGTTTCCAACTCTGTGGGTTGGGCCTGTGCCCCTACAAATCCCAAACTCCACCGATACGTCATCCCGGCCTTCCAGCAACTCATCCCACAGGAGATGGTGAAAGACTGGAGTTCGGAGTTCAATGACCTCCGTCTCAAGAATGGTTCCTTGATTCATTTCCAGACTCTTGAAGACCCAGACCAGGGTCGAGGACAGGGCTTGGACTGGTTGTGGATAGATGAGGTCTGTGAGCTGACTGTCAAGCACTGGGAGGTCATACGTCCGTCCCTCGCTGGAGACACTGTAGCCTTCTTCACCACATCCCCGCGTGGATATGATTGGGTCTACGAGGAACTCTACAAGCCCGCCGAAGACAGCCTGCCAGGATATTGGGCTGTGGCCGCGAAAACCGCCGAATCTGCCAACCCCAAGATTAGTGCTGACTTCCTGGCTCGTGAAAAAGCCCAGATGTCTCCCACCATGTATCAACAGGAGTATGAAGCTGATTTCGTTATTTTCACAGGTGCCGTTTATGGTGGGGGTATCGACCCGCAAATCCTTAGAACAGACACCCAAATCCAAGAAATCATCCCAGAATGGACTGGTGATTATTCTAGCGTCGCTCCATGGCGTCAGGTTCTTGTCGGCATCGATACTGGAGCCGACCACCCCTTCGGAGCCGTCAAGCTGATTTCCACCGAAAAGGGCATGGTCGTGGTAGGCGAGTACCTGGAACGGCACAAGTCCTTCCTGGAGCACAAGGCCTCCCTGCTTAGGCTGGCAAACTCCTCCACGACCAAATGGGCCATCAATCGCAACGAGCGGCAACCCATGATTGAACTTGCCCAGTCTCCCAGTCCTATCATGTGTCAACCAGCCGAGAATGACGTCGTGGCGGGCACTGAACGTGTCAAGTCATGGCTTCACACGAACCAGCTCTGGTTCATCGAGCGCTATTGCCCACTTACACTCAAGCAAATGAAGTCGTATCGGTGGGCTGAGAACACCTCCCCCAAGGATGGCTCCCAGCGCAAAGAGAAAGTCTTCAAGAAAGAAGACGAACTCCCAGACTGTATCCGCTATGCCCTCATGACATGGCCAGTTTTACCCAAACTGCCGATTCAAGCCGACCTCCGTCGAGACCTCTCGCTCCTACCCGAGGACGTCCGCTTTCGTCTTGAGAAAATGCGCCGCCTCGACCAACCACGCACCGAAGCCAAACCCGGCGACGAAATCGGGGATTTCTGGGGATGAGATGCCCTTCGGGCGGTGTATCCGAGCTGGGACGGCTACAGGTTATGAAGTTGTGACCATTCTTGAGACCTGCTGGTGGACATTCTATACATTCAGTTGGATGAAGGCTAAACTATGGCAGTGACAGCGACAAGATCAACCACAATCGTCTATTCAGGTGATGTCGTAGGCACTGAGACCATCTCAGCAGCCTCCAACACCGTCTCACCAGGCTCGGTTGAGATAAAAACCTTGGCCAGTGGTGCTAACACCATCACTCCACCCACAGGTGGTTCGACGGCTGTATCAGTTACCATCGTTCCTCCCACAGGCAACGTGGTTACCATCACCCTCAAGGGTCTTACTGGAGACACAGGATTTCTCCTCCATCCCACCGACCCCTCCACCTTCGCCCTGGCCAGCGGCACTACGACATTCGTCCTGACCTGTAGTTCAACACTCACCGGAATCCGTCTCTATTGGACCTAGAAGGAGCCCCCAACGCTCCAAGGGTATAAAAATATGTGGCTTTCGTCAAAGATTTTCAGCATTCTCGAAGTCTCCAAGGACTCCGTGGACACTCTTCGAGCCGACCTGGCCAGCCTTCGGGCTGAACGGGACCTTCTCAGGACCCAGCTCACGGTGGCCAATACGAATGCTGAGTGGTTTCGGATGAAAATCAACCAGCTTGAGGTGGAGAAAACCACATTCATGCAAAAGGCCTACAACGTGCAGATGCCCATTCCTGAAATCATCCGCCCCCTGCCCCACGACTCCCTTCGTGACCCCAAGACCTTTTCTTTTGAGGACATTGGAGATGAACTGGCTGGTAAGTTTGGACTCCAAACCTACATTGACAAATAGACCCCTGTAGCATTGACGAAATAAGATGGCATTTCCTCCTGCCCCAACTGGCGTATTTCCAACGCAGACCAATAGTCTGTCTGCTACAGGCTCGGATTCATCCCCTGTGGCCCTGCCAGAAACCAATCCCTTTGATGAGGCCAAGCTTCTTGCTCTCTTTGACGGGTTCAAGCGTGAGTCCACAGAATATCGATGGGTCTGGGAGCGTGAATGGCTCCGTGACCTCTTCTATGTAGCCAATCGCCAGTGGATTTTCTTTCACCCCACGCGCCGTGAATGGGTTGATAAACGTCTTCAGAAATGGATTCCCCGTCCTGTCACCAACAAGATGGCTGAAGTGCTCCAGGCCATCCGCACCAACCTGGGAGCCATCAACCTCTCGATTGTGGCACGTCCTGTTGGTAACGACACGGAATCCATAGCGGCTGCGAACATCGTCGATCAGATGTCTCCAATGATCCATGAGGAACACTCCATGGATCAGGTGATGCGTGAAGCAGACTTCTGGTTGATTGCGACCGGCAATGCCTGTCTTCAGGTCTCGTGGGACAAGGACACCAGATTCAACAGAGTGTTTGTGCCCAACGAACAGTGCCTCTCGTGTGGCACAGTGCTTCCACCTCAGGCAATCGTCGATGCTGGTCAGCACTGCCCTGAATGTGGTGGCACCCAGATCCAAAAAGCCCCACCTGACCCCCTTACCGGCAAGCCTGCGGGCGAGTGGGTTGCGTTCGGCAAGGGCAAAACCACGTCCCTCTCCCCGTTTGAGTACGCCTTCCCGCCCAACATCACCCGTTTCGACGAACTCCCCTACCTGATTCGTCTGCGTTGGCGAGATAAGCACTGGTTCGAAGCAAATCGACCTGAGCTCGTGTCGAAGATGGTGTGGGAAAAGTCCCCCTCCGACCGCTCGATGCAGATTTTCAAGTCCCTGGCCCTCACCAACGACATTGGCACAGGTTCACAGTTCGCCTATCTTGGTAGTTCGGGTGCCCACACCGTTGAAGGTGTCACTGAATATGAGCTCTGGATGCGCCCCACCCCCGACTTCCCAGAAGGCCTGGTCATGCGGGTGCTTGGAGACAAGTCCCCAATCCTCCTCCAGGCTCCAGAGGAGGCCATCCCAGGACCGATTCCCTACAAAGACATCGAAGGTAACCCGCTGTGGCCCTTCATGCATGCACAATACGAGCACATGGGAGGGAGACTGTATGGCCGTTCAGCCCTATCTCCCCTAATCCAGAAGCAGGACCAGCTGAACCAGCTCGATAGCCTGATCCAGCTCCATGTTCAGCGGAACTCCAATGCGGGATGGGTCATTCCCGAAGGTGCCGGCATCGATCAGAACCAAATCACTGGTGAACCGGGCCTGATTGTTCGGTGGAATGCTCTTGCCAGTGGTGGTTTAGGCAAACCAGAGCGAGTTCCGGGCGTTCCCATTGACGGATCGCTGTTTGAGTTTCGTGCCCAGCTCCTCAAGGACATCGAGGAGCTATCCGGGGCCTTTGACATCATCAAGGGGCAGAAACCATCGGGTGTTGAGGCATTTTCGGCCCTCCAGCTCTTGGTTGAGCGTTCCCAGAGCCGTTTCACGAGTGTGTTCCAGTCCCGTGGTGAGATGTATCGTCGATGGTTCAGTTCTGCCATCGAAATGGAGCGCCAGTTCGGTCCCCAGCAGCGTACATGGGCTGTTTTAGGTCAAAACAAGGGCTATACCTTCAAGCATTTCGAAAATGCCCAGCTCCAAGCCCAGGTTGTGATGATGATCGAAGATGGCTCCAACATGCCCAAGACCGCCCTGGGCAAACGGGCAGCCATTGAGCAGGCCAACCAACTTCAGCTCCTAGATCCTCACGATCCTGATCAACGTTATGCCCTGTTGAGCAACTTTGGCCTCTCTGACCTGGTCCCCTCACTCAATACCCACGTCCAATCAGCCCTACAGATTCAGGATACCTTTGAGCGGTGGGCAGAACAGCCCCAAGGACCACCTCCTCTCGTGCTGAAGCCCTGGTTTGACGTCCAAATCCACTGGATTGAGCGCATCAAGTGGCTCAATACCGACAAAATGCGAGAACTTCTGGCCACCAACCCGATGTTGGAGCAGATTATCACCCAGCACCTCTCAGAAATGCAGCTTGTCCTGACTCCACCGGTCCAGGTTGACCCAAAAACCGGCCAACCCATCCCACCACAGGGCCCTAATGCCCCTGGAGGTGGTCAAGCCATGACCCAATCGAACAAGCAGTCGGGCCAGCCCCAATCCCCTAAAAGGGAGCAACAGAAGGGCCAACCCCAGGGCCTGATGTAAGCTGAAGACAGCTAGGGTGGACCTGACGGCCCACATAATCGAAAAAGCTTGCGCCCCAATCAGTGTGAATGTCATGTTGGTTGGTCTCATCAACCGCTCGACTGCGTAGGGTCGGGCAACTCCACGCGGACCTCACCCGCGATACAAAAAGGTAGAGTATGTCAGACATCGACGTAGCCGGAACACCATCGCCCTCAGGGAGCGAAATCTCTGCACCCGCAGCCCCCGCAGCGCCTGCGATACCAAGCGCCGCCCCGTCCGCACCAACGACAGGTGCTCCACAAGACGACCGTTCTACGTGGGTTCCTCCGTATCGACTCCGTGAAACCCGAGAAGCTGCAGTTCGTGAGGCGAGCCAGTCGTTCGCCCAGCGAGAATCAGAACTTCGACGGGAAGCGGATGAGTATCGGAGACAGCTCCATGCACTTGTGGGTGTTCAGCCTCCACAAAATCCAGAAATAGATGCCGTTCGAAAACAGTTTGGTCAGCTCTACCCAGGGCTCTCCAAGATGGAAGAGAAGGCAGCACAGCTGGAACAACTCCTCGAACGTGCGGGAGACCTTGAATCTCAGAATGCCCATTACTGGCAGAGTTATGGACGCCAATCCGTCGACAGACTGTTCACGAAGACAGCTGAGGCCCTTGGCTCCCCACTGAGCGATGAAGGCAAGCAGTTCTTGCACTCTAGCTTTATAGGGTGGGTCCAGTCATCTCCAGAACGGGCAGACCGTTATTCCAATGATCCCTCAATCGTGGACGACTATGTGAAGGCTTTCTCGTCAAACTTCGTCGATCCGTCTCGCAGAACCACCAACGCTGGCATTCCAGGACGTGCGAACATCCCGCTTCCCCAGGACACTCCTGGTGGAGCCCCTCGCATTCCTGCTCCGCCTCAGCCCAAGGATCTCGACGAGCGAGTCGCACGTGGCTTGGCTATGTATAACTCAACTGCGAAGTCTCCAATCCCCTTCCAGGGTGAGTAAGGACTTTTTGGTGCAGAAAGGCTAAACTATGGCCGGTGCAGATAAACAGGCCCTTGATGCCATCTTCAAAGAAGTTTTTGAAGAGGGTGTTGCCGAGGGCGTAAACAACAAGAACCCACTACGGGACATCATCAAGACTGAGAAGTCCCCGTTTCGTGGTCGTGAGGTTGTGCGGTTGTCGCATACCTCCCGTAATGTCAGTCCCATGTTCGGTGGCGAGGATTCTCTGCTTGCCGAGGCTGGGAACCAGGGCTACAGCCGGATGTTCATTGACCAGCGTAAGCTGACGTCAAGACTCCGTATGACCTGGGAAGTCATGCAGGATTCGACTGCCAGCGAAGGTGCGTTCATCTCCGCCCGCAAGTCGGAGATGCAGTATCTCATCGATGACATGGCCCGCCGGGACGAGTATGCGCTCGCCAGCGACGGTCGTGGTGTTCTGGCACTCGTTGATGACATCGACCCAGATTGCGGAACCGGTCTTACCGTGGACGCACCTGGCGGCATCACCAACGACAACTTCGGCAACCGCTTCATCAGCGCTGGTATGAAGATTGCCTTCGTCAACCCGGCAACTGGAGCACTCCGAACCCAGGCAGCAGCGAATCCCACCGTCACGGCCGTGTCCAGCTCGGGCACAACCGTCACGCTGTCTACGGCCACAATCGGCACAGACGTAGCCGACTCGGACTACATTGTGCAGGCAGCGAATAACGCCATCACTGACGTGCTCGATACGTCGTATGAGCATGCGTGGTGGGGCCTGATGGCTCTCGTAGATGACGGCACGTATCGTGCGAGCTACTATGGTCTGGACCGCACGGCAGTTCCAGCCTACTCCAGCTATGTCACACCTTCCACGGCAGCATTGTCTGTAGACCTCATCCAGCGCGTGTCGGATGTGGTTGACCAGAAGATGAATGGGAAGATCAACCTCTTGCTGGCGCATCACAGCACACGTCGGCTCATTATCCAGCTGACGGACCAGGATCGTAGATACATGGGCGCGTCGCTCCTGCGTCCCGACCCTGGCACGGTGGCGTTCAAGCAGGGTGACATCCCCTTCGGTGATGTTCCTGTGCGAGCCGTCCGTGACTTCCCGCTCGACGTGCTGATGTTCCTCGATCTTGCCAATGCTGGCTTCAAAGAGTATGTCTCTGAACCCGGTAAGTGGATTGACGAGGACGGCAGCGTCCTGTGGCGTGTTGGCACCGGAACCTCGGCGCGAGATGCGTTCGAGGCCTGGTATCGCATGCGGAAGCAGTATTTCCTTGAGTATCCGGCATACTGTGCTAGACTTGATGGAATCACTGGTCAGGCGTTGGTCGTTCAGCGCGCCGCTGGTTCGTAATCGTTTTAACCTGGTGTGGGTCATCCTTTTGGGGGTGGCCCACCCCTTTTCTCTACTCCATATGAACCCGTTCGCTCATATGAAAGGTATTGGAGATTTCAATGTCCCAACATGTTACTTTGGTTAATCGTTCCTCAAAGACCCTCCAAGGCACCTGGGATGGTCGACACTACGAAATCGCCCCCGGTCAGCACTCGTTCCCGGAGATCCAAGCTCTCAAGTTCAAGGACCAGAACCCCATCTTCGGCACCCGTGATCCATTCACCATGGTCAATGAGTGTTTGATTGGGATTGTCGAGCATGGTGATGACTGCACCCCGATTGAGCAGAGCACGGCCACTGAGCTCATTGATCGCAAACGACTCCCTGCTGATCAGCAGAAGGTGGAAGTCGTGACTGGAACAGGCATGTTCAGCCGTCATGTCGATGCCTCCAGTGCCCTGCCAATCGATAATGGCTTTTCCAAACCCTGACTTTCGGTCGGCGTAACGTATTATGAACACACCTTCAAACTATATCCCGGACGTGAACTCCTTCAAACTGGCTGGTCCTCCTGACCACTTCCTCAGGAAGCTCTGGGATTTCGATGCCTCCCTCGTTGTGGTTCCCTCCCGGCAGGGCTTCATGTATCGCCTCTCTCAGCGTCGAAACCCTCAGCTCTCCACGAAGATTGTCAACGAAGCTCTCTGGAAGGACTCCGACACTCAGATGCTGGCCTCTTATAATCTGGTGCCTGTCACCACCATCCTGGCTACCGCCAACTGGAGCAACCCCTTCCTCTTCGAGGAGCTCCGCCGCCGGGCCCCGTGGCGTTTGGGGGGTGCCCAGGCTGTTACCCAAAAGCTTGAGGACCAGGAGCGGGCAGACGAACTCAAATCCCGCGAAGCCACGAATGAGCACCTGACCTCCCTGGGGAAGGATGCCTGGAATCTCTACAAGAAAAAGATAGGCCTCCAGTCCCACATGTACTCCCCGACCCCGCGTCGAAGGGGCATCAACGAACCCCCGCCTGCGGCTCAGGTGAAGGTCACTTCAACCACTCCAAAGTATACTCCCATGGTAGGGAGTCTTTTCCTCCCCTAGCCAGTCTCCAGGGGCAGGATGTTGATCTCAGCCGACATCATTTGCTGAGACGCTTAACCCAGCGTATGGGACTTAGTTAGGTTCAATCAAATGGCAGCAGCTCTAGCAACTCAGTCTGCAGGGAAGGTTCGACAGAAGGCACGTGCCTCCATCCACAATCCATGTGTGTTCTATGCCCTGAAGGCCTTCTTCCTCCACATGGCGGCTAACAAGGGCAATCCCGACCTCCAGATCGTTACGTTCTCTGGAACTGACCTGGAAAGTGCTTGCGGTAAGACCCTTCTCGTTGGTGAGGCTTGCACACTCTACGTGGCGTGGGGCAAGAAAACCAACACGGCAACCGATTCCTACCTGTCCGTCATCGACGACACGGTTGATGACACGGGTTTTGCAGCGGATACCCGAGCAGTGCTTGCGTTCCCGCTTGCGGGTGTTGCAACGGTTGGTGGGACCACACCAGGCGACAATGCTGGTGAGGCTATCCAGATATTCCCGGATGGCATTCCAATGGCAACCGGTATCGTTGTAGCGGCCTACACAGCAGCGAATGGTGGAACCCAGTCTAGTGCTGGGGATGCGCCAAACGGCTTCCTTATCATCGGAGCGTAGTTCTACGAACTGAGGGGCCTGACGGCCCCTTGGTTTAACAAACCAGGAGAAACTGGCAGAGGCCTATCTCCTCCTTTCATTTCAAGGATTCCTCTAACATGGCTACACAATACATCAAGCGGCTTGCTACCACTTTTGGTGCGGCAGCCAAGCCCCACGCCTCTCCCATCTACGTCGATTCCGATGACAATATCCTCAAGATAATCCCGGCAGCGTCTGGCACTACCGAGGTCCAGGTTGTCGACGCCTCCAGCACCCAGACCCTCACCAACAAAACCCTCACCTCCCCGGTCATCACTAGTCCAACCGGTGCGACTGCTAGTGAGGTTGTAACTGCGGCTAACGTCATCACGGCTACAGAAAGTGGCAAGATATTTTTCCTCAACTCAGCGACAGAGTTTGCGAGCACGCTTCCGGCTCCTACAGCTGGCGTTGAGTACTTGTTCATCGTAACAGCAGCTCCATCGGGTGCGAGCTATACCATCGTTACTGAGGGCGGATGTCAGGTTCTGGCTGGGCATGTGCTCACGTCGGGATTTGCTGACTCAGGCTCAGACGTAGAAACCGCAGCCACAGGCACTACCGTTACTTTTGTTGATGGTGTATCAGTTGTAGGCGACAGAGCCCATTTGGTCTCTGATGGCACTAGCTGGTTTGCTTCGTGTATTACTGCGGTCGAAGCAGGAATCACAATCACAGGCTAATAACCGAATAGAGTGGGTTGTCCTTTGGGGCAACTCACTCCTTCTTGTTTATGAAAACCGTCAGAATATATGGGGCTGCCCGCAATGTACGAGAGGCCCCAGTACGGACGCCCGAAGACCATGACGTGGAAGTGTGGCTCTCCAATAGCACAACCACGACGCTGTTGAGATGTCCAAGAGCCATACACGAGTGGACGAGATGGTTCAATCTGCACTCCAAGCAACATATCCTTGGAACGTATCCATCAGCGTGGTCATATTACCAAAATAAAGCAGAAAAACGGCCTATTTATCTACTAAAGGCCCAGCCTGACGTCCCTACGTCTGTGGCGTTTCCTCGCGAAAGAATACAAAGCTTCTTTGCCACCGCCAAAGGACCGAACCGCTACTTTACCTGTAGTGTGTGTTGGCTGATTGCTTTTGCAATCCTGGAAGAGTTCAAAAAGATTGAACTCTGGGGCTTTGAGCTCCGAGACACCAAGCCTGGTAGTGCCTTTGCATGGGAGCGACCGTGTTTTTTCTACTGGATACAACAGGCAAGAAATAGAGGTATCGAGGTTCTATACCAGGACGCCATAACCAAACTCCCCTTTCTGCCTGGCGATCCAGACCTCTACGAAGGATTGCTGTATGGTTACAGCACCAAACCAGAGCCTGACTGGAATATTGAGCGAGAGGCCTGGGAATCGTGACACCAACCAAGAAGACGGTCCAGATCATTGCAGGGGTTCCCAGCACCACTGTCCCCTTCCTTCCCGAGGGCCATGAGCGGTGGGGTCTGAACAACATCCACTTCGCCAAGCGATGTGCAAAGTTCGACAACTGGACCAGGTGGTTTGATCTCCATCACAAGGACCACATCATCCTGAACCGGCCAGGCGCCTACGGCTGGTACACAGTCCAGGAGAAGCCCATCGTGATGTGGGCCCCCGACCCCCTGATTCCGTCCAGTGTCGCCTATCCCCGCGTTGAACTCCAGCAGTTCTTCAGCGTGAACGGCTCCCCCGAACGCTACTTCCTGTCTTCGATTGATTGGATGCTAGCTCTCGCTATCTTTGAAGGTTTCCAGCACATCGACATTTTCAGTGTGAGGATGAGTTCGAACGAGAAATACTTCTTCCAGCTTGCCTCGGCGATGTATTGGGTCTCCCGAGCCCGCGCCCTTGGCATCACGGTCCTGGTGCATGGAGAATCCAATCTGAACCCCTCCAACAAGTTGTATGGGTTTGAGTCCACTGCAGCCATAGACATGCAACCCTACAACTTTCAGGGTTAAAACATGCGTAAAACAGTCCAGTTCATCGGTGGTGCCATATCAACGGTCAAGGTGCCCAGCCCCAAAGCTGGGATTGAGCGCTGGAGTCTGAACGACTGTGCCTTCAAAACCAAGTTTGCCGACCGCTACGCGGGTTGGACACGTTGGTTTGACCTTCATCACAACCCGCACATCCTGACACGGAAACATAACACCCTGGAGTGGTTCAAGTCCCAGACCAACCCCATCTACAGATGGACCGTCGACCCACTGGTTCCAACCAGCGTGGCGTATCCTCTCAAAGACATCCAGCGATTCTTCAACGTGAACGGCGCGCCTGAGCGTCATTTCCTCAGCACCTTCGACTACATGATGGCCCTGGCAATCTGGGAGGAGTTTGAGGTAATCGACATCTACGGGTTCAGGATGCTGGCCCCCCGCTATATGTTCCAGCTCCCCTCCGCCTTCTACTGGGTCGGCAGGGCTAGGGGGTCGGGCACGACCGTCACTGTGCATGGGGAGTCCGCACTCAACCCAGTCAACAAGATGTATGGCCTGGAGGCCACCACCAACCTAATCTAACCCCAAGGAATAAAAATGGCAGATCTCCACCTTAACGGACCTACCCCTTCCACCACAGCGGTCCTGCAGGCTACTCCCACTGCGACTGCTGGTATCATCTTCCCCAGCGCTGTCAGAGCAGCCGCAACCTACACCTCCGATGAGCTGTTCAACTCAAACTGGAAGGGAGTCAGGCTGTTTATCAACAGAACTGTGGCAACTGGCACAGTCACTGTGAGCATCGAGGGTCGGGACCCAGTCACAGACACTTGGTTCACCATTACCGGAGCCACCACCCCAGCCCTGACGAGTGCGATTGCCACAACCCTCACTGTCTATCCAGGCATCACGGTTGCAGCCGGAACTGGCACCACGTCTACGGAAATCAGCAACTTCGTGCCATCTTCGTGGAGAGTGAAGGCTGTAGTCGCCACAGACACCACAACCTGGAGTATTGGCGCGGAATATCTCCTCTAATGATACAAATCCATGAGCGTGGAGCAAATCTTGGGTTTCCTGAAGAAGAGCTTACCCTTGCCATGTCTCTTCCCCACCTCTCCCTGTGGCATCGTTTCAAGGTCTGGTTCACAGCTGTATGGCTCAGACTAACATCGTGGTGGAACTAAGTGTCTTATACTAGTGGAAGGTTGTTTGCTGGTGAAACAACTGGCATCACAACTGCTGCAGTCCAGGTTTCAACGACGACATCGAATATCCGGGAAGTCCTCATTCAATCCGACCCAACTAACACCACTAATGTTCTGATTGGATCCTCGCTGGCCCAGGAAGTTGTTCTAACCCCAGGCCAGTCTATCACCATCCCCGTGATTAGTCTGAACTTGGTCTGGGTCAAGATGGCCTCCAGCACAGGGATTGTCAACTGGCTCGCTAGAGACTAACCCTTTTAGTTGGAATGTCTATACCGAGTAAAACAAACATCACATTTGACTTGAATATGGGGTATATATAAGATGGGAATGCTGGGCAATCTCGAAATCACTGGTGGCAACAAAGGTAATTACGCCATGATTACTAAGACTACTAATTCCACTATGATTTCTGGCAATTCAATGGCAGGTATATGTGATGGAATTAGTGCAATAACTCCAGTTTCTACCGGCGTTCTCTTAATTACATTGTCCTTTACTCAGGATAGCTTTACAGGTGGAACGGCTCTATATCGTTTAAGGTATGGAACTGGAACAGGACCTGCTGCTACGGCTCTTGATACTGGAACGCAAATCGGCATTGATTTCACTATTGATAAGGATACAGTAGAACGCCCTGTAGCACTTACAGGTATTCTTACTGGACTAACACTTGGAACAGCATATTGGATTGACTTGTCTGGGACACCATCTACTGGTAGTATTATTGGTGATGACTTCACCCTTACAATCATCGAGTATGTTGGATAACCAATGCCCACACTCATTTCAGCCATAGAAACCACAGTCAGGCTCCGCCTGATTGAGTCCAGTGCCAATTATTGGAGCTCTGCCGAGCTGGTGGATATCATCACAGCTGGCATTCGGGACCTCTGGAGAGACACCGCAGACCTCAAACAGGAGCACTACCTGAAGGTAGACAATGACAACGTCTCCCTGGCTTCTGGTTCCTCTACCCTGTCCGGAGTTCCCACCGACGTCCACAAGGTCTATCTTATTGAGGCCAGGGATACTTCCAACACCAGCACCAACGTCGGCCTGACATTTACACCCCTCGACTACAACCATCTTAAGTTCCAGTCAGCACGTGCCACGAGTGACGTGGAGCCTGCCAACAACGTGATTTACTATGCCATCACTGGTCAGGGGGCTCCAGTCAACGCCCCAGTGATTTACTGCGCTCCCCAGGTCACGAGTGCAGTCAATCTGAGCTTCTGCTACGTCCCCACTGTTGGTCAGCTGACCTCCACGAGCGTGGTGCCCATACCAGGCGAGGCCGACAACGCCCTTGTTGCCTGGACAGTGGCCTTTGCCCGCGCGAAGGAGCGTGAGGACCGCAGCCCGGACCCCAACTGGCTGTCCATCTACGCCACCGAGAAGCAGCATCTCCTCCAAAGTTTGGGTATGAGAGAATACCAAGAACCCAAATACGTAGATGCAATGTTCGAAAACTATTGGGGTTAGTCCAGACGGACAGCAAGGTAAAACATGGGACTCTTCATCACAACCGCGCCGACCATCATTACACCCGCGAATGCCACCCTCTCAAACGTCACGGTGAGCACAACATCTGCCGTGATTTTGGCAGCAAATCCTGACCGTCAGCGCTTCACCATCTGGAACAATGCTGGGCGACATGTCTTTGTTGCCTTTGCAGCCACGGCCACCACCACCGCATTCAGCATAGATATGCCAAACAACTCCCTATATGAATCTGACTTGAATGATTATTCAGGAGTCGTTTCAGCCATTACGTCGGCTGGGAGTGGGCCAGTAAGAGTCACCGAAATCACCATCTAATGGCTGGTAAGCTTTCCAACTATCAATTCGGGCTGGGCGGGGTGAATCTCTCCAAAGAACCACTCCACCTTGGGGATGACGAGGCCACCCAGCTTCAGAATGCCGAACTCATTCCAGATGTGAACCGGGGTGGACAGGGCTCTCTGTCCAAACGGGGTGGCCTGGCCACGTTCACAACAGCTATGGCCGGAAGTGTCCTTGGAATCATAGGACTGCCGCTGAAGACCACCTTCACCCGCACGCTCTATGCCTCCCTGGGCACATTCGACAGTGATAAATGGGCTAAAACCACCAACGGCACCTCCTGGACATCTATCACAACCCCATCCCTGGCGACTAACACCCCATCCAGCACAAACTACACCACGATTGGCACCAACGCATTCCCCGCCGACCGTCGCATGGTGGGCTACAAGACATTCATCATCTACCCCGGTGCGGACTACACCAGTGACCTTGTCACCCCAGCCAACAACACAGCACTTGACATGGATATGTGGGATGGCACCACAGCCATTGGGCTGTTTCGTCTTCAGGTAGGAGGCGGGTCGAGTGATGGAAACTTCTCCTTCACTGTCACAGACATGTTGAAGGCGAACAACACTATTTATTTTGCTGTTCACAGCCCAATCAATGGTGGAACCCCCAAGGGTAGCGTCTACAGCATGGATATCACTACTGGTGTCATCCAGCAGGTAGCCACCCCCTTCTCTGCCACCGCAGGCCACATGTCTGGAGGCGCTCCCACCTGCCTTGCCTGGTATCAGGGCAAGCTCTGGGTTGGAGTCCACAAAGGAGACGGAGTCGCCAGTCAAGGCAAGGTTGTCTGGTGCTACCCAGGCATCGACACCGCCTGGACATCCGACACAGCCACTCTGGATGGCTATCCTCACTCATTGTGTGTATTCAGAGGCAACCTCTTTGCTGGTCTCCACGGAAATGCCACATTCGATGCTGCCACATTTGTCCGCACCTCCACCACAGGTGCGTGGACCAGCAGTGACACGGTGGTGACATCTGGGCTGGACTACTATGGCTCATTGATTGTGTATTCCAGTGAACTCTATGCCGTGGTTTACTCAGATGGTGGCGCGGATGTACAGCTGATTCGTAAGTTTGACGGTACTTCCTGGACTACCGATAGGGATGTAGCGGCCTCAGACGGAGCAGGCACGGCCTATCAGGTTGGCAACTCCATCCTCTATGGCAGTGATTTGTTCATCTGCTTCATCTCATCTGCAGGTGCAAACGCAGACGGATTCATCCTGAGGAAAACCGCCGGCACATGGTCCAAGGTAGCTACCGACAACTTCACCGGACGCATGGGCGTTCTGTTAGAAAGAACCTAGCCATGGTGGACATACAGTGAGTTTTTACCTCGCGCAGGGCGGAACCAGTCTCTACAAAATCGACCCAGTCACGGGTGTCCCTACAGCCCTGACCCTCCCGTCAGGCATCACCCTTGATACCACCCGGAAGCCGAAGTTTGCAGTCCTGAATCAGTGGGTGGTTGTCGTGAACTCACCCAACCGCAACCTGGCTATCGACCCAGAAGGCGTTGTCAGGGTGCTGGTTCCACGTGCCCCCCAGCAACCACCCAATGTGGCAGTTGGAGCCTCCACCGGCCTGACAGGCACCTACCAGTATCGGGTGAGCTTCTTCGTGAATGGTTCCGACGACGAACTCTTCATGGAATCACCTCTCTCCCCCCTGTCTGCCCAGTTGACCGTTGCCAATCAGGACATTGCCCTAACCAGAATCCCTATCTCCGAGGACTCCATCACAGGCCGCAGAATCTACCGGAACGCCACAGCTGGCACCCAGTTTTACAAGCTCATTGACCTCGAAGGGAATATTGGGACCACCCTGGCAGATGCTCTGGCGGATGCGTCCCTGGCCACCCTTCCTGTGGTGCCAACCACCCTCCAATCTCCTCCTGGCACCATTGAAGGGACCCGGCTGAAGAACATCACGGCGTGGAAGAACCGATTGTGGGGCTGCACGGATTCCCCGGTTGATGTGGATACCATCTATTACACGGATGACAACAAGGTCTATGCGTGGGGATATAGGCTGGTGGCCTATCCTCAGGGTCAGGATCAGGAAGGCGTGGTGGCATTTGCTCCCCGCCGAGACCAGCTTGGTATCTTGAAACGGGATGGTCTCTGGCAAATCACAGGCACCTCCAACAGCAACTTCCAGATTGTTCAGATTGCCTTTGGGAAAGCTGGCTGCATTGCCCCCGACTCTGTGGTGGTTGTGAATGATGTGGTCTACTGGCTGGGGAAGGATGGCATCTATGAATGGGGTGGTGACGGCTCCAACACCGTCAGAAATATCTCCGAAGACGCCGTTGACCCCTGGTTTACCTCAGACACCTACTTCACCCGTAGCAGGTTTGCCAACTGCTTCGCCCGATACAACCAGGTCAGAGACAGTGTGGAGTTCCACCTGGCCAATCTTGGCAGCTCGGTGGAGGACCGCTGGATTACCTACAACCGCCGGACCAAGAAGTGGTATGGTCCCCACCTGACCTCAGCCTTCACCCCGTCCCATGCTGGCCTGGTGTTTGACAACAATGCTGGCCCTGTTAGTCTGGTTGGTGCGTCCAACGGCATCATCTACACAGCTAACTCTAACACCCTCACCGACGGCACTGCCACCGCCATCGACATGGATTGCTATGGCCCCTTCCATTCCGCCGACGCCCCCGACATCGAGCACGCCTGGCTCCAGCTGAGCGTCTTGACCAAGATTGAATCAGGTGGAACCCTAGATGTCATCCCCTACGTGGGTAGGCTGAACGCCTCGGCTGGCACGACCATCTCCCACGACCTAACCAAGGGCCGGGAACTCCTCCGACGTCTAGGAACTGGCCCCATGCTGCGACTCCGATTCAGGCAGAACACAAACCTCCAGAACGCCACCATCTTTGGCTACGAGATTCCTCTATTTGAGGTCGGTAGGCGCTAATGTCGTCACGAACCAAGCCCTATACCCTCACTGGTAACCCTTCGGCTGAGACCATAGACCTCGTTGATAGGATGTTCGAGGACCTCTACACCGACCTGGCAGGAGCCACTCATAATCTCCTGTCAGAGGCAGTCCTGGACACAGTTACCGCATCCCCCGTCAGGGGAGACCTGATTGTTGCTAATGCCACTCCCGCATGGGCTCGATTTGCTGTAGGGGCTGCCAACACAGTCCTGCGCTCAACCGGTTCCGATCCGGTCTGGGGCAAAGTGGTGCTCACCACCGATGTGACTGGCACACTCCCAGTTACCAATGGAGGTACGGGCCTCGCAACGGTGGTTCAAGGTGACATTCTCTATGCGTCTGCTGCTGATACACTCTCCAGATTAGCCAAGAACACCACAGCCACACGCTACCTATCTAATACTGGCACTGATAACAATCCCGCGTGGGCTGCTGTTAACCTGCAGAGTGGTGTAACAAGCACGCTGCTGATTAGTAATGGTGGCACCGGTTTGACCTCTCTGGCTACTGGAGCCCTCCTCTCCTTCGATGGGTCTGTTGGTACGATGTCCACCATTCCTATCGGGGCATCGGGGAAGGTTCTCCGCTCGACTGGCACCGGGTCATCTCCCAGCTACTCCGACTGGAAAACTCCTGCCAACGTCACAACCGGTGACATTTGGTATGGCAGTGCGAGCGATGTTTTGCTGGGCCTGGCGATTGGGGCAACCAAACAGGTCCTAACCGTGGTAGCCGGTATACCCGCATGGGCCACACCCTTTAAGACTTTGTTTGACCACTTCACAGACGCCACTGTGGGTGGAGCTGAAGCCGACATCTATACAGATACCACAGCAGCTAGCACATTGGGCACCAATGGAGATAAAATCATTGCCAACTATGGTGGAAACTTCGTAACAGTTGGCACAGAACTCACTCAGTTGAAGGTCTACTTTGCTGGTACTGCGATTTGGGATTCCACTGGAGTTGCTCCAGCCACTGGTACCACCAGTTGGCGTGTCTATGTGGAACTTATCCGGGTCAGCTCCACTGTTATCCGATATACAGTCAGCCTCAATAATACTACCCCTTCCACCTACGTATATGAAACAGTGGGTGAACTCACAGGTCTCACCCTATCAGGCACGAATATCCTGAAAATCACAGGCACATCTACCGGAGTGGGATCGGGAAGTGGTGATATTGTTGGAAAAATGGGCACCGTGATATTTGAACCCGCCGCCTAACGTGGATTTTATGACCGAAGCACAATACTACAAACTCAGATTTGACCTCCAGGAAGTTGCTATCACCTTGGAGAGAGCTGAGCATGTCATCAAGGCCTGCTCTACTAGACAGGAAGAGATATTCAGGGCCAACGGCCTGGACCCGGCCAAGACCTACACATTCGACGACGAGACCTTCACACTCAAGGAAAAGGAATAAGCAATGGCGGTTACCACAGGAACCACGGGTGGAAGAACCTCAGGTGTCTACGACCCCTACACACAGGGGTCTGGTGGATATGGCTACAACGGACAACAGTATCCAACCATGGAAGCGGCCCAGCAGGCCCAAAACCCCGAACCAGGCTCCAGGCAAGCCACCAGCACTGCTCAGCAGGCCGTCCTAGGATTGCAGCAGTCTCAAGGAGGTGCTCCTGCAGCTAGCACCTATGCGAGTGGTGCACCCATTCCACAGGCCTCACAGGGGGGTGGTTTTGCCGCTCCTGGTGGAGGTGTGTTCACCCAGGCGGGTGCTGGTTCCAACTACTCGGTTGATACTCAGGGCAACACCTCCTACAATGTGACGCCTAATCTGATTCCACAGCAAGCCGCTGCTGAGTCCGGTCTCATGGGTCAGCAGGCAGGCTATGGCTCAGCAGCGGCGCAGAAGGCCAATGAATATGCCATGCAGCAAGAGGCCCAGAAGGCTGCCCTCTCCCAGGAAGCTTTCAGGAACAAGTTTGGCCTCATCTCTGGCATCGCAGGAAGTCAGGGTGGCCCACCCCTCCCACGCGAGAGCATGGGTGGTGGGGGTGGCCAGATGAGTGCTGCTGAGACTGCAGCCCGAAATGCAGCCTTCGCTCGGGCCAAGGACCAGGCTGGCCTGATTGGCAACAGCGCTATGCAGGGCCTCACCGACGCCATGGGTGCCCGTGGCATCCACGGCTCAACCATCGAGCAGGAGGGCATTGGGAATGTCCTCGCCGGGGCTGCCGGAGGGATGGGAGAGTTCAACCGTGAGCAGCTCCTGGCCGACCTGTCTCGAAGCGGTGAAGTAGCTGACCGGACGTATCAGGGCAACATTACTCAGCGTGGACAGGACATTCAGCAGCAGCAGCAGAAGCAGTCAGCCCTGATTGCCCTGATGAACGCAGGTGGAGGCCTCTACTAAGATGGCCGTTAACATCGGGGGGACTGACACGGCCAATGCAGGGCAGGCTTCGGCTCGTGCTCAAGCCCTGGCTCGTGGTTATAGTCCCGAGGAAGTTGATGCTTTCATTGCCCATGAAGGTGGAGCCCGCACCTCAACCTCCAGAATCCTCACCGCTTTTGCTCCTCGTGATGCTTCCGGACAAGGCACAGCCACACCGTCCAACCAGTCCGCTGAAGGCCTAGCCCTGAATGAGGGTGCTGGTGGAGGCCAATCCACCCCAGGTGGAGGCGGAGGGGCAGGTTTTGGGTCCGGTGGTCCTGTAGGTGGAGTTCCACCAAGTGTCCAGAAAGCGGCCCTCACAGGCCTCTCTGCTGGTGACCAGACTGGCATTGGAATAGGTGCCGGTGCAGGTGGTGCAGGTGGAGTCACTAACACATTTGCGCAGGGTGGACCTGGACAGCTCCGGCAGAACCTTGGCAACAGAATCTACCCCCAGGAATCCGAAGCCCTGGCCCAACTGAGAAAGGCCTACTAGGCTGAAGACAGCCTACAGCGACCTGACGGCCGCTAGAAAGTTGAGAGATGGCAGGAAAGTCTAAATCTTGGGTGTATGGGCGGGACCCGGCCCCACGGAGCTGGCATGAAACTGCTGACATCCTGAAGCAGCAGAACAAGCCTTCCAAGAAGCCCGCTTCCACGGCTCACCTTGAAGCCATTGAGAAGCTGTTGAAAGAGAGTAAATAAGATGCCACAATTTGGGTTCAATCAGGGTGATGACCCCCTCGGAATAGGCCTCCAGGAACGCGGCAGGCAGAACCGAGAACGGTTCAACCAAGCGGGTCAGGCTAACGCCGCCCAACACGGCCAGCTGGTTCCATTTTCGTTACCCAGCCTGTCCATGAGTCCCTCCATGGAAGGGTTGTTCCAAGCCATGCAGGAGCGTGGCATGGACAAACTAGCTGACCCCTCAGTGGGTGCTGCGCGGGGGATGTGGGGCCAAAATCCAGCTGTTGCCACCAATGCTCCAGGGCAGACTTCAGCAATCGAGGAGAGTGGCCGGTCCAGCCATATAGGGGCACCTCAATGGAACTTTGCCAGTCAAGCCCCCCAGTCCACAGCTGGGCCTGGACAAACCCCCATTGTGCCAGAACGCCCCACTCCTGTGGGTGGGTTGTATGCGGCCGGCAATCAATTTAGAACGCCTCGGAGACAATAATGCCCAGTCCAGCCACACTACAAGCACTTGAAAGTCTGCGAAAACTTTCGGTTACTCCTTATTCACCCCAGTTCGACTCCAGCATGAGCGATGTCAATGCTCAGCGATATCAGGGCTTCCAGGACATGGAGGGTGAACTCAAGGACCGAGTGTTCGCCAACCAGCGCGCACAAGCGGCTAGCCCGAGCGCCCAGACCGCTAACCAGTATGGTGGGGAAGTGACAGCCCTGAAGAACATGCTGGGGTCCACCCAACAGGACATTGCTGAGAGCCCCATCACCTCTCAGATTGGTGAGGCCAACGACTACCGTGAACGGGAGCGTGGTGCTATCGAGGCTGGGTTTGGTGGTGGCAGCTTCCAGCGTGGTCCTAACCAAAGGCAGTATCAGAACCCACTTCAGGCTCAGGCTCAGTATGGACGTGAGCAGGCAGAGGCCAAACTCCAGCAACCAATGGACATTGCCCGAACCCAAGCCGAAGCAGAACTTGGGAAGCAGCGTGTTGCCTCACAGGGAGCCCTAGATGTTGCCAAGGAACAGTCCAGAGGTGGACTCGATATCCAGAGAAACTTCACGGACTTCCAGCGCTCCCTCCAGGGTGGCCAAGGTGGACAGCAGCCCCAGAGTGTGACAATGCCAGGGAGATTTGGGGGCGGGAGCATCAACATGGGTGCAGCATCCAGCCGGATTCCCAAGCCCATTCCCCCAGCAGTCACTCAGGCCATCACTGTGGCTCGCCGGAACTACGAAGTTGCCAAGCAGAGTGAGGGCATGTGGTCAGGCTCTCAGGCCAGTCAGGCGGCCAAGGCAGCCTTGGACCAGGCCATCGCTGCGGGTATCTACAATTTTCCAGCCGATGACCCAGCACACAAGGATTTCGTTCAGGCCATCCTGAATGACCCACAGGCTTCCAAACTAGCCCTTGACCAGATACTCCAGCTGAAGGGTGAAACCGATGTGACTCCCGACGAGATTGCTGAAATCCAAGAGATGCTGAACCTCTTTAGAGGATTCTAACCTGAACCTACACACCTGGATATTTCAAATATGCCATTGAAGAATCGTTACGCACCCACGCCTCCCCCACCCGAGCGAACATTCATGGACAAGCTTAGGGATATGGCCGCTACAGGTGTGAGGATTGGGTCTGGTTGGGGAGCCTCCATCCCCGCCATGGTCCCAGGCCTAGGGAGTCTGGCAGGTGCTGGCATTGCCGGTGCTGGTGAGGGAGCTGCTGAACTTATCGAAGGCTCTCCCCTGAGCCCAGCCAGAATGGGCGTCGAAGCAGCCTTGGGGGCGGTGCCACTTGGTGGAATCTTCAAGGCAGGACGTGTGGCTCAGTCAGCCATGCGTTCAGGTGCTCTCTCTGGTGCTGGCACTCTCATGAGGCAGCAGGCTCGTGGTGAGGATGTCAACCTAAGGGAGGCAGGCAGTGCAGCCCTGATTGGTGCTGCGACTGGTGGAGTTCTGGGACATATGACCGGGGGTGCTCCCAAGGGTCCAGCCCCAGAATATGATGTGATTGAACAGGCTGGTGGGAAAACCGGATATATTCAACGCACTCCCCCTCCATCTGCTCCTCCAGTAGACCCACGCACTGCCTACTTTGCTAAACAGGGCCTGAACCCGCCCACCGCTCCAGGCCGGATGGCCTCTGCCCAAGGTGAACTGCCATTTGGCACTCCCGAACCTTCAGTGGGCGGAGGTGTGCCTACCCCCTACGGGATTCCAGCTGCTGCATCTAACCGACCTTCTGCTAAGGCTGCTATTGCTGAGGAAGCTAAAGCCAGGGCTGCAGAAGCCACGGCCACTGAGGAAGCAGCTCGGGCACAGGCTATTCAGGAATCTATCGAAGCAGGCAACCTCACACCAGGTGCTCCCCGCATCAGTGAGTCCATCTCAGCCCCACTCCCAGGGGGCGGAACTATCCGCAGGAGCATCCCGTACAAACCACCTGTTGAGGACCAGATTGACGACCTCCTAGGTGGTGCTGGCAAGAGTGTGGCTGGTCGTAGGGTTATTGAGGACATCCCTACCCCTCCAGCTGAAGGTCCAATAACTGCCCCTGTTACTCCAAGTGCTCCGACCAGTGCCGAGGAAGCCTTCCAGGCATGGCGTCAGCGTGTAGGCCTACCAGATACCCAATCAACTCGGCGAGACTTCCCCTGGGGCCTCGTGGGTGGTGAGACCATCGTTGAACGCCCCCCAACCACTCAGGCATCACCGTTGGAGGAACTATTCACACCCACACCCGTATCTCCTAGGGCTCCCACGCTGAAGCAGCAGGCTCAGGAGGAGTCACTGAATGCGTTGAAAGCCAGATTGGGCATGGAGGATGGGCCACAAGCGGCCGGTCCAGTTACTCAGGATTCCATTCAGCGTGCTAAGGATGCAGCAGCAGCCGAAAGGGCTGCCTACGAGGCCTCCAAAAGGCCTGGGGGCGGAGCTGTTTCTGCCGGTCAAGGTGTGACAACGGCCCCCGAGGGTCCTGTGCTCGTGCCAGAACTGGTGCAGGAACCTTCCGTCGCGCCACAGGCTGTGGTGGATGTGTGGGAAGAAGCTGCAAATGCTGCCACCCCCGTAGGACGAGGACGTTCCATTGGTGCAACGCCACAGTTACCTGCCGGACCTGAACCAGAGTCCCAGTCTGCTCTTGCCAGGTTCTTCAAAACCCGTGTGGATGCAGCTGGACAGGCAAATAGGGATGTCAAGGCTGCAAAGGCGGCTGGTGAAGAGGTGAATCCTCTGGCACGAGCCTATACGGGTGTGTCCCTGCAGAATGCTGGTCTGGCCAGAGAATCAGAGTTGTTTGCAAAGCCTGGAGAAATCGACCCAGCTCTGTCTCGACTGAAGAACTTTCTCACTAAGGACTTGAGTCCTGAAATCACTGAGAAGTTCCCTCCAGGCCCACGAATCACCACTACAGCTCCAGGTCCAGTTGAAGGATATGTGCCAAGAACTGGTGGGATGAACATTGCTGAACAGGTCAAGGAAGCTCAGGAGACCCTACGGCGTGCTGCAGCTGAACAAACACTACCAGGACAAGGCACTCCAGTTCCACCCCCAGCTCCAGGGGTCTCTCAGACCTCCAAGGCGAGGGAAGCAGCTCTAGCAGCCAGGAAGGCCAAGCGAGAAGCAGCACCTCCAGTTGAACCTCAGCTGAATCCCAAGGAACTTGCGGCGAAGTTCCGTGAACTCGGACGGGAGGACCTTGCCCAGCAGATTGAGAGTCAGGCTTCCAAGCTGGGTGGTGAGACTGGAGCCGTTGATGTGGCTACCCTGGCCATGCTACTTAGGGCTGGGGTAGGGGCTGGTGTTGGCGGGGCCCTGGGTGGGGCAGCCGGGCATCCACTGCTGGGAGCGATTGGTGGGGCAGCGGCTGGAGCATTCGGTCCGGCAGCGTTGTCAAGTGCAGCGGGTCATCTTAGGGCTGCTGGTGTTCCTGCTGAAGTGGTGGCCAGTCTTCCTGATGATGTCCAGGCAGCAGGGGTGAAGGAAACTGCAAAGAAAATCTGGCACACCCTGCCACAGCTTCAGCGTTTCAACTACCTGATGGACTTGGAAGGCCTGCCAGCCAATGCGGTGGTGGGCCCCTATGGGTCTGCCGTCATGGCAGCTATCGAGCATGGCCTAAGTGGGGATGCTCGGGGATGGGCTGCATTGAAGCTGCTCAGTCCACAGCGATTCGCTCAGGAAATGAAGGCGTCACTTGCCGAGGCTGGCCGGCTGATTGCCGAAGGTGAGATGGGCCGGGCGGAAACCGCAGCCAGTTTGTTCAAGAAAACCATCAAGGTTCCAGGCCTGCCCGAATCCGTTCATCCTCTCCAGGTCCCAGGGCAGATGATGACGTCTGGGGATATTGCTGCCAGGAACATCCTGCACGAGGCTGGATTCACTGAGGCTGAGGCAAGAAGAATCACCCTGACCAGTGAGCCTGAGGCAGCACTTCCCAGGGGTATTGCCAATCTTGGTAGGGGTGAGCGGGACTGGAGCACCCCCATTGGCGAACTCATGCTACCATTCAAGCGCACGCCTGCGAATGTGTGGGAGCAAGGCTTCCAGAGAGCACCCCTGGTGGGGTTTGGTGTCCAGTCCTTCCGAGAAACCCCTGACCCCATCAAGCAGCAGGTTATTCAGCAGCTGATGTCTACGGGGGTGGGTGTTGGAACTGGGGTGCTTGGGGCGAGTGTGGACCCTGAGACTGCCAGGTGGATGCGGCGCTATGTGAGTAACGCAGGTGGCCAGTATTCACTACCTGCTACGGTGGGGTTTGCGGCTGGGCAGGCTATCCGGGGTGGGAAGCCAGCCATCACTGAAGGTGTGAAGGCAGGAATCAACCAACTTCCACTGCCCACCACGCAGCCCATCTCGGAGCTAGTGGCCTTCCTGTCAGGGGAGGGGCGGGCTCCTAGGGGTATTGCTCCACCTGCTGTTAGGGACACGTTTTTCCCACCCACTCCAACCACGTCATCCACGGGTGGGTATGATGCCCTCCCCGGGGTGCCCTCCCTACGCTCACTTCGAGGTCGCTAATGCTTGCTGTGTATACTCCATACATCCTGTTTGGTATTGCTAACTTTCTTGTCTGCCTGATATGGGGACTCAGGCTGGAAAGCCGGGTCAATGTGGCTGAACAGCGTCATATTGACCTTAGGGAACTCATTGCCTCCCAGTTGGGGAGCATAGACCAGCGTCTGGGCAGGATAGAGCAGGCCATGAATGGAGCCCTTCGTTATGACTAAGGTGGATGACATTATCACCCAGATTGAGGTCCGGGAGGGAGGAGCCAAGGTCACCAATGACCCTGCTGACCCAGGTGGGAGAACCCAGTGGGGCATCTCAGAACGGTCTAATCCAGAGGCGTGGAAGGATGGGGTTGTGACTGAAGCTGAGGCTCGGGCTATCTATGAGCGCAAATACGTTCATGGGCCGGGCTTTAGCAAGGTGGTGGATGTGGCGCTCATGGCCCAACTGGTGGATTATGGTGTGAATAGTGGGCCTGCGATTGCTATCCAGAAGGTGCAGGAGATACTCCATCTTGATGTGGATGGAATCCTCGGACCACTCAGCCTAAAGGCCATCAACGAAGCCGATGCGAGAAGTCTCAACAACAAGCTTGTGGCAGCACGAGTCCGGATGATAGCCAGGATTGTCCAGAAACGCCCAGAACAGCTCAAATACCTCTATGGACTCGTTGATAGAGCCCTCGATTTCATGGTGCAAACAGACAGGATATAAAGAAGATGCCCGGACCACTCGACGCACTCAAGAATGCCTTTCCACCCAACAAGCTCAGTCAGCAAATCCTGACGAGTCAGGGTGGACCAGGCTCAACTGACCCAGAAGCCCTCATCAAGCAACGCCAAGCCGTGAACTCCATGGCGTCAGGGCAGCCTGTTAATCCACAGGCTCCATTTCAGGGTCAGCCCAACCCCCTGGGCAATGTGAGTCATGGTGGATTCAGTTTCCATCAGACCACACCTGATATTGAGGGATTGGTGGCCGCACTCAAGGGTGGAGGGATGACTGGTTCTAGGCCAGGTAGGGATATCGACCTGGACCAGCCCCAGCCGGAGGCTCAAATGCCCTTTGAGGAACTCATGCGGCGTGCTCAGGCTATCAGATAAGGGTAAATAAGATGCCACACTATAAACCAAGTAAACCCACCAGCCCCATGGGTATGCCCACCGGGGCGGCAGACTTCGCTGGAATCCCACTGGAGGCCGTAGGCGGGCCACTGGGGGGTCTGGTAGGGGCTGGGGCTAGGCTGGGTAAGAAAGTCCTCCCTGCGGGCCTAGGAGAGGCCTTGAAGGGGCTAATAGGGCGGGGTGCGCCAGTGGGTGAGGACCTGGCCAATGTAACCCCTGACATTGTGGGGTCAAATCCTGTCAGGCAGGTCATGCCAGCCATGGAGGATGTGGAGGCTCTGATTGGGCAGTCCCGGTTCAACATGGCCAAGAACCTGCCAAAGCCACCAGCACCCCCCAAGGTGAAGTTCTATGACCCTGAGGTGGAGTATGCACAGTTCCTCAAGGACTCAGCTGCTCGGGACGTGGAATCTGCAGCCAAGCTCAGGGGAACTCCCCAGGATATCCCATCGACGAAGTCGGGGCAGACACTTGAGCGAAGCCGGCGTGCCCTTGAAGCTCTCATGAATACACGGTGACATCGAACAGTGCCTGAAAAGCCCTTCAAATCCACTATTCCACACCAGATTGGTGATGCTATTCTTGGCACCTCGGATGCCCTGGCTGGATTAGTTGGGATTGATACCGGAACAGGCTCAGTAGGGTCTGGAGTTGGACAGATTCTGGGGGCTTCCACACCTATCATTGGGGGGTTGGCTGGGAAGATGCATCCAGCCGTGCGGGAACTGTTGGGGTTGCTTGGGCAAGCACCAGCAGCCAAGAGTCTTCCTCAGGAGGTGGCTGGAAGCAGGGTGATGGGGACGAGGATATGGAAGCCTGAACCGCTCAGGGTGCCTGAGGGTGTTGAGCTGCCACCCAACTTCGACCCCTCTTCAGCACCCAGGAGTTTCAGGGAAGCCTCGCTAAGAGGGGAGGGATTCAAGGGTGGGTTTGGCATGAGCCCTGAGAATGCGTATCAGCAGTCCCTACGCCTGCCATCTTACAAGAAACTGGCAGCCTCGTCCAAGACACCAGAACCCAGGCATTTGGTGAGGAAGGCATCGGCTGACTTTCCTGAAATCAGACAGGTGGAGATGGCCCCCTCGGTGAAGGGCCTCAGTGACATCCAGAACGTAGTGACACAGACTCCACAGGGTGCCCCAACAGTGCCAAAGTCCATCAGGAAGCCTTCTTCGGGGGCTGGGTCTACGGCCTATGCTGGCAGCAGGAATAAGGCTACACCGGAAATTGTCAGGGATATCAGGAAGATTGCTCCCAATGTGAATCCTGAGGGTGTCAAGGCAGCCATGGTTAAGTATCCACAGTTGCATGAAGCAACGGTTAGGGATATCATCCGCCGGAATTCGTGGGGACACATCAAATAGGTGGTTGACATCCAGGTAAGGATATGGTATAATCTGGAGGTTCCTTCGACAACACACACACTCGGCAACCTCTAACCAAGGAGCTTGCGTGGAAAAGTTCGTATCACTCTATGACCTACATTGGGGCTATGAACGCAGGGCCGGACACAAGGTTCCCTTACATGACCAAAAAGCGCTCAACGTTGCACTTCGATTTATCCAGGATTTCAAGCCTGACCACGTCATTCTTGGAGGGGATACGCTAGACTGTGGAGCTATCTCCCACCACAACCATGGGAAACCAGGGGCCGTGGAGGGATTTAGACTACTTAGTGACGCCAATGAACTCCGAGCAGCCCTGATTGAGCCCATTGAACAGTTAAGGACCAAGTCTCTTACCTACATCGTCGGGAACCATGAAGACTGGCTGACCGACCTGGTGGAACAAATCCCGGCTCTGGAGGGGATTGTGGATGTGCGGTCCATGCTGAAGCTGTCAAAGAAGTGGGAAATCGTGCCGATTGGTGAGTCCAAGCGGCTAGGTAAACTGATATTTGTGCATGGAGACCAGATAAAGGGTGGGGAGCACTCTGCCAAGTGGGCAACAGTGGCATATGAGGCAAATGTGCGGTTTGGCCATCATCACACCTACCAGGTCTACACCAAGACTTCCTCTATTGACTCTAATGGGCACACGGGGATTGCCATTCCATGCTTGTGTAGGAAGGGACCACGTTATGGAGGGGGTTCACCAAATCGGTGGGTGCAGGGCTTCCATTGGGGCTACGTTGGTGGGCCCAACAACACCTTCAACGACTATGTGAGTGTGATTATCAACGGTGTGGCCACCATCAACGGCAAGTCCTATGTGGGTTAGGTTCAGGCAGCTACTCCACGTCTTTTTTGAGGCAGCTGGCAGCTATCCTGGGAGAATCCGTAGATAGATGGACAACGCCTTCGCATGGCTTTCCAACCTCATTGAGTGGTTTGGTCAACTTATCCCACGATGGGTTTTGATTGACCCTACTGAGCGGGGTATTAAGTTCGTGTGGGGAAGCCGGGTGGTGATTGTGGAGCCTGGGATAGTCTGGTATTGGCCCGCCGTCACCCGGTTCATGGTCCACCCGGTGGTTAGGCAGAGTAACAACCTGAAAACCCAGACCATCACCCTGAAGGATGGAAAGACTGCAGCCGTTGGTGGTATGTGTGTGTTCGAAATCAAAGACATCGAGGCAGCCTTCGTACACACCTATGATACCGACGAGACCATCAGGGACATCACCCTATCAGCCATCCACGATGTATGTTGTATCCTAACCTGGGAGGAAATGACGGAGCAACAGCGTACAGGAGAACTGGACAGGAAGCTCAAAGCCGAGGCAAGGAAGGAACTAGAGCGTTACGGTGTCAGAGTGCTTAAGATGACCCTCACGGACCTTGCACCTGTGCGGGTATTGAAGATTGTGCAAGCCACCACCACCGACTAACCCCCAAGTGCTCCCTGAAAGGAGCCCATAATGTCCAGACTTCTCATAACTATGTTACTACTGGTAGCATTTATTGTCCCTGTGGGGGCCATTGAGTGGAATCCTATAGCAACCCGCGTAGCGAAGAGTCTTGCATATCTAAGTGGGCCTCAGGGAGACTGTACAGCATTTGTGATCGACTCCAAGCGGGACCTGGTGCTGACAGCAGGGCACTGCGACCAGCGCACGAGTTCGGGGGAGTCAGCTATGCTGGTGGACAACATTCCTACCAAGGTCATTTCAAAGGACACCAAGAAGGACCTTCTTGTGCTGGAGGTGAAAGGCCTCGATAAGCCTGCTTTGTATCTGGCGAAAACGGAGCCACAGGTGGGGGATGAGGTAGCCAGCTACGGGTATGGTTACAGTCTGAGTAAACCCCTGTTCCGGGTGACCCACATTTCAGCTATTGACACTGAGGAAGCACCTGATATGATTCTGACTGACACGGACTTCGTGCAGGGGCAGTCAGGGGCTCCCGTTGTGAACGCTGGGGGTGAGGTCGTGATGATTGTAAATGCTGGGGATGGGACGAAGGTGGGTTTAGGGGTGGGTGCTGAGACTATAAAGGCAAGGATGGGGAGATACTTTGAACGGGTAGTCACGCCCTAAAAACTAGCAGACACACGCGTCTACAACTAGCCCCTCTTGGATGTGAGTCCTTGAGGGGCTTTGTGTTTCTATTTCTTGAAGAAGTCCATGAGTGGGCTACGGGCGTTGATGCACTCTGCTAGGTAGTCTTCCCACACATCCTTGAGGATGGCATCCACTTGACTCTGTGTTAGTGTCTGCTCAGTGTGGGGTCTGGCTGCCCACTCAGCCTCATGACGGGTTCGTCTCGCTTGTTCAAATGCCTCCCAATCCACGTCTGGGAAGAGGGACCTGAGTTCATCCTGATCTCCATTCCATTCAGCACGCTGCCAGATGAACTCAAGCTGTTCCTGGGTCACTTGGATTCGGCCTCAATTTCCTTCTGGAGCAACGCGAGTGCACGCCAACACATCTTGGCACTGTGGCGGATGCCATCCGTGTCCACAGTGCCCCGTTGGAGGAAGTGCCTAATCATCGTGTCGGCCTCATCAAAAGACTTCCCACGATCCCAGTGAAGGGGCTGGCCTGGGTTGTGCTGTTCGTTACCCCGGTATGAGACATTGGCTACAGCTACAAGGGCATCAGGGAAATAGTCCAGGACACCACTAGCCACTGGGAAACGCTTTCGCTCATCAGCCTTCTCTGGGAGGGTGGTTGCACGGGTGGGAGCCCCGCCGATGCCCACCCCTGGTCTAGGCTGCCCTACATTGGGTGTGCCCGTTGCCCATGTGGTTTTATCCTCATCCACGTCAACCTGACCAATCGGGAGTATCAAACCGGGTTCGCGCCGCAGGCTATTCATCGTCGAACTCGCTTTCATCCTCATCCTCAACAACTTCACCGGATCTAAGCCTGTTTATAGCGTTTTGTATCGCGCGGGCAGCGTCGTGTGCATCGAGCAGGGCCTCCACGAGGAGCATCCAAAAACTTGCTCCAAACACACTGCCAATGTGCTGGAATGTCAGGTCAGCGCCCTTTTCCAGGTCTTCCACCACCAACTCTAGTGCGTCACGGTCGATTTTGGCCATATCCAAACGCCTCCAATGAATGTGTAAATTGTCCTGTTTGCTGTGTGAGTCTCAACATTTCCTTTGCAATCTCCCTGATTTCTAGTTGGGCATGTTCTGAATTGCGTAACCGTTGAAAGTGAATAAAGGACCGAAAGTTGAATGCTACATCCATTGTAATCTGGTTAGCGTAGGGCAGGAAAAACCTTGCTGATTCCTTCACCCTTTTACGTCCCAGAGATGGTTCCAAAGCAGCAACTGCTTGATGGTAAAGTGCCTGCCCATCATCAATCCATTGCTGGAGGGATTCCTGCCATTGGACTGGCCAGTCGCTTGGGACGTAGGCCTTGTCCTTCAGTTCACGGTAGCGGGCTGACTCAGCATTTACACTCACACCTATCCTGTGTTTGATGATGTGGATGTGTGAGGCGGTATCACAGGTTACCAGGAAATGGAGTGTGGACTTCTCAAACGGTGTTTCATGGCCATTCTCAGCAAGCATCTTGAGCAGGGCTGGAATGCGGGCCCGTTTGTCATCCGTGAGGTCACGTGATGTGCTGGTCCATGCCGAGATGGCATGCTCGATATCACCACCATAATAACCAAGCAATTCAACACAGTTCTGGTTAGACTCCAAATAGCACCACCACGGGCCTCCAGAACTCTGTCCATTCCTCAACAGTTCTATCCTCTTTGTTCAGGATGGAAATGTCGGCTTTGACAGTTTCTTCAAACCATGAATCAATAGTTTTCCCTGTTCGTCGTGCATCGGCAAGAACCAACAGGCACAAATACATGCGTCCTGCCCTAAACTCCGCAGCCATCTTTCAGAGCCTCCAACACCCCTGCTACCCGTCTGACGTTGTTTGGATATTCTTGGGTTCGATTGTAGGGAGCGTCACGTAGGTAGAGTGTCAGGTCCAGCTTGGCATTCCCTACTTCGATAACTGTCTCGGGTTTGTCGTCGATAAAGACGTTGGCACCAATGGACTTCAGGATGGGGAGTTTGTCGGCTGCCACCAACACAGTGGGGTAGTTCATTCCGAGGCCATATAAAAATATCTCGGTCTGGTGTTTTGCTCGGATGCCCATCCTATTGGTGATGAAGTAGATGTCATGTCCTAGGTTGGCCATGTGATTGAGCTTGCGGACAGCGTCCCTAGCCCCAGGTAGCTCAGACAGGCCGGACCAGAAGCCGTCATTGTGGGTGATTTCCCTCCAGACCTTCTTGACCTGTTCAGGGGTGTAGCCTGCTGCGGATTCCCAATTCCACGTTTCTGGAAAAGTATTGGCAGCCAGTCTATCTTCCCAATCCTCACCAAACCTATTCTCACCGGTGAGTTCTATGAACAACCGACCGTAGTCCAGATTAAATTGAGCGATAACTCCGTCCACGTCACAAGCAATCTTCTGCATGTTATTCGCCCCCTGTCGACCACAACGGTGTCCAATCTGAGGTCCGGTATTTCACCAGGTTGCCATCGTCCTGGATTTGCACCCGATACTGGCCGTTGGGTGAATCGATGTAGCTACCCCCACCTCCATTAGTGACCCCGAGGATAACCCTTAGGGAGTGGACCAAGTTGGGATGGATTTTGGTGATCCTATCACACTCCAGGGCGAAGGCTCGGACCATGGCAGCATCGTCCTCACCAGAGCCGTCGTTGAGAAAGAAGTTCATCTCCCCCCTGAGATTGCCCTGTTGACCCCTGACACTTTCGGACTGCTCCACACGAATGTAGCCCATCTCAAGCTGGTTGTGGCCATCCTGGACCACTCCTGGGTTGCGGGAGGCGTTGAAGCTGACCACGCCACCTCCTCCACCATCGGGGTAGATTGGAGTGGTGAGGCGGAGCTTGCAGGGGTCATTTTCCTTGCTCCCCACCGATTCCTCGTTGCCATCGAAGATCAGGAAGCCATTGTTTGTGTCTGCTAGAACATTCATTTTTCTACCTCATACTCGTCAAAACTGATTCTGGTTGGATCTTGTATATATGTGGCCCACACAGGCTCGTCATCTGCTAGAGACCATTTGGTATCCCACTCCTCAACCTTATAGACTGGGATGACATACCAGTCACCACTCTCATTGCAGGCAAGTGTAAAGCTCATCATTTAGTCCTCATCAGGATTACGCCCAGGACGACACAGGTGGCCCCTCCCCAGTAGAGGCACTTTGCGAGGTCACGCTGCCAGAGGAAGGCCAGGGTCATCAGGGTGTTCAGCGCCAGGGCGATGAATTCAGCGTTTGAGAGGAGGTAGGTTATCACGACATTATGCCCCAACGGTCGCCATATTTAGGTTCTGTCAAGATTATGAGGTGACTTCCCATTTTCCATGACTCTGGTAATGCCATCTCCTCTATAGGGCGTTCCATCTCCTCTTGAACTGTCCTGTCAACTTGCTCTCGTAATGCCACAGGAGTCTCTAGGAACAGTTCATCATGGACAAGGAGTCTCAGGTATTGGCCGGTCTCCTCAAACCTATCATACCATAAGCGGTTCATGGCATTTTTTATGATTCCAGCTGCATTCGATTGGGGCTTGAACGCGATGCACTGATTGGCCTGGGGGCCAGGCTCCTTGGTCCAGTTGCCACCTATTTCCTCATAGTCGTAGATTTTGCTCCAGCGGTGGACGTAACCAAAGGCATTTCGGGTGAAACCGTCACGTTCGGCACGGAGCATTTCGTCGTGGTGCCATTTCCTGATGCCTGGGAACAGGTTGAAGTAGATGTCCATTACCTTCTGGATGAGAGCCACTGGATACCCAATGCCGGTTTCATTCAGTATTTTCTCCTGGGCTCCCTTAGCGCCCTGGAAGAAATTGGCTCCATGAACTAAGTGCTTGTAGAGGCTGTTCCGGTCCTGTTTGAAGCGTTTCTTTATATCCGCGAGGCTCGCTGCAAGCTTTGCATCATCCCAGCTAAGTTGTGGGAGCTCATCTCCTCTAACACGTCCATCAAGTTCATGCAGTGCATACGCGGTGTAGAAACTGTGGACATCCATTTTAGCAAGTCTGATATAGTCTGGGAGTCCAGCTTCATAGCCAACAAGCACTGCCTCAATGCCAGAATAGTCTCTAGCGGTAAAGGTGCATCCTGGGGAGGCAACGATGAGGTTTCTTATGATGGTGGCAAGGTCATCTTTTCCTTTTACGCGGGGCAAATTTTGTAAATTTGGGCGTCTGCTCGTTGAGCGTAAGGTGGAGGCATCCGTGGTCATCACCGTGTGAATGCGACCATCGGGACCAATGGGCATTCCACCCCTGACACGACCACTCTCCTGGGTTACCCCAATGTAGGTAGATAACAGCTTCTGGTTCCCTCGGAAGTCCAACACTAGGGGATACAACTGGTCTTTTGGGTATCGCTTCATCAGCTTGATGAGAGCATTCTCGTCGAAGGTGAGTTTCTTGGTCCTGCGGTCGAATACGGGCTGTTGGTGCATCACCCGCTGGTAGTCCATGAGGCCTAGTTTGGAGATTTTCCATGGGATGATTTTCGCAAACCGTTCGACCATCTCTTTATTTGATAGAATGTGACCACCCGCGCAGGGATTGATGACCTTTTTTGTGGCTTTGAAGTGTGGTTTAGTTGGCTTAAGAAATCTGCACACTGAACAGCGTGTAACCATAGCTGCCTCTGTAACTGTAACCAGTCCAGTGACATCTTTAGGAGTTTTCTTGTAAGACTTGACACGTTTTGCCTCTCTGGGAACTACAGCCTCGATTTTGTCCTCAGTTTCCTTGAGCAGATGGGAGAGGGTGTTTTCGGCCTGATTTCGCAGGGTTTCGTCCCTGAGGACGCCCTTGGCACTCATGTAGTCGAACACCCGGTTCAATCTGATGACGTGACGCTCAAAGATGTCCCATTGGGAGTTCTTTTTCAGGTCCTTCTCGATACCAATCCAGCAGCGTAGGGCGGCGTCGGCGTCCTTGGCATTGTAGAACGCAGGGTTCACCTGTGAGAGGTGCTTCCACAGGCCCCAGTTTTGGACATAGAATGGGGTCACAAATCCCAAGCCCTTAGGCAAGGAGCTGTTCAGGACGTGCCATGCGAGCATCCCGTCCAGACGGTCCCCACAAATGTTGGTCTGGGCCAGGATGCGTTCGTCATCGTATCCTCGACTGTTCCATCCAACTTTAGGACCGAAGGAGGCAAAGATAGCCTCCAGTGATGCACGATAGGGAGCAGTCCACGGCACACTAACGGCGTAGCCTGGCTTGTAGGCAAAGCTGCACCTGAGAATGGTGAAGTCATCGTCTTCCTCATCCCTGCCGACCTTTTCCTCATCCTCACCCTGTTTGTAGGGGGTTTCAATATCATAACTGAGAGTCACCCCAGGTGCCACAGATAGGTATTCCTTGGCCCAGTCGGTGAAGTGGACTGGCAGGGGGTCAAGGAGGTAGTTGTCATGCCTTTCAAGGGTGATGCCGTCAGTGGCAATCTCCAGGGCTCGCTTGAACGTGAACTGGAGAGGTGGAACCAGGTGGTGGTTGCCTCTCATTAGGTATGACGGGTGATCACATCCTAGGACCCATGCCTGGTAGGCCTCGTTCCAGTGGGGGTAGGCCAGATAATCATTGTTCATGATGGGTGACTTGTCGGTCAGGCCCATGATACGCTTGAAGGCAATCCGCCCAAGGGTGACAATGGTAAAAGTCTTACCAGTCTTGGCACACCGCTGGCACATGTCCGCGATGGTGGCATCCAGGAGTGGGCTGCATGAGGCTATGACGGAGTCCTCGTAGGGCATCTTGGCGAGCTTGTTCTCAGGGGGCCTGCAGGAGAGAACGTTGTGTATCCTGAAGCCGTCTCGCTCGATTCCGACACGGGCGAGTTGCTGGAAGAGGTAGAGTCCTGCCTTTCCAACAAGGGCTGCTCCTTCCTGCGCTTCGTTTTCACCGGCTGCCTCCGCAATGATTAGGACGCCATTGGAACCTGACCCTGTGGCAGGGACGTAGCCTGTGCAGCCCCAGTTCCAGCCAAGGCACGACTTGCACGATTCGGGTTTATTCAGCATTCGCTATCTCAAGTAGAATGTCGGCGTGGCATGCGCGTGGTGCACACCAGCATACTAGATCCTTTCCACGAAGTTCCAGACGTGCCTCCAATTCCTTACAGGTTCCCTTGATATATAGGCGGTAGAGTTCAATGACCTCGTGACGCTCACCATGCCTGTCGATCACGTAGGGGTTGCCCCACTTGGTGGGACGACCCACATAAACTGCATCAGGTGGCGTGTTCGGGTCACGTTTATTCCACACTTTTGGCACTTTGGCAGTCTCCACACTCACACTCGTCGCCGTGGTCACGTTGGCCGTAGTCGGCCTTGGAGCGACAGGAGGCACACTTTAGGTTCATGGGCTCTGTTACCCACGTCCTACAGGATGGACAGAACCAGCGTGTCACCGCCATGGACTCTCCAGTTTTTCCCAGCCCCGAAATGTGAGGGCCTTGTCATCGATGAACAGGGAGGCGTCGGGCTTGATTCTAGTCACGTCATCAAACGGGATATTGTAGTATCGGAGCCAATCTATCACATGCTTAGGTCGGTCCCCACGAACGGTGAATACAATCAACTCATGGCCCTTGATCTTCATGCCTTGCATGGCCTCAATAGCACCTTCAACTGGGAGGCCCATCCTCATACCGGGTTTCTGGGCATCAGGGTTATGAAGGACATCATCGTAGTCCACGGCAATGATGGCCATCAAATATCCTGATGCTTTACATGAGTGTCTACATAGGGATAATAACTCACTATTTCTCCGGTATCATCTATCACACGATAGAATCTGGTCCCCGAGGGTATGCGCTTGTTTATCTCTTCTCTCACTATCCGTACGATGGATTCATCCAGGACATTCTTGACTATATTGATGAAGTCTTTTTCTGTCATGTTCATGGCCACGTTAGTTCAGCGTTACGGTGGGTTTGCCTGTTTCGGGGTTGACCGCTAGGTCCATACCCTCCAAAATGAGGCAGATAAATCTGGAGGTGTCCCGGATGGCTGCCTGGAGTTGTTCAGGCTGGATATTGGGTTTTTGCATCAAAATACACAAGCTTAGCATCGCGATGAGAGCCTCGCCACTGGCCTTGCCTTCAAGGGCAGTTTCGAGCTTGCTTACAAGGACACCAATGTCTTCTGATGTTGCTGTCGTTTCGGTGATGAGATTCGATGTGGACAATGTTTGACTCCCTTGAAAGTGGGGGGGGGGGGGGGGG
>ERZ1292642.20-Hain-H14-01um-R1-20-length-79437-cov-8_pt2 | contig 60411 bp, 76 predicted proteins | sample MGYA00564403_ERZ1292642 | MGnify/ENA primary metagenome ERZ1292642 (study PRJEB36523, sample SAMEA6512643) | groundwater metagenome | collected 2019-01-09 | study: AquaDiva: Metagenomics assemblies of 32 groundwater samples
GCTGCATCAGCTTTACTTCCTATAACTTGTTCAAAAGTCACATTCCCAGTATCATCTGCAGGAGGAATTCCATGGTATTGCGGAATAATACTATATATGTCGCCTGCGGCAATAGCATTAGGAAATGCGTTAACAAATTCTATAGAATCTGTGGCAGCAACAAAATCCTCGACAACTCTTCCAATGCCTGCATTTAGACCTGTATGCATGAAGACAAATGCGCTATCAAAATGATCATTTGCCTGGGTTAAAGCGGCATCTACTAAGGTGTCCGCATCCGATCCAGCATCAGCTGTTCCTGTTAATACTCCAGATCCAGCTTCTCGTCCTATTCTGGTATAGAAATAAGCATTAGGAAAAGAAGTTGTGGTGCCATCTAATATTACAGATCCACCAGCAAAAGTAACAAGAATTATATCTCCTGGCATCCAGTTAGCGGCTGTGGGTGTATAAGTTGCAAATACTCTTCCTGCAGCTTCTGAGGAAGCAGTGCCATGGGCGACTATGTTAGTGGTAACTCCATCTCTTAACCGATCAATTCCATAAGTTCCTGGTGTTATCTCTCCAACAGTAATTATATCCCCACCAGGATCGTATATTTCGAGATACCAAGTTAATGCATCATCTAGTTCTGCTGCTGAGGGGCCTGTCTTTCCAAATATCTCAGTTACTTCTGACAATCCCTCTACTAAAGTAGCAACATAATCTAGCGCATCGGCAACCGATTCCTCAATAAGAAAACGAATATCATCGAATCTATAAGTTGTTCCATTGTCTAAACCAGCGAAGCCGAATTCTTCGACCAAAGCAGGATTCCATGCAGCAGCTCCGCCAGCATCAGATGTTCGCCTAAAATCTACCTCGTAGATCTGTGTAGCGGCAGTACCAATAGCAACATTCCAGCTTCTGAATAATGTTGCATCAGTATCATCCCTCAGCCTTACTTGAACTGTTTCGCCCGCTGTTATAGAAGTTGTAGCCCTGAAGCGAACGCCAATAATAGTACCAGGATATGCCCTTCTTCCAGGAACAGCAAAACCGTATCTAGCATTATCAAATGTTCTGCTTACTGCTACTGTTGCAGCATCGCCTATAATTTGCAGAGAATTGCCAGTGTATAGTGCAGTTCCTAATGTTGGAAGAGTAGCACCGCCATCTGTAACCCAGACAGCTTGCAAAGCAGCATCATTTGCATAATCTTGAGATGTGAAATTATCGAGTTGCCTACTGGCCACAGCTCTGTATACTGGGCCAACACCACCATTGTCCCCTATATAGGTGCCATCAAGAGGCTGAAGTTCAAAGACAGACGCAAAACTAATTAGACTCATAATATTCTATCCATCATTATTCCGAGCCACTACGTACAACCCCAAATAAAACGCCGTACACAGATGGACGCTCCCCTGCATTCACATTTAACACGCTAAAATTATTTTGTAGAGAATATGGATGATCTGGAGACCATGTAGCACCAGCATTAATTCTAAATCGGTTTGCTGCAGTAGCGGCAGATCTATCTAATGCTACCCATGTATCAAGCGAAAAATATAAATCCCATTCACGCACCTCAACAGTTGGATGTCTTCTTACGCTAGTAGATGCATGAGCTGTACCTTCCCATGCGTATAGTAAGCCTTGTGCTCCATCGCAATAAGTAGTGGCCGCTTGTTGTACCTCTAATTGCGCATCATCTGCAAAAAAGGTAGCGACTTGTTGTACATCAGTTACAACATATAATCTTGTAGTTAATCCACTATCTGTTGGACGGTATCCGATGCTTAATCTTTGCCATGTAAGATCTAGAGTTAATACTCTAGACGTTGCAACAAAACCATTGGTAGAATCCCAAAATCTTAATCTAACTGTTTCCCCACCAGCATTTCCTCTTAAATATACAGAGAAGGTAAGTTGCTCTTCAGGATGCCTGGCAAACGGTGGATTAGTTGCTAACTCCCAATAAAATCCCTCTCCAGCAGCAGCATTATTAACAACTGATCTAAGAGAGTTGGCTCCAGATCTAAATTGTGCAGCTTGCCTAGAAATTACTGATCCTACAGCTGTATAGCCAGTAGGAGGGTCTGCAGTTTCCATTGATGGATTGGTTATAACATTTCTAGTCGCCTCATCAGTATTAACTAGCCAAATATCTTCCGCAGTGCCCGCTACAGCTAATTGGAAATCAATAGGAACATATCTGGGGAATAGCTGTACAGAATCTCTAACAGAGTTTGTATTATTTTCTAGATATACGCTTTGGTCAGATTGAGGTTTAGTGTATATTCCCATAATAATTATCCATTAATTGTGAATTTTAATTGTCCAGCAGAATCAATTAATACATCCTGTGGTATATATTCTACTTGGTCGCCGTCGCCAGTTAATTGTGGAGCACCCCAACCAGTAGAAGTACCATTTGATGGCTGCGAAAGCAATGCCTCTATATATTGCATTGATAGTGGGCCAGATTGCATTGGAAGACTTCGTATTGGGCTATCCCAAGTCATTCCCACTTGTACATTAGATTGCTGAGATGGCTGAGGGACGGGCGGCGGAGCATACAGTTCTTTTACAGGATTAGTAATTTTATCTGGCATAATACGACTAAATGATTTATTGCAATCATTACATTCTAAATTCATTTTGCCAGAAGACATTCCTTTATCTATAATACTTCTTGATTTACACTGTGGACATACAACTTTCATATTTTACATCACTCCAATCTTTGGTTTCATGGTAATTACAATTATGGCATTGGATAGAAATAATCCCTTCATATTGTTCTTTATCAATTATTCCAGTTTGTTTGCAGCCAGGACATCTAAATAATGGAAATGCTTCAGAATTTGTTCCTAAAGTATCCAACTTTAGCCATCCTGCCATAAGCAATTATCCTCCTATAATAAAAAAAAGACAGCGGATAAAAGAAGCAGGAGGCATACCGCTGCCATGGTTAAAGTTTATGCCAGGGAGGCCGTATTCCTCCTGCCCCGCAATATTTAATTTTGGAAAATTGTTGTTAGATCATTGCGCTTTTCTATTAGCGCATCTTCAAACACATCAATAAGCTGATATACTCTTTCCATAGATCCGCCACATACATATGCAGATGGCCAATCTTTAATGTCTGGCAATATTTTTTCCTGCCATATAGCCAAAAAACTTTGCTTGTCTATCTCATATGGCGGAAATGCCTTGTAACCAAATCCAGTGGCTTGGCAGCAATTATTTCTTAAACCAAGACCCAGGTTTTCCATTGCTGAATCGCAATACTCATCGCATTCAACCTTTTGTATTGCCCAACCTTTGTACTCTTGCTGCATTTATGTCCCCAATACCATTACTCTTACAACTAGACCATCGAGAGCAGTGCTAGTATTATTCGCAGAAATACCACCTGTCTGGCTATTGCCAGCAGGAGTAGTTGCAGTGGCTCCAGAGGCTACTCCAGATGCGGTAGCAACTGTGTTTGCAACACTGGCTCCTAATGTATGCACACCTACTATAGTGCTCTGTATACCAGTAATTCCTGTTCGTCCTACGGTTGCGCCTGTAGTTAAGGATGCAGCATCAGCATCTGCAGACAGACCAAGTGTATTTCCTTGCAAATAACCAACTGGAGCAGCTCCTGAGCCATTAATAGTATGCACATGTCCAGCATGGGCAGAAATTGTCAAACCAGTAGATGCATGAATATGGCCATCAAATGTTAAGGCTCCTGCAGTGTGTGTGTGATTTCCATGCGGACTAGACACATGGAATCTGCTATTGGTATAGTCGTATGTTACATTGTACATCCCTGAACCAAATGTTCCATGTCTAAGCTTGCCGTCAAGCATTACCAAGCTAATAGTGGTAAATCCAATATCTGCCGCAACAAAAGATTCCCCACTACCAGCGTAAGTACCATCGTTTGGATAGGAATTATCAAATGTTAAGTCATAGAATCCAACCCTAAAATTGTCGAAAATAGTAGGGTTATACTGTGTCATTGTTACTGGTGCAATCGTTAATGGCATTTCAACTCCTACATTCCAATAACTATTACTCTTAGAACTAAGAGGTTTAATGCTGTGCTGGTGTTGTTAACATAGACACTGCCCGTCTGGTTATTGCCTGTAGCTGTAGTAGCAGTGGCTCCAGAAGCTGCACTAGAAGCTGTGGCTACAGTGCTGGCAACGCTGCCTCCTAAAGTATGTACACCAACTACGGTGCTTTGGATTCCTGTAATTCCTGTTCTTGCGACAGTACCAGTTGTCAAAGTCGCAGCATCGGCATCTGCGGATAGTCCTATAGTATTTCCCTGGGCATAACCGCCAGGTGCTGCTCCAGAACCACTAATAGTATGTAGATGACCTGCATGAGCATCGATGGTTAATCCAGTAAATGCATGGTTGTGAGTATCGACTGTAATAGCACCTGCTGTATGAGTATGGTTGCCATGAGGACTGGCTACGTGAAATACACCATTAGTATAGTCATATGCCACATCATACATTCCTGTGGCAAATGTGCTATGCCTTAGTTTTCCGTCATGCAGAATTAGGCCAATAAAATTGAATCCAATATCTGCTGCAACAAAAGCCTCTCCACTAGTGGCATAAGTGCCACCATTAGGATATGAGTTGTCGAATGTTAGATCATAAATTCCAACCCGCATAACTCCAAAGATAGTAGGGTTATATTGCGGAGTTGTAACAGTAGTAATCGTTAATGCCATTTATATTGCCTCCTGATGAGGAATTAGATACTGATAAAATCTATAATATTGCCAACCGTGTTATCAAAGTTTTTCCTTTGCATAAACTCATGGCTCCAAACTATTAAACAAGGCACACCTTGAGATTCAAAATATTGAGTCCGTTCTTCTGGTTCTTCTTCTTTGTGCCAAGGAGTTCCGAAATATTCTATAATCTTATTCCTGCCATATGAGTAGAAATCTGGCTTCTTGCCGAATATCGGAACTTTAGTATTTCCAGTAAATTCCCACTCACCTTTGGGATCTATCTCATTCAATAAACCAAGAAACCGAACTTCTTCTTTATTTGGAGCAGTATTCCAGCCAGCAAATACCTTATTCCTATATTCTTCGCCTTGCCATATTTCCTGCATTCTTAAAGAAGCTCTTAATCTATTATCTGGCTCAGACCAATAATCCCGCTTTCGCTTATCTTGTTTTTCTCGATATTCAGGATTGTCCCAATTTTTCTTGGATCCTTTGCCTATATTTTGCTTCGCCTCATCAGAAAGTTTCCAATGTTTCCCAGTTTGCCTTCCTGGCTGTCCTTTCTGAACTTCAGAAATTTTCTTACCATATTCAGCAATTCTTGGATCGTCTTCTTTAGTTTTACCTTTGTTCCAGCTTGACTGAAGCATGGCATTTGGATAAAGGTTTATATATTCTTCTTTTGTCACACTGTGAGTTTTTAAATGTACAGCTGAAATAACTTTAAAATACTTTCCACAAATTTCGCATTTAGCAGGATATTTTTCCAAATCAATTGGCTTAATATGAGCCAAAATTTGCTTTTCTCTATATTCTGGATCATCCCAAAGTTTCTTGGTTGATATCGAAATATTTGGTCTTGTTTTTCCTTTTCTGGATTTTGATTGCCTTTCTCGATAGTCTAAATCTTCCCATTCTTTCTTTTTATTTCTACTAATTGCCCTTTTATGCTCTTCAGATTTAGGCTTTCCAGACATTACTTGCGACATATGCTGTTTAAATTCTTCTGATCTTTTGTGTGTCCCATTTCTTGTCGCTTCTTTCTGTTTGCCGATATATATACTGTCCTTCCAATTTTGCTCTGCCTTTTTGCCTATTCTTTCTAAAACATCAATATCATCTAACTTAGCTTGGGGATACAAAGCTCGATATTCTTTCATGCTAAGCTCGTGTATCCCCGTATGCCGATAATTCATTCTTTTAACATGCTTTCCACAAACTTCACAATCTGGCACTTTCTATCTGCTCCTGATCTTTTCTTTTATTATACTTTAAGTCTAATACTTTAGTAAAGCTATCTAGGCCAGGAGATCACAAATTTTGGAATTTACGTCAAATCGACTGGCTCGGAGCTCTGCCATGGACCAGAACAATCCTCTTACCACCATGGCATTAGCAGCAAAGAAGTCTCTGTTTTCCATATAGTTAGTGGCATGGGCAATGGCCATCTTCAAATGTCGGGTATCAAGCACATATACATAACTTCCCTGATCTGTATCATTGGCATTAACTCCAAACCTTACATCGGCATCAGGAAGCACAGGTATACCTTTATAAGTAGCTACCTGCAGACCAGTTCTATATCCTGGAAGAGTCTGCTCGTCGCCAAGCTTTACAACAAAGTCTCCCTCTGCAATAAACCTTTGCTGAGGCTGCAATAAAGCAGAGATTCTATCGTACTCATCATAGTTAGTTAGAATTAGATCAGGATCTCCACCATTAAACCTTATCTCTCGTATTGCTTGGTCAAGGAGAGCTAGAGTTATATTTCTAGCAGTGCCATTGTTATCTAGAATAATTGCTCCAGAGTTCCAAGTATTAGCAGTTCTAGCAGCAGCGCCTGTAATGCTATATACACCAGGGCCTCTGTTGCCAGGGACAGTCATGGCCTCTCCAGCTACAGTTCTAGCATCTTCTTCGATGATATCATCGATAGATGTTAGTCCTGCTCTGCTAACTACATATATGATTTCGCCATCTGCTAAAGTCTCGCCACCAGTAAATGTTAATACAAATGGATCAACTGCGCCAATAGCAGTAAGAATTTGATCGGTATCAGTGCCCTCACCACCATTCGCTCCAGCGGTTCTAAATGTATCTCCTATTCGGAAAATATCCTGGGCAATAGCACCAGTAGCAGAAGCACCACCTGTCTGAATAATAGTATGTGAGCCAAGTAATAGTTCTTGCTGCATTTCCTTTACATGGTCTCTAGCAGCAGCAGTTTGCTCTTGTGCTAGAGCATCCCCAATACCACCTTCCAAACCACCAAGGAATTGCGCTGTAACGCTAGCACCGAAAGTTGTGCCTATAATTCTTGGGTTCGAACTAACAGTCTGATAAGTGCTGCGTCCTACTGTTGGGATAGTACCAACTTCTGTAATAGGCCGAGAGCTCCTACCAGCAGTGGTGTCGGTTACACGAGCAGATCTTACTCTCCAGCCAACGACAGGACCAAATGGAACCTTTTCTAGAACATTCCAGAACTTGGTCTGGTTGTTTAGCGCATCCCATACGATCTTACCGAATGTGGAGGTGAAGATGTTTGCTTGCTGTAAATAAGTCTGTTTGGCAAAGAATCCCGCAGGCACCAGCCTGGTCATCATGCCACGATTTGATTGTGCTACATATTCTGAAAAAGTTGGCATTATTATTCTCCTATAATTCCTCCTAGAATAATTACATTCCGACTATACCAGTAGGATAAACTGGCAAATCGAATTCAGGAAGCTCACCAAGATCATACCGCATTCTATTTAGTTTGCGGAAGGCCCCTTCATTAATATCTCCTCGAACAGTAACAGCACCCTTGGTAAGTTCCATAATTACATTATCTCTGTCTTGCATAATGGTCTCAAAATGTCCGCCTAGCTGCCGAATTGGCATCCCGAAATTATCATCAATAGATTTTCTTATGGGCATCTGCGACACTAACATCGGATCATCTTTGCTCTTCTGTGCTTTTGAAATCTCTTCTAGCTTTTGCATAAGAAGTGTAGTTGTATCATTCTGAGATTTAACAACATCATTCTGAGACTTCATCATCATCATAGCCTGCTTTAGCATCTCTTTCAGCTGTCGAATCTCATCGTCACGATCATCGTCCATATCAACATCCTTAAGATCATCAAGATCCTCATCCTGATCATCGCCCAATCCCATCCGATAGCCCTTCTCCATATCTTCCTCGTCTTCTAGCACATCATCTTCGCTATACATATCATCATCTTCATCTTCCATGTCATCTAAAGACATATCATGCTTTGTTAGACGATTCTTGCTAAGAACAGCTTTTGCACTCTTAGAAAGTTTTCCTTTCTTAACAGTGCTAACATCTGCTGTTTGTGTATCTTCGCCCTTCATATCATTCCGATCCTGGTCTTTACCAGCAGATCCATATGATACATCTGGCGAAGAAAAATGTGTTCTAGGAGACTGATTATAGAAATTGTCATCAATTTCTTTTAGTCTCTTGTCATATACATCTTGCTTTCGAAGAATAAGGTTTTGGGTTTTGCCTATGTCTTCTACCACTTCCCGAAGTCCAGTAACTATTTCCAATACTTCCTTGTCAACCATTTTTCCTCCTATAGAAGAGAAGATAATATTATTTAAAAAAAGACGGGAGAGTGGCAATAACCACTTTCTCGCCTTGCGCTTTTGGATATTCTAGTGCTTTATTCTATATTTAATTATATATAATAAGTTTAGAAAAGTAAAATAGATTAGCAGAGTTTAATTATTTAGCCACCATCGTAAATCCTGATTTTTGTAAAAATTCCCAGAATTCTTTTGGATCTTTTGAGTATTGCAATCTATCTAATCCCTTTTCTTTCTTTAATTGCAGCCATCCCTTCTTCTGTACAAAAGACAACACAGCATTTAAGTCTGGGTCTTTGCTATAAATTTTACCATTTTTAATTTGTCCAACAATTTTATCTTTATAAACAATATTCACTTTATCTCTCCAACAATTTTATGGACATGCCTTTTAACCATTGTACAGCTTCTGCTTTGGATGTGGCGACATAAAAAGGAATATTTCCTTTTATTGCCCAATATGCAAAATCTCCAAGAAAACTATTGCTGAAATATTTAGGAATTGCGCACATTGCCCAAATATCCATAATCTCACACCTAACAATACCATCCCCATGATATAAAACATGCCCCCAACCATAGACCAACCCCATTATTTTTGGAGGATTCACAGCGACATCAACCATATTATGGACAACTGTTTCTGGATCCAAATTGGCATATAAGCCACATCCAAATTCCTGTTTGCAATCTTTATTAGGAGAGGAATTGCGGCACAAAACTGGTGTAAAGTCATCCTCATATCCATCCCATATAGTTATATCTGCTGGCAATGGTTCATAAGGAGGAAGACACTTTGCCCAATTAGCTCTGGGAGTCCAAATATATTTCGTTCTGAATGGAGAAATTAGCTTATCTTCTTTTAGAGACCAATATCGATATGCTAGTGGCATATTATCCTACAGTTACAGGCTCTTTTTCTGGGATTTTTATAGGGTCTGGCGATACAGGCGACACAGGATCTGGCACAATAGGAACACTTATGGGCTTTGGAGTTATTCTGGTCTCTTCAGTTTCTTTGATTATTGGTGTTTTAGTGCCCATGATTGCTCCATTAAGCAGCTATGTCCAGAATAGAAATAAATTCTAAAATCTTTTGGATAAGAGTTGGCAAATCTTTTAACTCATGCTCCCAGATAATTAAAGTACGATATCCATAATTGGCAAAATGGGAAATACGATCTTGGGGAGATTGCTTATCGAATCCTTTGTATCCACACAGCTCGCAGCCATGAGGATAACAGCCAAACATCTCAATAACTAACTTGCAATCAGTATGGACAAAATCTGGATTCCTTCCATCAATAATAAATCCTCTTGCACCAGTATATTCGAAATCATTAAAATATAAATTCAAGATATGCATCAATCGTATTTCAGGTTTGGTTGGTCTTCTATTTTGTAGTATCATCATCCTAGCCACATATTCAGGATCTTCCCATAAAGCTTTTTGGGCTTTGCTTATGCGATCTTTGGCATCCTGCGATAATTTTCTACCACGAAATTTAGCCTTTGTTTCTTCTGAATGTTTCTTTCCAAACATTGGATGCTGTTCAGTTCTAGAATTATGTCCAGAAATAAACTTTTTGCCAGGAGCTGCCATTTGGCCGCATCCATCGCCACACAGCACAGATATCTTTTCCACATATCCATATCTTTCCCTTTTAGTGGCTGAAATTTTCTGACCAATTTCTGGAGATCTTGGTTTTCCTAATTTAGATTGTCTTATTTTGTCCTTATGCTCTTCTGAAAGTTTTCTGCCCTTGGCTGCTTTGCTAATATTTTGGCAATGCTCTTTGCTTAATGGTTTTCCTTTTTTAACTTCACTTATTTTTATTTTCGACTCATTTGAATGCTTATATCCTTTATGCTGCTCGGATCTTCTGGCAATACTAGAATTAGTTTCCTTTGTTAGTCCCCTGCCAAATGGAATAAGGCCATTTGCATATTCTTGCTTTCTTAATTCAGAATTTCTTTGTCTTTGTGCTTCAATATGTTTTGCCCCGAAAGCATTTTTATTGCCAATATTGGCTCGGCTGATTTTCTGTGAAATTATTTTTTTCTTATCTCTTGTAGCGAAACCACTAGCACAGCTCTTGGAACAAAATCTCCCAGATCCATAAAGACCACCAATTATTATACCACAGTACAAACAATATTCCGATGGCATAATTTTTGGTGTATGCCCATATGCATAATTACCATTTTTACGAGCCTGCCTACTGCATCCACAGGCACAATATTTCGTATCTTCGCATAGCATAACGCAATCTACTCTGGAACTAATCCAGGCAACTCACGAAGGCCGCCTGGTACTACTTCTTTCCTCCAATAACGATACTCTTGGCCTTCCATTGATTGATAAAATAATCGGTAAAGAGCGGCATTCCTCAGCCACAAAAATTTTGGGGAAGTTATAAAAAATGAGAATGCTTCTCCATGGAATTCCATTGGATTAAGCTTGCTAATTTCTGTTATGAAGGCTCTAGGACTTTTGCTGGAAGCATTATTATATAATTTAACATAAGGTTGCCTTCCTTTATTGTCCATAGAATTCCAAACTAAGTGTCCAATATTGTGGTAGATCTGGTTCTTAATATACTCACTCGTAATACCTTTCTCTGGCTTAGGCACTTTATGGATAGTGATTATTTGTTTTTCTTCATCTAAAGTTACTATTTTGCTGTCTGTGGTAGGTTCTACTTTTACTTCCCTAACAGTGTCTAATACTGATTCTGGCAATATTTCGAATATCCCCTGAACCCATTTTTCCGACATTTCATCTGGAGCACTAATTTTGTCCATAACTGGAATTTTAGGAATTTTTAATGGGCTTCCTAAATCATCTGGGATAGCAAAAGCTGCAGCAACCTTGCCATTAATAGGAGGCTTAAATCCTCCAGCAGCTACCATTACTCCCACAGGAGGGGGTTTACCTGGCTCACCTAATCCTGGCTTTGCTATTCCTCTTACTCTTTCCTTTTCCTTAACTTCTGCTTTTCCCTCTTCTTTTGCAGGCTTTTCTGCTGCTCTAGCTCCTTTTGGACGGCCTACTGCACCGTGTATACGCTCAATTGGATGGCATACCCTTTCTCCTCTAGTTTTCCCTTTGGGATCGCTATGCCACCCAGGCTTCTGGCTACCACATTCAACATCTTCTGGATCAGTTGATGATACCTGGAGCTCAAATATCTTATTAATCTGTTTTAAAATTTTCATAGATTTGTTCACTTTCAATACATTCCAATCCATATTCTGCATTTCTGTTCTTAATGCTGGATTATCTGGCAATAAGCTAACATCCCAGAAAGCCAATGATTCGAAATAGTCTCCATCAGGATTCTGCACTGCCCTGGTTTCGCTATTCAAATTTAAATCTATATCTTTCTCTGATGGAATCAGATAGACAAATCCTTGGTAAACACCATTAGGAGATGCCCAATCTCTTATTACTTTTCCTTCTGGAAGCTTATTGCCAGTTTCTTCAGTCCATTCTCTCACTGCTCCAGCAAAAGGAATTTCTCCTACTTTTATATGGCCACCAGGGAGCTCCCACAGCCCAGCATTAGCATCCTTATCCTCTGTTATCGCTCTCTGTAATAGTAGAACTCTGTTAGTGTCTTTGGCAACAACTGCTAAGCCTGATGCAACTGGAGATTGCTTACTTATAGTAGGAGCAGTTTGCTTCCATGTTTTGTATTTCTCTCCTCCTGGTGTTTTAGGCATCGGAGGCTCAATAGAGCTAGGCTGTTTCGGATCCTTTGCTTTTGGCAAAGGTGGCTCTTTGGAAACAGATGTTTCCTGTTTGATAAGAAATTTATCAATAGTTAATAATAATTTTTTTCATTATATTTTAATTTAGACGATGCTTTGCAAGACACTTTAGTGCCAGATTGTAGCATTCGTGCTCTGAAATAAGCTAAATCACCTCTGCCAAGATTATGCAATTCAAACTTCCCATTACTTCTGATCATAAAGACAAAGTATTCATTTTCATCATCTTGCCAATTATCCGACATGCTACCATCCAAATATACTATCCTATCAGAAACGTAGCTGTCTATGACCATTCCTTCTACGCATTGCGAAGGCGTATTGTACTTGATATATTCATGTACAAAAATAGCAGTACACAACATTATTATTAAGCTAATTAAAATTATTTTCATGCTATTACACAATTAGGACATGTGCCCTGTACTCCGCCTTTATGTATTATAGTAAATCTTGCGTCATCATTGACAGGAACAAAGCAAATTGAAATTTCGTATAAGTCAAGATCGTCTATGCTAACATAACATCCTTTATGATCGCATGTGTGGTGGAACAAATTAGCGTTGCCTGCAATGGAAAATCCATTCAATTCCCCCTGAAGAATTGCTTTGATGGTATTCTGTGCAACTTCCAAATCTTTTCTTATTTTGCACACCACCCATAGCCCTTTCTCATCCACCTCTGTTTTGTAAGTAATACCATCTTCTGTGGTATATTCTGAAATAACATGTCCAACACAAATATCGCTATGAAAAAGTTGGATCAAAGGGTAGCCTGATTGCATATATTTTGGCACAGCTCTTTTCAAAGCATCAATGCTAATTACATGTCCCTGTTTATCCAACAAATTGCTTGAGGCAAGTCCATACACGATAAAATCATTATCATCATGGATAGCTTTTAATATTCTAATTCCAGAGCTGATAAGCGATGTTAATCTATCATCTTCAGATTTTCCCATTGCTCCGCTAATTACCCCTTCAACAGAATGCAATTCTTTTATATCTTGGTTATCATCTCTTTCTTTCATCCCCATACCAAGAGCATCTTCTAATTTATCCTGTCTTCTTGTATCTGCTCTTGCTGCAATAGGAGTATGCACATCCTGACTAGTAAGAACTTCTTGTTTCTCAAATATTGGTATTTCTTCTTCGCAATCACATGGCTCTACGCTTATTGATTCATCTTCCATTGGCTCTACATAAGTGGTGCCAACGGTTACTTTGTGTGCTTCGCTTTCTGATGGCTCAATAAAATTAACTGCATTCTCTACTGGATCTAAGACGACAGCATCATGATCTGCTGGTAGATGAATTGTAATATCATATGCCTGCGGATCTGGCTCCTTATCGTCTATGCTCATTTGCTCAAGCAGCTCCTTGAGATATTGCAGTTTCATCTCAACAATAAGATTGTCTAGAGTCTGTTTCTTAATACTAATATTCATCATAATATCCTAACTTTCCCAAACTCTCCAATAATTTTTCTAGAAGCTTTTTGAGAAATTTTATCATTTTATTGAGCAAAGAAATCATTATAACGTTCTTTAATCTTTTTAGCTTGCTCTAGCATATCAAATGCTCTCTCATTGTTACCAGCTTGTTTTGCGCCTCTAAATTCTCTTATTGAATAATCGTACATATCAGTTATTTCTTTTTTGGACGGAGGAGGCGTATTTTTGAATTTCTTGGCCAAAGTTTTAGCATAATTCCATTGTTTTTCTGATAATTTATTATTTGCTTTATATGCTTCTAGCAAAGAATACATTGCATTCAAATCTCTATTTGATGTTTGAAAATTAATCGGCCTAGCTATAGATTGTAAATGCGATAATGCTTCGTTATCTTGCTGTGTTGGCTCATAATCTTTTCCGCCATGAACAGCATATTTCTCATGTATGCTATGTAGTACGTCCCATTGCTTATCGCTAATATGTCCTTTTTGTCTATATTGTCTGATAATTGAATCTGCTATTTCCTTTTCCTTGAATGTAAGTTTTTTTGATTCCGAAAGAGCAGATACATTTGTATGTGCAGATTCATCCTTTTCTTCAAATTCTGGTCTAATCCATCTAGCTGTCTCTCTTTTCCATTGTAGCCCTGGTCGGGGTGGTGGTCCTGGTGGTTGGCCAACAACACGAGAAATTTGCTGTTTTTGTAATTTGCCTACAGGTTTTTTGACTGTTCCGTGCGCTACTTTGCTTTTCTGATGCAAGGTTTGCTCGTCATGACAACGATTTACTCCTGGATGGAAATGAGTACCATCTGGACACGGTGGCATCGATATTTTGGCAATGAAATTATCTATTAAGTCTAGAAGTTTCATTTAATTTCCAGAATATCACCTTTTAGCACATTACCATTCTTGATGATTCCGCTAGGCAATTCTAATACCTTGGAAGCCAAAAATATTTTAGGAGTTACATAACCTTCTGGCATTGATTTAATTATATGCACTACTTTATTGCTATCATCTAGAAACAATACATCAATTGCGAATTGCATATTGTTGGTGTGTATTTGATTACTGAATGGAATTAATAAGCCTTGTCCCTTTTTGAAAAATGATCTTCCAAGTAAGCCTTTTACTTGTTTCTCTAATGTATTCGCTATCTCTAAATTATTGACGATATATTTACCAGTACGTTTATTGATAACAGATTTATGCAATTTTTCCTCTTTAGAAGACCAAGCATTACAACTGCCAAAATCTGGAGAAACAAATCTATCATTAACTGGGCAAAATTTGTTCTTATCTAAGTATCTACAGGATTCGCAGTTATGATTATCAACGCCCCCTTCAACATATGCAGCCGCTTCAGGAGTGATAATAGGCCCAGTATAGAACTGTTTTTCTCGAGTCCAGAAATTGCAGCAGCCATCTTCTTTAACTGGATAGTTTACTACCTGGCATGGACGACCTTCTTTAACGAAAAAGAAACAGGTGCCACATCGATAGGGCACTTTGCTCTCAGAATATTGGGTTATATCTGGATCTAAACCAGACATTATTTCTTAGCCTTTTTCTTAGCTTTAACTCTCCAATTCTTTTCCTTGGGAGTCCTATATGCTGGGTCAGAAAATCCTGATTTTTCATTCGACCATTGCGAATCTTCCCATTTTGCACCTGCTCTAGAAGGCCATCCCTTTTCTACAGATTTCTTAGTTTTCCCTTCCATCCATAAAGCATTGCAGAATGCTTCTGGGTTATCAGCCCACGATCCTGCCTTTTTAGTACAGTTTTCGAAGAAATCTTCATCTGGGCGATCATCTTTTCTAAGTTGTGCTTTTAGCAGAAAAGTATCAATTTTCCGCAGCATCGCCTTAGATAAATTATTCATTTTTGCCAAAGGCTCGCTTTTGCTGTGCAAATCTATCCTTGCTCCAATCTTGTCCTGCTTTCTCTAAATCTTCATCTTCCTCGTCCGCAAAAATATCTTCATGATCATTCATTTCGTCATTGACAACAGTACTACCCATCGGCATAGCTTCATTATGGCCATTATCTTCCATTATTTCTCCTGGCTCATGTCGATCCTTGTCTAACACATCCACCACAGTATGAATAATATCTAGTGTATCATCGGCTGTGTGATCTTTCTTTATATCCATAGATTTTCCAACCCAAAGCTTTCCACAATAAGATGCTGGATCATCAGCAAAAGACCCTGCTCTTCCAGTACAGTTATTCCACCATTCTTTGTCTGGCCTGCCATTTTTCTGGAACATAAGAAGCATCGGTCTGCCAACGCCTGACTTTACCAGATCAAAATCATCTATTAATTGTCCTGGATTAGATTTAGCAATAAAAGCATCAATAGCTAGAAGTTTTCTTTCCATTGCCGATTCATGCCATTGATTCGATTTCTCTATAATTGAATCTATTCTATCCAGAGTTTTTCGAATGTCTCCCATTGGCTCATCTCTCTCCCTAAGAATTTTTTCTATTCCAGACATTTGGTCTGGAGTTAGTTTGTCACCAAATCGAGTTCTTAATTCATCAATAGTCGGATCCAAAGAATGATGTTCATATGGATCAAATGTGCTATATTTGTTGTCAGCCATCTTTTTCATCTCCTTTTGTTTGTTTAGGTCTCTGTCCGAGTCTGGAGAGTTATAGTTGTATACATCGTAAGTAGTTTCTGTGAATGGTTTATCTCGATATTGCCCAACATTTGCATAATCCATTGCAGCTTTATCTATCGGCCTAATAGTCTCTTTGTCTCGTGGAAACATCCTGTTCAAATGCTCAGGATTCAAGTCTCGGCCATATATGCCTTCACCTATGCCTTTATTGACTTTTTTCTTTTTCCCGTCTAGAGATTTTTTGTAGCCAGATGCATATGCTGCTCCTTGCACTTGCAAAGCTTTCTTTTTAGTTGAAAAAGGACCTTTGCTTCCCCACCACCAGCCTTCTGATGTATGTCGGATTGGCATTATAATCTCCAAGCATAAAAAAAGAACCAGACAGAAACTTGCGCTTCATATTCTGGCTCTTATATTTTATTATACCTAATTAATTAAGTAAAAGTAAATTATATTTGCATGTTGCCATCAATCTTAGACAGCAATTTCTTCAGAATAAATGCTATTACCGCCTCAAACCAAGAGTTACAAATTGGGCTCAAAAATATACTAGCTGTGTAATTTGTCTTACAATCTTTTTGTATACACAGCAAATCACTATCTGGACCAGTCCAATAGCCGTATCCCCATTTTATACCAAGCTCTCCTTGGTCAACTTTCCAAAAAACAGGCATAATTACTAATGGCAGCATCCATCTTTTATATCTGCGCCGCAGCAACTTTCCTTTCGCAAAAGCCAAAATCCTAACTTATGACTGGCTGTAATATATTGCTTGTTTAATTCCATGTTATCTTTCCACTCTCGACAAAGTTCTGCACTCAAACTAAGTGCCTTGCCAGAAGGTCAGGTGTCTGGGGCATAAGACTTGGCAATATAGGCTAAATCTTTTAATGATTGCACATCTATGAATTTCTTTATCAATTCTTCTTGGGGGATAATTTGTTTTTCGATTTTTTTCATTGTAATTCAAAAGTTAACAAATTGCTGCTTTCGTCATAACAAATATTTTTGGCAGTCTTTAATTGAAAAGCTTGACGTAAGGTTTCCACACACGTGTTAATATCTTCTTCATTCAAACCATAGCAAGACACCCCAGCAAAATCGCTTAATTGGTCAGATATTTTATTATATAATCTTTGCACAGTCGCTTGCCAATATTGCTTAAAAATTGGATCCTCTAGGGCATCTTTCGGAAAATGGAATACATACCCATTGATACAATGATCCACTGCCATCTGTATAATCATTTTGCAACTCCTTATTTAAAGCTCCCTTTTATAATCTGCTCTAGAATCTCGTATGTTTTTTCTTGCCCTTTCTCAAACATTCTTCTGCCTTCATATGGCTTCCTTGTCCTGGTAACAGTCTTCCCAGCTTGTTTTCCTCTCTTAATCGTATATGTTTCGAAGTATCCCTGCTCTATGCCATGCTCTAGTCTATTAGCCCATGGAACATCAAGGCTTATTTCTGCTTGCAGACCATTAACATTTACTTCTATTTTGGATTTAGTATAGCCTGTTCTAACAGGACATTCCCCTTGAGCAAAATAATGTATGGATCTGGCTAACAAATCTGTAAAACGCTCTGGGCTAAATCTAGTCGCCATTTATTATCTGAGCCTCTACATAACCGTTTGAAAATTCTTTCACTAATTTTGGCAGAACTTTAATTGCTAGAATTTCATCTTGTTGCTCTATCCAATCTTCTATAACGCCCGTATATTTATCTTCTCCTCGTACAATAAGAGTTCCGTCAATCTCAGCAATTTCTTTGTAGATATTGTCTTTCCACATATATACTATTGCTTTCATGATTTATCCTTGATAATAGAAGAATCATAAGACATATCTAATGCTTCCTGATATCTGCGTAATATTCCAGATACAATTCTCTTGCCAGCATATTGCAATATATTACGCTTGAAATCATCTTGATGCAATTTTAGCAACTTATGCAAGACAAGGTAATCTCCAGGAATAAATCCCACCACTTTCATAAACGGGGCACAACTTAATTGCGCAGCACTCATTGCATTAAAATCTGTTGTAAATGCCTTTATATTGTTTATTGCCCAGATATTGCCAGTCCTATCCATAATTGCATTAAAAGCATTCCTATCTGGAATGCCGATGATATAATCTAAGGCAGCTAATTTCAAATAATTAAATCGCACTTTTTTATGCTTAGATAAAATATTTTTCCAATCATCTAGTTCAAAATCTATTAATAGTTTGCCATCGATCCAATCATATAAAAGCCCTTTATCTTTTTGCAAAGAAACATTTTCTAAATTTGGCACATTGTTCAAACTTAGCAGTTGGGAAACAATATATGCCAGCTTTTCGGCATTTGGTGAAATACCTTGTGTTTTGTATAGTCCATGTGTTCCATCTTTGAATGTCACCAACTTATGTGGAATATTATATGCCCCCTCTGCAACTCCTAAATCATGCACTGTCTTAGAAGAATGCACAAACTCTGGTCTCCACTTAAAGGATTTTCTAGACTTATTGCCACCCTTAGAATCGTGTACTGCAGAGCTTTTTGCAGCACTACCATGTCTTATTTTAGGATCCCGATGGTATGTATCTTCTTTATGGCATCCACTAATTCCTGGGTGCACATGATCACCAGCATTGCAACCTTGCTTCCACAATGGCAAACTATGTGCATCGCCATTTAGTATTTGTTTCAACCACATCTGATCACCAGATAACTTTACTGTGTCTGAATCTCCACCTTCTAAATAATTAACTGTGCCATTCTCTGCGCCCAATTCATTCCCTTCTGCTCCTATATCTTCTGGAGATAAAGCTTCCCCACCTCCAGACTCAGCTGGCATTGCACCGCCCATCTGCTCTTGCTGTAATTGCTCAGGAGGCTTTGGCTTATCACTAAATTTGAATATTACTTCTCCATTTTCTTCATGATAAGATAGTATTTCGAATCCTAAAGCTTGCATAGACGACGCAAACTGTGCCTTTTGGTTATTAAAATTTATTAATGTCTCTTCTGTCTTTTGCTCTGGAGTTTTCAATCTTTTGACCCAATCTGTAACCCCAAATTCAAATAATATCTTATCTAAAACTATATTATTAAGAATATTCTGATCAGTCTCTATTTTTCTGCTCATTACCACAAGCTGTTGTGTTTGTCCAGATATTCCACCAACACCTTCAGTCACATTCTGCCATATAGGAGAAACGCCATAAAACATACCAAGCATTTGCTGTATTTGCTCTCGCATTGGGCCATATTCCATCTCTTGCAGAGTATGGAAAAATCTTACAAAGTTTACTCCCCCTCTGCCAGTTTTTTGGCTAACTCCAATGATAGGCATATAGTTTGCTGGATCTGTAGACATTTCATTTTTAATTTTATCGGTAATAGCTCTTAAGGAATCTGGATCATCGGTATTGACAAGAATTGCACCAGGCGGAATCTTTCTTTCGTAGAAATATCTATAAACCCACCTATCCATTCCAATGAGAGATAATTCCTTTTCATAAATAGTTAATATAGATGGATAGCCGTATGTCGGAGAACCATGAAAAATAGAATAATGTATTATTTCATCGTCGGTGAAATATCTAGTATCTGGACCAAAAATAAATCTATACATTGATGCCCGCAAAGGAGGAGGCGGAATTCCTAACTCATTGAAAGATCTGCCATGTTCATCATAATGCTCCTGTGGGCATGTTTCGGCTGGTTGAGTGGAAATATGGCTTCTATCCAATGGACAAATATAATGGCTTCTTTTTGGCCTATTGGCTGGATCCAGATCAAATTCCATTAATTCTGGCTCCATTCTTCTTATAGCTCGTAATTCAGAAGTTAATTCGTATTGATGCGTTTTATGATTAAATCCCCAGAAATAATCTTTCTGTAACCACAGAAATGCATCATCGACAATTAAAGCATCCTCGTGTGCTTCTTCTAGAACTCCACGTAATGTTTGCCCATATTCATTAGCATATTTCATCCAAGCATCAAATTTTATCTTTTGGCTAGGATCTGGCTCTGTGGTCTCAACTGGCAATCCATAATCATCTAAACATGATTGGCACTCTTCTGTGCTTATAGAATATTTCTCCCCACAATCAGGACACTTAACTACAAATGCAGGTTTCCATTCATCGAATCCCCTTCTAAAAGCTTCATCTCTTCGGTGGAGCACCATCGCTTTTAATACAGATTCGCTATGGTAAATTACATACAGATCTCCAAGAAATGCTCTACGTGTGTAATAAATTGATCTTGCATTGACACCCTGAGAAAGTGGGAGTCCCAACGTAGCCCACTCGCTGCGTCCTTTTTGCTCTTGCAGAAGATGTTTAATTAAATCTAGACCAGATGCAGATGGCAACATTTTATTGGAATCTGGCATCTTCATAAAATTCGGATATGCCTCTGGCAAATCATGCCCAGAAGATATTGTCTCTCCATTCGGACCTAATATAATGAAATTATCTGGCATAATAAAGCTCCACTAACTTTTCGTAAACTATGTCCAGATCGCCAAAAAATTCGTAATCCCAAATAATCTGGCAATTCCATCCACGTTCGGCGAAATATGCAATTTTCTTTTCAGTATTATCATTTGGATGCCAATAAGAACCATTATATTCTACAAGAAGATATTTCTCCCTATTAACAAAATCTGGATTTTTCCTTCCTATGATAAGCTTTTTGTCTCCAACAAATTCCCATTCTGCATCAATTTCTTGCAGAAATGATAAAACTTGTATTTCCTCCATGTTAGGCTTATCATGCCGCAAAATCTTTTTAATATATTCTGGATCATCATAATATTTGTGCATGCTTGATGAATATTTAGCTCTAGCTTCCTCAGAATTGATACCATTAATAACTTTTTGCCTATATTCTTCATCTTGCCATCTTTTCTTCATACTTTCAGATGCTTTAGCATTTCTAAGAACTATTCTTGGATCAGTTTCAGTAGTTAGCCCTTCATTCCATTTCTTTTGTGCAGAAAACATCTCACTAGATAGCTGTGCTATATGCATCAATCTTTCATCATCATATTTGGTTAATCCCTTATTCCAAGGAGGATCGTGCAATCCTAATTCGTGATTCTCCCTATATGTTTCTTGTGCATTTGCAATATCCTCTAGGCTTTTTGGTTTTCTGTTTTTTGGATATTTTTCTGCATTTTTCTTAACTCTCGTGTCTGTTTCTTTTGATAAGCCTTTATTCCATGGAATTTTTCCAGATTGATTTTTAGAATTCTTTTCGGAAATGTCTAGTAATCTTGAATCATTGTCCTTTGTTTTCCCTTTATTCCAAGGATGCAATTCTCCTTTAGCAGCCTTTTCAAGCATTATTACAGAATGTTTTGCGCCTCTTACTTTCTGAAAATGTCCGAAAATAAATCTGGCTCCAACAGTAGTCCTTTCGCCGCATCCACACTCGCAATCCTGAGAAGATAATAGTGCTCTATGTTTACCAGAGCAATAACGACTTCCAAGCAAAGATGGATTGCCACATATTTCGCATTTTCTCTCTTTATCGAATTCAGCCATTATCTCACCATTACCTTATGCGTCTTGCTATCGAAATATTGGTAACAGATAATACAATGCAGCATTGTTTGTTTTTCTGCTTGACTTGCTAAAAATTCATCTGGTGTTTCTGGAAGCCACCAACCTGTTTTCGTTACACAATTTTTGCACATACCATTATCTACTGGCAAGGTAAATAAATTTTGTATCTTAGCTTCAGAATTGTCTGGATCGACAGGGATATTATATGCTTCTCCAATATTTGTAATCATTTGGTTTCTATTATATGGTTGCTGCACAGCATGATACACAGACCCTGCTACGGCATCTGCAGCATCTTTGGGAGCATCTCCCATTGCCACTATTTTGCGTCCGAATATTTTTTGCAACCGTAAAAATTCATAAATTAAATCTTCATCAAAAAACCCAACCAAACGTCCTAAATCCACAATATCCTTAAATGTATCATATATAATAGAGCTTCTATCAAAGTGAACTAATTCACATCGAATATTATTCTTGGTCATAATTTGTTTAAAATTAGCAGATTGAAAATGATCTAGGGTTACTATCCAAATAGGATATCCTTGCTGCTTAATTTTCAGAATATCGTCTTGTATAACGCCAAAATTAACCTCTCCTGTTGCCTCCTCTGGATAATAGCACTTCAGCGCATCTACCTGTATAATAGAAAAATAATCGTTGTTATCGCCAGCTCTATCTTCTGAGATTTTATGAGATATACCAACAGCAGCTTTATTGTGCGTATAACCTAAATCGACATGAATACAAAAATATCCAGCTCCATTTATTACATAATTTCCAGACATGATTGCATTCCAATTATTTTTGTTCTTAGGATAATTTACTTCTACTAAAGTCTCTACATCAATATATTTTGCTGAGAATGCTTCTAGCACATTATTTTCATTAAGAAATGGCTCTTCAGCATGTCTTGGTTTGCATTCGTATACACCCTCAGCATATGCCTTATCTTTCTTATACTCATCATTATACATCTCTTTTGTTTTTGTCGGATTTACCATCCAGGTGGCATATGGCTCTCCATTTTCTTGACATGGAACATATGTCATATCTTCTTTCTTGCCTTGCTTAAATCTTTGCTGTATAAATGAATTTCGATATCTAGGCCATGAAAGCAAAACCACTTTACCATATCCAGCGAATCGTGATTGCGTGCCAGCCCTGGCCCTACGATAGATGCCCTCTGCACTTTTTCTGGCTCGTAGTTCAACAGTTCCCCTTAGCTCTTGCTCACCTTTAAATTCGTCGCATTCGTCTAAAATTGCAGTAAAGACATTCAGCCCTTCAAAGCTAGCAAAACTGCTGTTGGTACATAGACAATGCAAATTTTTCGGAAATTCAATCTCACGACTTGTTATGCTTGTTCCTATTCGTTGAAAATACGGACTTCTATCTACAATGGTTTTTAGTCCATCAAAGAAAACCTTTTCGGCAGATTCTCCAGAAGGGGCCACATTGATACAATGTATATGGTCATCTTTGCTACCACCATAATATAGCTGTGGGTTCTTCAAATTCAATAACTTATAGATTGTTCGTAGCAAGATAATCCTGGAAATGAAATCTTTGCCGCTGCCCTTTCCTGCTTGTACGCAAATTTCCGTATATTCTGAGTCTTCTTTATAAACAGCAGTAGCCTTTTCTACAATATCTAATTGCACATCTGAAAGAATCTCCATATCCAAATATTCTTTAGATTCTATAAATTCTTTCAATGGAACAATTTCTTCTTCAAAAGTATCGAAAAACAGCTTGTTTATCAGAAGATCAGCTGCTGCTGATTGGTCTAATGGCTTGATAACACTTTTCTTATTTGGCACGAATTATAAATCCCTGTGCAAGAAAGTTACCATATTTTGTCTCAGACATCGAATATGGCGCATCGTGCCTAACAAAAGAAATATTCGATATCGTATCAGCATAAATATCATCTGGCTCAAAGGCGCACAATACTATATCTCCAATTGATAAATCAGATAATTTGCGCCATCCATTTATGGACATTAATTGGCTATCCATAGACATAAGAATAGAATTGCCACTTTCAGTGCTAAGCTCGTATAAATCAGATATGCTATTTTTGGAAGGGATGTCTGCGATCCTAATTTTTGCTATGCCACCAATGCAATCATATGCATAGCAATACAATTTTTCCCGCACACTCCCAATTGTTTCCAATCCATTAGAGGTTGTGATTAAAGTCTCTTCAGCTAAATAATTGCTAACCATTGAATACAGATTTTATCGCATCAATAATTTTTTCTTTATGCTCATCTGGCATATCTACTCTTCTAATTGCATTCACCAGTTTCAGAACAAATTCTTCTTCTATATTCCCAATTACAGCTTGCTTCTCCATATTGATGCCAGCTTGTAATACTTGACTTACTTCATTCCAATTTCTAAATCTTCTTGAGGGAGATCTTTCATCTAACTGTTTAAGCATTTCTTCTTCAGCAAACTGCTGTAGCATTCTAGCCAATCTTGTATGTTTTGCCTGTGTTCCTAGTATATCTATTGCAGAGTGCTCAATAAGTATATCCTTATATCGCAGCTGCACATCATCTCTTAAAGATGGCCAATCTTCCTTCCATACCCATTTGTTAATGTCTTTAGTAGCTATACCAGTATTTTCAGCAATCTGTTTTGGCGTTAAACCATTACAATAAAGAATAAAACATTGATGTTTTACCGCATCGCTATAATAATCTGGATTTATTTCTACAGGTAAATTATTGTTATCCATTAAAGTCTTGCTTGAATGCTAGCTAGAGTTCTTCCTCTCCCCCTTCCAGAATACCATTGGCAATCTTCTTTATTTTCAATCTCTAAATATTCGACATCCAAAATATTCCAAGCTTCATGTCTATCGCAATTGCCCATACCATTGTCCTTATGATTATTGCCTATATTCCAAATACATTGTGTTACTTTGCATTCTATTGGAAACAATCTTGGATTTTTATCTGTTAGGTCTGGCTTATCAAATGGAGATTTAGCATAATTTAAATACATTGGATAGCCATCGAATGTGTAAAAGTTAATATGTGGCCCAGCTTTGGGCAAATCTTCGTCCTCTGTTTGGACAAGATAAAATTTTCCACCTTCGCATTCATGGCACTTTTTGTCTGAGCAAACAATATCGCATCGCTTACACTTTGATATGAAAGGCACTTTTCCTCCTAATAAAAAGGATGAAGAAAAACTTCGTCCATCCTTTACTTCTATATGTTATTATACCTAATTGAGACTTAATTATTAAATTATCGTGGGAAAGGGAATCCTCTCGGATACAATAGCATATCCATCCTCCTTATGACAAAGTACATTCGTTAAAAATTTATAAAGACCTTCTCCATGGGCGCGGGACATACAAATACGGATCGATTATCATTAGCATTCTCCTTTGTATGATTTTCCTATAACAAGCTATTGCCGATAAATAACTCGTGTAGCCATGCCATTGCTACACACCACCCTAGGGGGGTATTTGGATTAGCAGTTGCAGTGCCACCATAAAATCCCTCTGGATAGTTATTGTTGGCTATTTTTTCCGATATAACCACAGGGCATCCTATTATTGATAGCTGCAACTGTAATAAAGACCATTCCATCTCACGACCATATAAAGAATAATATTGATCTCCTAGATACCGAATGCATCCATGTTCTCTATTTAATTGCAGCATAATATCCGATAAAACTTTATTAGTTGTAACAGTATCATAAATGGCAAAAGGCCAAATTAAGCTTAACTGGGCTGCGTCTGGATATCTACTTGGTGTCTCTCTGTGTCCTAACTGACGAATTGCTCTATCTCCTTCTACAATCAAAAAATCTGGTACAACTACATATCTCTCTATCGATAACAGCCCAGACAAACATATTCCAATACTAGAAGCCCTAACATCTGATTCTTCTTCCCAATATCCGCTATCTTTGTCCTGCCAATATTTAATCTTTCCAAGATACATTACCATATCTTGTATTAATTCTAATTCTTCTGGGCTAAAAGAATATAATCCCCTTTGCCAAATCTTAGATATTATCCATAACCATGCACCTATAACATCATTTTGCCTTGATGCATCATAACCAGTTTTATAATCATGCACCACACTTGGTGTATTATCTCTGTGATAACATGGCGGAAGCCTAAAAGATGCATCGCCATCTATTAATTTATGTTTATATTGCCTTATAATACCAAAAAAGCCATATAAGGCTTTCTTGATTTCATTATGGTTGTCTACTAATATGTATGGCATTAACATCCATGCCGAATCTCTTAACCACACTCTTTTATAATTCTCGTTGTTAGAGGCAAACCATAATCCATTATCTGATTTTAATGTATTGAGAATAACATGATACGATGATGAGAATACCATGATGCGATTATATATCTGATGCTATGGGAATATTCGTATTAGCATTTTTAGGCATATTTGTAGCTAACCCAATTGCTTGAGCTGCCACGTATGGCTGATCGCTGCCAGCCCTGCGAGCAATATTGATCGCAGCGATAGTGTCTGCTGGTCCAGCGAAACCACAAGACACACATATAAACTTTGCTTGGCTTTTTCTATTATGCTTGTCGACATAACCACAAGCAATACATTCCCGACTGGTGTTTCTTGGATCCACTAATGCGAATGGCACTCCCATTAGCTTAGCTTTGTATTCTACAAAGAAACGCAGTTGCCCAAATGCCCAAGAAGAAAACTGGTAACGCTGACTCTTTCGAACTGTTATCCTGCCCCGAATGCGACCCAAATCTTCCATAGCAACACCACGAGCAGAGCTTAGAGCTTTTACCAATACTCGTTTGCTAATCACATGGTTTATATCTTTGACAAATAACTTTTCCTTTTGGCTACGTCTTCTAAGCAACCTTTTGGCAGATTTAGTTCCTTTGTGCTGTAACTTAGCACGCAGTCTCTTATGTCTGCGCCTATGTCCATTCAATATTGCGCTGCCATATATTTCTCCATCGGAATCAGCAAGGACATTAACAATCCCAAGATCGCAACCTAAGTAAGAGGATGAAGCATATGGCTCTATCTCTATTGCATCCAAAGGCTGATGAACAAAGAAATGGCCATTTTGGTAACTTAATGTTGCTTGATGCTTACTAGATAGCACAATGCCATTTCTAGCAGCAAATCCGAAACGCTTACCATAGAAAGAAAGCATTCCGTCTCTCTTATATCTATGGCGATAAAGTGGAATTGCTCCGTTTAGTTTGAAGAGGACTATTTTTCCTCTACATTGCTTATTTCGATAAGCGCATACCACCTTTCTTATGGCAGTTATAGCTTGGTAGCTTGTTAAGTCAAATTCGCTCCTAAGCCAATAGTAAGCTCGCTTCTGCAATGGATACCAATGGAAAAGCTTCTCTCCAAAGGCAATCACAGATAACGCATTACAAGCAACATTAAACTGTTGCATCATCGGAAGCAATTCCTCCCGATTTGCCCGTAAAGTTAGCTTAGTTGCAATCAGAGGCATATCTATCTCCGAACGGTGTCAAGTATATAATTATAGTCCATAGCTATTTCTCTTGTTTTAATATACTTTCTGCTTCCTTTAAAACACTGCTTATATCCAGATCTTCTGTGTCGTTTTGCTGAATGGTATGTTGGCCTGGACTTGGCCAGCCATTCTTGACAATATAATCTCGTAATTGGAATCCTTCATTGATCCACACTTTCATTTCTGGAATACTACGGGTAAACCCATCTGCTCCTATAAAAATACGCCATATAGGAACAATGTTATCATCGTGCTTAATAATGGCAAAAATAATTTGTATATCTTTGTACGAAAAATATGCCCCCTCGCTAATCATTCCAGTAATGCTATTGTCTACCATTGCTCCAATCATATTTAGCATATCACAATATTCTTCCCACGACAGGTCTGTGCCATATATATGGCTGGACACCAAATATCCTTTAGCCATTTTACTGCAGCTACCACATTTTAATTCGCTTTCAAATTCTTCTTGATACCAGACCATTTTGCAATTAAAACAAACATATACAGAGAGCATAAATTGGTATGCCACTCTAATACTTTGCTCGTCTACCACAGGGAAAAAATGTAATTGTTTTGTTAGCATAAGAATTCCTAATTACGGCGTAGAATTATCTCAGAGGCTGTTTTAAAGCGATTCTGCAATAGGTATTTAACATTCTGAGTAATAGCACCCTAAGCATTTCCTACAGCCCTCTTGGTATGCTAAAGAGTAATTGTGGCAATTAGGACACAAATCTCCATTATTTGAGTTGCCATTAGAATGGGTCCCATTATTCTCTAAATACTCATTGATTATAGAAGCAATGGCGTCTGGTATAGACTTTACACGCTCTTTGCCAAATCCATACGACACAGATCCGCCAATTCCAGATAGCTGTTCAGCCACCAATGCCATCTTTTCTAATGTAGTGGCATCTTCTGTTCTTAAATACAAACTTATTAGTCTGCCGATAGCTTCGCAATCGGCCTGCCTATCAGAGCCAGCCTTGCCAGCCGAGACAAACATTTCTCTTGGATCTCCACTACCATTAAAACTATTAATTGTTATATGTACTTTTCCTGCTGCAGTTTGTTTGCTATAAGTTTCTCCCTGCGTTCTAGATGGCCTGGTAAGCACATTAAGCTTCTTAACACCATTGCCTGCTACTGATATTGCACACACCGCCTCTGCTTGTTGGGCAATATACAGTTCCTCATCTTCCTTCAGCATATTGTTATTATTCTCCATTGTGTGTATTATATTATCATTTAAAACTTGTGCAGACTTACATCCATTCCTATAAACAGTTATACCAAGACATCCCTTATTGTATGCCATTTGATATGCTTCTGAAATATCTTCTACGGTAGCAGAATTGGGTATATTGATTGTTTTGGAAATGCTGTTATCTACATATTTCTGGAAAGTAGACTGGTGCTCTATGTGCCAATATGGATCTATCTGATGCGCTGTAACAAAAACATGCCTATAATTTTCGGGAATTTGTAGCATAATATCAGAAATAGGCAAATCTTTATCAATGCCCAAATTACCAATAATTTCCAAAAAAGTAGAATTTACAATTCTTCTCTCTACGCCATTGCCAGCAACGTGAGTATAATCCAAAGAGAAAATCGGCTCAATCCCAGATGAGCAATCCCCGAAAAATCCAGTAGTCCCTGTTGGAGCAACCGTAGTTAAATTAGAATTCCTTCTAGGCATGCCATTGCTATGAATACTCTGCTCGAATAGCGAAAAATTTCCTCTGTCTCTGGCCAACTGAATAGATGCATTCTCTGCTTCTTCTTTGATTATAGACATAATATGCTCAGCTATGTCTAATGCATCTTGCGAATCATATGGAATGCCCATAAGCATCAGCACATCAGCCCAGCCCATAATTCCAAGACCAATTCTTCTCAATTTCCTAGTTTGCTCTGCAATACCAATAGTAGGATAAGAATTAACATCTATAACATTATCAAGAAAACGCACCGCTATTTTAGTATGCTCTCGCAATAATGCAGTATCGATATTTACGTATGGCCATCCACCTTGTCTTATTACATATTTACCAAGATTAAGATGTCCTAATGTACAAGAGTTTTCTGGCTCTAAAAATTGCTCGCCGCAATTTTTAACAAGAATTCCACCATCTTTTTCTGGCATAATAAAAAATGTATGGGTGTCTTCTACGCTTCCACAGTAAACATTTTCATATCCAACATGTTTTACTGATACAACTTTATGGTTAACCAGTTCATATTCTTTTGTTTTGTCAGACAAAGAATTATTAAATCTATCATGCAACGTTTGTGGCAATGGCATTATATTATTTGGAGAATTATTTTGCTTATCCTCATCTAGATGATGTACATGTTCATCAGGATATTCTGGTCTTTTATCATTTGGCCAAGAGGCGATAATTCTATGCTCCATGTCTGTGTCGGTGCCATTAGTCAGCTTATAGTATCCCTTAGAATTTGCCTCAGAGCGATATACAGATTGTACGCTATCGCCTTCTTTTAGCTCATCTACTCTTTTCCATTCTCCGTTTTTCATCTTTATCATGTGATCTGGGGTGGCAGTAAAAGTACCCAATCTAGTCTTAGTACCCCTCATGCCATATCGACGCCTGATTGTAACTTCGTAAACAGGAGCATTCTCTTTAGTTTTTCTGATATTAGACATTTTTCTAAAAACTAGAGTACCATCTTGCTTTTCCGTTAAAACTGGCACCTTCTTGCCAACTAATTGATCAAATCTTCTTGGGCCATATATTGTCCAAACTAAAGTATCCCCAGCAAAACACGGATTAGAGGTCTCTATTTGCATTAATTGGGGGATAGGATTAGCGGGTGATTTGTTCACTCTTTCAATAAAATGCAAACCAGGATCTCCTGTATTCCAGGCAGACTCGCAAATTAAATTCCATACATCTGGGGCATAAAGGCACCAGCCCTGTTTCCCATTCAATTCTCCTGGCATATACCTGATAATGTTCAAAATACGATCAAATAAATTACTTTCTGGCTCATACCATATTGTATTATCTCTAGGATCAATTAAAGGATAATATTTCTTGTCTCGCACAGCTTCCATAAAATCGTCTGTAATGGCAACAGATATATTGAAATTAGTTATTCCGCCATTCAATTTGCTAGTAATAAATTTAATAAGATCAGGATGTGTGCATACCATATTTGCCAGATTAGCCCCTCTTCTTCTTCCAGCTTGTTTCACCACATCAGTAGCCTTGTCTAATAAAGATAAGAAGCTTATTGGGCCGCTGGATCCACCGCCAGTAGACTTCACTATTGCCCCCTCTGGCCTTAAATTAGACAAAGTAAAACCAGTGCCACCACCAGCTTTCTGCACAACAATTTGATCATGCAATGCTTGGCAAATTCCTTCAATAGAATCTGGCAATGGCAAAACAAAGCATGCCGAGAGACATTGGCTATTCATCGCTCCAGCATTCATTATAGTCGGAGAGTTTGGCATAAAATATTGATTGATCATTAAATCATAGAATTGCTCTGCCAATTCTTCAGCAATATGGCAATTAGCATATCTATGCTTGCCAATGCAATTCCTTTCATGAAATTGGCAATAATTTAACTCTGCTTGTGCTATTGCATCAGCAACACGCCTAAATACCTCTTGTGGAGTTTTTTCCTCTTTCCAGCAATATCTTTCTTGTAATACAGACAGTGATTGTTCAGTCCAAGTCATATATTATCCCTTATTAAAATGAATCAACAACTTGAAATCTTTCTGGTTTCCTAATGCCAGATATTCCTTCTTTGTGTCTCTTATATGTTTCTGGCTTACCTGGAATTCCTCTTGCTCTTTTCCCAAGAATTTCATATTCTGTACTACCTATTCTTGGTCGTCCCCTTTTCTTTCCACCAAAAACTCTTGCCCAATATTTGTTAGCATTATTTCTAGCTCTGTCCAATTCTTCTGCTGTCCAATTTTTTCCTTCTGCTAATTTGCTAGCCAATCGGGAAATACTCTTTTGCCTCTCTGGGGTAATATTCCATTCTTTTGGATATTTTTTACTATTAGCATAATTGGTGAAAAATACTACGCCTTTATCGGTATTTCTTAATTCATGAATGTTTGCAGGCACATCTGTAAATACAGTACCAGTTCCAATCTCTAATTTTGGTTCTTTAGCATGTGTGGGTTTTTGTCTTTCTTTTGTCTTTGGAGCATGATATCTATTATATGCTTGGCCAATAACATTTTCCCAATTTGGGGGCAGTCGGCGTTGTTTTCCACTATATGTTGCATCGATAGCAGACAGCAACTGTGTTAATCCTTCTGGATATTTATCCCATACATTTTCTGGTGCATTAAACAATGCTTCGAATTTTGTGCGAATATCTATATCGTCTGGTTTTTTGTCAGTTGCTGCCTTACCATGATATGTTTGCATAATTTTCTGATTTCTGTGATGTTGGTCTGGTGAATGCTTTTCCTCTTCTCCTCCTATGGAGAGAGGATGCTCATGAGGTGACAATTGTTTCGCCAAAAAATTATCTATAGAAGACAATAAAGAATGATGATCTAGAAATTTATTAATAATCCCCAAAAATTCTTTCCCCATATATTGTGCACCCGCTAAACTAAATATAAATAATTATACCCTATTTTGTAAAAGTATTAAAGCAAGGATATATACTGTTTAGCTATAAATGCAGGATCATGTTTTTCCTCTATCATCTGTTTATTCGTCTGCAAAACATTAATATAGCTATCATAATTCGCAAAAATTTCATTAGCTATTTCATAATATTCTGGAACAGATGGAATTTGCTTAGCAAAATACATAGGACAAAATGATTCACCAATAATTGGAACACAATAATTCACTATAGATTCTAGCAAAGCATATGTATATGGCATCCCCTTAGACATCTTACTAAAATCTAAAGTTACTTTGGAAATAGATAAACCAGCAGCAGCAGATATGTCGTCTACTGGCCAGAGGTAGCCTGAGATTTGTGCCATAGAGTAAGCTTTTATTATTTCTGTATTAAAACTAGTATCAACCAAATTGTCAAAACATATGAATCTACCATTTAAAAATTTAGCATATTGCACCATCTCTACAATATTTTTAGCTATACTGAATCTACCATTATGAAAACATATATTCCTTTTATCAGCGTGTCCGCTAGCCACAAAATTCTTAAATGGCAAATCATAAATACCTGCCAAACTCCAATATTGCCCAACTAAATTAGACAAATAATCTCTACCATCTGGAATTATCGCTCGCAAATTTGCAATTCCTTTGCATACACAGTTATTAATACACCACTCATCCATTATGCACACAAAACAATTGTTATTTTTCGAAACCTTTTCCCAAAAATTAATTAATTCAGCCACTAGTGTACTTTTTTCATCATGGTTAATCCCAAGTAAAGGATCACAAAATAACAAAGTTTTCCCATTCATTTCTAAAATATCTTGGCGAGTGATAACTGTGCCTTGTGTAGCACCTATAGTCCCATCAATGCGCAAATAACATAATTTGCTATCTATGCCACAGCACAATAAACCATAATACAAATTTTTAGCAAATGTCTGCAGCCCACCACTATGGAATGGAGTGTCTCTAAGTATTAAGACTATTTCTCTCATAGACAGACACCACCCTTTTAAAAACTCCTAATAATATTTCAGAAAATATTCGGTCATCAACAATATCATTCATCCAAGCATATTGGTATATAGCATCTATCTCTGCTTCCGCCACATCATTAATATCTGAGCATACACATCCCATCTTTTGCATCAATGCCAATATCATTATTGTATAGCCAAAAATATCTCGCAAACAGTCAAATTTATTTCCTTCTAGATATCTATAATACTTAGTATATATTGCACCAACCTGCCCACGAATCCCTGTTTGTATCCAATAGACTCCATATCCAGAATTTCTATTTTTGAAAATCCTTTTCCAAGACTGTCTTATTTTTCTAGATGATGTGTTAAACAGCAGTTTATAAGATATGCTTAGCCCCAACTTGTAAAATTCATCTTTAGACAAGGAGATATCATTAGAATGCCTGACGTCAACATACATAATTTTGTCTATTTGGAATATAATTTGCTTTTGAACAATCTATTATCTTCTTTGGCCCATGGGAATTCGCAATATCCTTCTACTGGTTCAGTTCCCCTATATGTACAAAAATGCTCCCCATTAGCATTAGGAACTTCGCAAGAAATTTTAATTTTATCTGCTAACCATGGACAAGCTTCCGATAATTGCTTTCCCATCTCTCTAAATATCCATTGCATTTCTGGATAAAACATTGTACAATTATGCACAAAAACCCCATTAGCCGCAAAATTGTGATATTTCTCTACTGCCAAATCGTAAACATCTTCGTATCCATCAAATTCTATTGAGATAACTTTATGGTTATGGTTACTCCTATTGCCCATATTCTCCAATCTAGAATCTGTCTCTTTGCTCAAGCCCTTATTCCAAGGCATTTGATGCAATAAATCTAGGCTATCTAAAGATTTTTGGCTAACTAAGTGTCCTACAGTTCCCCCGATTTTTCCGCCATCGGTTGTACCTTTGCCTGTGGCATAACTATTGCCCATCATTCGAATACCTTGCAGCTGATTTTTTCTCCCTCTTTTTGCCATCCCATTTTTCTTGGCTATTTCTGGATTACGCATAGGATTGTTCAAACGCATGCGCTTACTGATAGCATTCTTTTCCATTTCCGATAAAGGTCTACCCAAAGAAGCATGCAATTGAATATGAGCAACCGAGGACATTAACTGCAAATTTTCTGGTCGGCAATCTTCTTTTATGAAATTCTTGTGATGCCACACCATCTGCCTTGTATCCCCATATTGATAAGGATAGGTAACAAAATCATACAAATCATTCATAACAAATTTATGAGCAGCAATTGGGGAGGAGTCTATATCCCGATAAACTATTGGATATCCATTAATATAATCCCTATTAAACGGCATCACCGAATCATTTATTGCTATTTGGCATGCTTTTTTGTACTGTCCATCTCTAAGCATAATTAAATGGTCCTCTGTAACTCTTAAAACATCTCCTGTATCAAAAGTAATTTTCAATAATTTTTTATGTCCTGTTTTAACAGGCCTAGAAGCTTTTCCAACACGTAATTTTTGTTTTTCATCAACAGAATACACATAAAAATTTTCTTCTGGACTTAAAAATAATTGCATTATTGTTTTATCGCCACCAACAGTATGCACTATTGTATCTCCAGATAAACAAGCTCGATATGCATAAACCTCAAGGAATGCTCGTATTGGCATACCACCAAGAATCCATGTTTCTATGCCAATGGGCAATACGGTTCTGGCATCTTGATATGGAGCATCATGCTGCTCTGATAAAGTTTGATATGTTCGCACAGAAGTCTTAACAGTATCAACCCAAAGTTTTTGGATATTTTCTGGTTGCTGAGAGATATACAATGGCATACGAATATTTGCATCCCCCATATAGGAATGTCGCATAGTTTGCTGTATGAACCAAGCCTTTCTGGTACGCACGAATTCGTGTGTAAAACCCCTCGAGCACCCATAGACCAAAAATGTAACAGTATCAGCCTCTAGGAATTGCTCTAAACCTCCATGCATAAAACTGTTTGATAGCTCAACAAGTAAACTAGGATCATACAATTCTTCTAGCCTATCGATCGGAGGCATCCCCTTGCCCCCACCAGAGGAAGCATACTCTGCAAAAATTGCTGTACGAACAAAATCATCAAATTTTGGGTAATGTAGCAGTTTGATAACAAGATTATCGTATCCTTTATCGATTCTTCCTTGTGCCAATGGACTATTAAATTCTCCATCAATATTTAATGAATGCCTAAGATTAGGATTCTGGTACATATTATTTTCACCTACCTTGTGTTAAAAAATCAATAGTTTGAGTGTAAACATGTTCTGTTCTAATTTTGCGATCCCACGCTCCATATCTTCCTGTAAACAATATATCTTTATGCACATAATTTACTTCCATCCCACCAGCAACTTTTTTTATCATCCTGGAAGATGGCACAGGATGCATATATTCTCCAGAAAATCTACCAAAAACAGAAGCTAATCGATGCCATCCCAGTATAGGATTAACATTTGTATAAAAGAAATTTGTTTTGTATTTTTCATAATCCCATGTTATCCAAACATCAATTTCTGGATACTTTTTATCAGGAAAAACAGACGAGGCTGGAATTGTGCAAATAATCTTATCAAATTTCGATAAAAGCGATGTGACATCATTTAAACAATTAACAGTATAAATATGTTTTGGAATATACAACATAATTTCTGAAAGCAATGCCATAGCAATGTTAGGATCATATCCTACTATCTCTGGTTCATTTAAAGCTAATTTAATTCCCCATCCCTCATTTTCGTTACCATATACGAATCTACCATACGAGCTAGCAGCTTCGTCAGGAGTCATTCCCTTATTGCCAACAATTTTTTGCATAATAACCGTAGCATCTAATGGCAAATCACATTTATTATGCAAAAAAAACACCCCATAATTTTGGCGTTGGATATATGCATCACTAAACATTTCAACATAACTTCCACATTGCAATGCACCCCATGCAGCCATATAACCACTTGGCCCTGCTCCTAATACAGCAACACGCATATTTTTCCTCCTTTACAGCACCCTCATACTCTTAACACTAACAATACGCCACCCTCTGATTTTATTTCCTTTGATGCACACAGGCAATTTATTATTATATGCCCTCCAAACAATATCTGCCATCTTCGGATAATTGTATCTATTAACCTGCAACATTATGGTATCTGTATCGTCCGAAAACATCAACATGCAATATTTCATTAAATGTGGATCTTTAATATTATCAGTAGCATGTCCTCTGGATCGCAACTCCTCTGCATGATCTTTATAATTCAACTCAAAAATCATTCCTGCCATATCAACAGGATATGCTTGGTCATCCCAATCAATATTATCACATTTTACACCATTGTAGCGTACTATCTTACTATCGAATTCTAGTGTAAAATAATCTTCTTGCTCTTCAAAGAAACAAACATTCTTGCTTAAAATAGTTTTGATACGCTTGTGAATATCGCTATCCATATAATTTTCCAGGTCTGCCAATACAACAATATCTGCTGCACTCTTTTCGCCAATACCATCAATCTCTACCAAACCTGCTCTAAGATTTCCATCCTGATCAACTGTCCAACCAATATTACTATAACCAAATCTTGGCCCTAGAATAGCATAACCTTTCCTCTTCGCTTCCTGCATTAGCATCCGCTTTTTTCTAGGATTATTCTCTCTGCGAATGTGCTCTATGTAAAAATGTTTCGGAAAATATACTTTCATATACATACTCCAAAACATTACCATTGCATATTCTACCGAATGAGAAAGATTGAAACTCCATCGACCATGTGTTTTAATAGCATCCCAAATTAATCTTGCTGTGGGTGTCGTTAATCCATTTTCAGTAGCCCCATTTTCAAATTTAGGCCAATATGTTTCAAATGCTTCCTCTCCTTCGCTTTTAGATATTAATCTTTGCACAGTATTGGTGTCTGTAACACTAAACTTTCCAATAGTTCTAATAATTCGCAAAACTTGCTCTTGATAGAGGATTTGCCCATAAGTTGACTTCGTTAATTCAGCCAACAATGGATGGAATTCAAACCCCTCTGCCGCTCTTCCATTCTTCCTAGCTAGATATCTCGAAGCTGAACCCGAATGTGACGGGCCTGGTTTACTTAATGATATTGCATCCACTAATTCTCCAAAATGTGTAACATGCATCTGCCTTAATATAGACTTAGTCGATTCTCCTTCTGCTTGGAAAATACCTAATACATCAACTTTTTGAAAAGATTCTAATGTTTTTCTATCATCCAACAAAATATCATAAATATCTTGCAAAGACATCCCATTAGCTTGCGCAATTTCTTTTATAATAGTTAGCTCTGTCAAACCTAATAAATCTAATTTAACTAAATCTAAATATTTAGCCCCATCATAATCAACAGAAGCAACAGGAGCCCCAGACAACTCTTCCTTTCTGTAAAAGGCAATAATTTCAAACATATTCTCTGAAGACAGCAAAGCTCCTGCTGCATGAGAAGACATATGACGAAATTGCCCCTCTAAAGAAGCGGAATACAAAATTGTAGGATACTCTTCAGATATTTCTTTTGCTCTAGCTGACATCTCAAAAGTATCTGCTATACATATCTCCGCACGCATGTCTCCAGAGCTTCTATCTATTAAATAGCTTTTTATTTCCTCAATTGGACTTTTAGGAATAGCAAAAGATTTGCCTACTTCATCGATAGAATTTCTTCCTTTAAATGTAGCAAATGTTCCAAGCTGAACAACATGTTCGTCTCCGTATTTTGATTGCAAATATTGTCGAACCAATTGCCTTTTTTCATCTTCAAAATCAATATCAATATCTGGCAAATCTATTCTAGTTTCATCTAGAAATCTTTCAAACAATAAATTATATTTGATTGAATCAACTTCTGTAATCCCAATACAATAAGCTAACAAACAGCCCCCCACACTTCCACGACCTGGCCCAACCAATATATCATTAGCTTTTGCCCAATTGATAGCATCCCATACAACCAAAAAATAATTTTCAAAATTCTTCTTGCATATTAGTGCAAATTCCCGTTTAATTCTTTCTTGATACAAGCTATTCTCATAGACGCCCCTGGTCTTCATTCCCTCAACACACAAATCTGCTAAATATTTGGAAGCAGTTTTGCCATCAGGAATGGGATAAACTGGTAAACTTCCTTTCTTTAATTTAACATCACACGATTCGGCAATACCCTGTGTAATTTCTATCGATGGAATCCAAACAAAAGCAGGATCAATTAGCTTTAGAGCAAAATACAATTCATCACCAGTCATTAGAAGAGCATTTGTTTCCACATCTTCGGGATTAAATTTTCTTCTATCTCTAATTGACCAAAGGATGGCTCGTATTGTTCCTTGCTCTGGTTTAAAGTAATGGTTATCGATGGTAGCCACTACAGGAATTTTTAGTTGCTCAGACAGCCTATATAGCGATTGGTATGTTTGTTTAAACTGTGGATAGTGTTGAGTCTCTAGATAGAAATTATCGCCTAGCTGGTACTTAAATCTTTCTGCCAAATTATAAGCAGACTCATAATCATCTTGCAACAAATAATTTTGCAATTTGCCCGATAAACAGCCACTTAATACTATTAAACCTTCGCTGTTAGCAAACAGAAGATTCTCGTCGATACTGGGCTTATAATAGAACCCAGATGCATAAGATGCAGTAGTTAGTTTTAGTAAATTGGAATATCCTTTCTGTGTTTTAGCTAAAACTGTCAGATGGTATTTCTTTCTATTGTTTTCTTTTTTCTTGGCAACCATAATTTCGATTTCTTCAGCTGAGCTAGCTTCTGTAGGAGAAAAAATATCATCTACATAATAAAATTCGCAGTTATGTAAAATAAAATCACTTACATAACTATTATCCTCTTCAACTTGAATATTGTATACATAATTAGAAATATCTTTCTTTAAGACATTCTTTATAGGCTTGTACACATATTGCTCATCTTCGATACTGTGGGAAAATTTTCTGAATGGATTGTAAGGAACTGTATAATCTTTGGCAACATTATTCCAATGTCCCTTATTGGCCAATAAAGTTTTGAATCCCCATGCTAGATCACGAGAAGAGACTCTTAATGTTTTCTGCCTACCAGTATTGCTTGGCTTCAGCATCTTGCCATCGCCATCTAATAAACCATCTAAGAAAGCATCTTGCACAGACTGTCTAGAAGAGAAAATTTCTTTTGGCACCTTTTTATTTTTGGCACCCTTGCCACACATTCCATCCAAAATATGTGCTAATGGTCGACAGCTAAAATACATGCCAGCATTGGTGTTGGTGATCCATACTTTAGGATGCAAATTGAATCTTGTTATAAGAAAATTTTCAATTCTAAACAATGCATGTCGTACTTCTTCGCCTGTATCTAGACGCATTAATCCACCCTCTCCATTAGTTGATCCTTCTGCGACATAAAATCCTAAAAAGTATGCAAATTCTTCATCCAATAAAATACTATCGCCGAAATTATGCCATTTCCTCCAATTAGTATATTTACTTTGCCTAGAAATTACAGAAACTTTTTCTTCATCGGCAAGCAAATCCTCTGGCAAATATTCATTTGCACGAACATACACACTCTCCTCACAATGCAACAGCTTAGGGAAAACTACCCAAGATGTCCATGGAGCATTGCTATTGAAATCAATTTTGTCTGGAGTTTGCCAATTTAGTTCTCCATTGGCATTTCGAATAAGAATGGGATGCTCCTCAGTCAATGTTAGCATCCGAGTAGTTTTGGCTAATGAAACATCATACGCCACACCATCATAAAATCGTTTAGATGTGTTAACAACCCTACGAAATCGTCCTTTGTGTGTTAATACCATGTCTCCAATTTTGACATTTTGTATTTCTTCAACACCATCATCAGTTACAATTTCCTGCCCTTCAAGAAGACACCCGAACACAGGATGGATATTGTTCTCTAAGGCATACTTTTCTAATAATGGATGTCCTGAAACAGAGCCATGGTCTGTAAGGGCAACAGAATTCATCCCCAATTCTTTTGTTTTCTCAACTAAATCTTTAGGATGGCCATAACCATCAAGAAAGCTGTATGTGCTGTGCGAGTGGATTGAAACGAAGGGTAACGTCATATTTATCCTTAAAACGGCAAAAGATCGTCTATATTGTCTGGATCATCATCTTCGCCATCGTTATCCCCTGATGTATAAGCTACTGATCTAACATTAGGAGACAAATCTACTACTTTTGCTTGTGGACTTTCTCCATCCATAGTAATTATTTCGCCCAAAGCCACCTTTTCCAAATCTGGCAAAGAAGATAATAATACTAATAGTTCTTCAGACATTGGCTTGGGATCCAAATACATCATATTATATGTTGGCTTAGTCTCTTCTCCCAAACGATGTATTTCGTAATCCCTGTCGGTTAGAGTATCATTGAATCTTTCTTTGAAATTCTTTAGATCCAGCCAATACTGGTCATCTTTGCCGAATGTTCTCTTCCAAAGCTTGACGCCATTAATAGTTTCTATTAACCATTCCCTGCCATTAGCTTTCCCCTTTTCGACTACATTATTCTTACGCTTTTCTTCTGGAGTAGATAATGGCCAATATCTATTGTAGACATATGCCCAAGCAAAAAACATCTTAGTGGCCTTATGCCCACTAAGACAGTATTCGCATTTATCTGTGCCTTTGCAAACTCTGTCCGTCCAATATTCCCTATCTCCAGACACCACCGCAAGATTATGATGCGTCCAATTTTTATATATCTGATTATGCTCTGATAAAATTCTAATGCTTACAAAACCACCAGTCGGAACCCACAGCGGAGATATAAAATTTCTATTTTCGCTTGCATCGCCAGTTCTTCTTTGTCCCCACGTATCATCCATTCCGTATGGCATTATTCTTCTCCTTTTATTTTTGTGTAAAATATAGCCATGTCAGGCTTTTTAATATTAAATTCTCTTTCTATGTCTTTTATTAGCTCACAAAGTTCCATGGCATTCATATATCGAATGGCATTCATAATATCGTCAACTTTCACGTTGCTACTAGTTCCTTCATATTAAAATTAAGCATCATATTGTCAAAATTACTTACTTCCTGTATATCTTTGTATTGTTCTGGCAATTTTAATATTTCTATAGCTATTGATCTCCCATATGTTCCTTTTATTTTATTTGATGCTATCTTTCCTGCATTATCATTATCATAACATATTCTTAATCCTGTTCCTATCTGTTTTAACAAAGAAAATTGTATATTAGAAAGGCTAGCTCCTAATGTGGCTATGGTATTTTTAAAGCCATTTTGATGCATCCAAATACAATCAAGTGGTCCTTCACATATATTAACCCATCCGTCTGTAAAAGTATATTTATCATATCCAAATAATATCTCGCTCTTTGGCATACCAGGAGTATTAAGATATTTTGGCTGGCCAAAGAGCTTTCTTTTAATAATACCCATTAATTGGGATTTAAAATAAACAGGAATAATAATTGACTTATCAATGGTGTCTATTCCAAGATGCCAATCTTTTACTGTTTCTGCATTAAATCCTCTATCGAATAAATATTGGTACATTTTATCAAAATGATATGGCGATAAATCACAATTTATGGGCAATTTATCCATATGCGGCGATGATTGATTACTCTTTATAGCTTCAAAGAATTTGTTAGACACATATTCTGAATGAACATAATTAATAGCCTCATCAATAGAGCATCCATTAATAGCTATCACCAAATCTACTAATGATCCTCCTATGCAGCCAACAAAACAATAGCATAAGCCAGTATTTCTTTCTACATAAAAAGACCCTTTTTTATCATCATGTCGATGGTTTTCCTTAAACGGACATCTACATTGTATCTCATTATCAGTTATTCTGACAATTTCGATATTCAGTCGATCCAAAATATCTACTACGTCTTTAATTTCAGACATAAACAATATTCACTACTTTTATTATTCTATCAATTGCTTCCGATAGCTCTGAGAATATCTGTTCTTTTGTTTGCGATCCTTCTATATTGTTATCAGACCATGCGGACTTCAAAGAATATGCTGGATGCTGATAATCAGTAAAATCAGCTACAATGAAAATATATAGACAATATTTAAAAAGAGGAGATAGTTTATCGTAGACCTTATTCGCTTCTATCATAACTAACCGATGCGCAAAAGCATCTATCTCTATAGGCTTAGTTATCATCTCTCCTTCATCTGGAGAATCGAACCAAAAAACAAAATAATCCATCATAAGTTAAAACTTTGTTCCCTTGGCAGTAGTAGAATATTGATAATGTGATTCCAAATGTGGATGACCATAAGCACGCACACAAGGTTGCGATAACAAATCAAATCGTAGTTGAGCGATTGCCATTCCAGCAAAAATAGGAGCAGGAACTGGAGAAACATTACTGATCTCCAATGTTAATATTCCATTCCATCCTGGATCTATGTATCCAGCTGTACAATGAACAGATATCCCCATTCTCCCAATGCTACTTTTGCCATGTATAGAAGCAGCAACACGATTAGATATGCTAATATGCTCCAAAAGTGGAGCCAATATAAATTCTTGCGGCTCCAAATATATTGGAGTTCTCTGCAATTTAGTATCAATCCATTGAAGATTTCCAGGTAATGAAGCTTTCAAATCCAAAACAAGAATATGGTCACCCAAATGCACATCTATAGAAGCAGACTGGAAAGCACTGTCTTGTGGAAAGGGCATAATATAAATATCGCCTGTCGCAATATATGCCCGAATATCTATATCACTTAAAAGCATATCTTACTCCACTTACTAAGCATAATAAGTAATTTTCTCCCATTCTACTTGTTCTTTAGGAACAAATATTTGCGTGCCATCTTGATCAAGAAATCTTATTAAATACATTCCTTCTGGATGTGGGTGTCCTGCAAATTCTGGCACCACATCGCATTTGGCAGCTTTACCATCTTCTCGTATATGCGATTGTTGCAGCCACACCCCGTTAGTGTTTTGTGGATGTAAATAAAATTCATCGGGAAACATTCCAGGTTGTATATCCTCTGTTAAATACCAAGCCATTATCTTACCTCACAATAAAATGATGCTGCTGGCTGTCCATGATTTATTCTCATTTCAACGAAATAATTAGCAGCTTCTAAAACAGTCATATCATTCTCGCCTGCATAATTCATTATATTACACACTGTTGTAAAAATATTATCGATTTTGGCAAATGTTTGCGCTTCATCTTCTAATAAATATTCTCCAGCAATATATATCACACCACCACTATTAACAATATAATCTGGAATATACAAAATAGCCATATCTCTAATCATTAAATCATGTCTATCATCTAGCAGCTGATTGTTCGCTCCACCGATGACCATAGGGCATTTTAGCAAAGGAATAGTATCATCATTAAGCACTCCTCCAAAACTACAGGGCGAGAAGATATCGCATTCTACTGAGTAAATATCTTCTGGGGAAACAACAGCCACACCATAATCATCATGCATCCTAACTACAGCCGATGTGTCTATGTCAGCAATTGTAACCACTGCCCCATGGTATACTAATAATTCTACTAAATTACTACCAACTTTCCCAACACCTTGCACGGCTACTCGTATGCCTCTTAGATCATCATTTGTGCAAGCTCGCATTGCTGCTATAATTCCCCTAGCAGTCGCCTTTGCCGTATCTACTCTGTGTGTTCCGAGCACCCATGGCGATTTAAATCTGATATGCTTTAGATCCTCGGAATCGATTCCAACATCAATTGCTGTATAGTATTCGCCACCCAAAGATCCAACAAAAGATCCAAATTTTTGCAATAAATCTACTGTTTTATTAACCTTTGGGTTTCCAATGATAATAGCTTTGCCACCACCAAAATCTATCCCAGCCATAGCATTTTTGTATGTCATTGCTTTAGATAGTCTTAAAACATCAGTAATTGCCTCATCGCTGGTTTTGTATGGATACATTCGAACACCACCCAAAGCTGGCCCTAATACAGTGCTATGTATTGCAATAATAGATTGCAAACCAGTATCTTGATCATAGCAAAATAAAACTTTCTCATGGCCATTTTGCTGCATCTTCTCAAACATCAAATAACTCCTTGATCTCGCAAAATATGCCTCAGTCTATTGATGTAAACATGTATAGAACAATGTACGCCGTACATTATATCACAACCACACCCCTGTTTGACAATTTCGTCTAAAAGCTGCTCTACATTAAGATCATTTATGTTTAGCATCTACAATAATTTGCCTTGCACGCCGCTATCGTCGGCATAAAGAAAACTATTATGTCCCATAATCTTGTCATTACATTTGCAGCATATATAATGTGCTGAGGATGCTGTCGTAGCGGCCTGCCACATACAATAACAATGTGTATGCTGATTGTATTCTGATTTATGACATTTGCAGCAGTACATTAAATTAAAACCTTGTTGGCAAAAACAATGATTACAGTTTTCTTGCATCATTCTCCTCCATTGGCAAAAGTTGGACATGACATAGGAAGACCTAAATATCCTGCTAATTCCCATAATGAATCACACATAGCACCTAAATCATCTACAGACAGAAATTCTGGGTCTCTATCTTGAGAAAGTTTCATTCTATCTTTGCCAGCTTGCCATCCGATCACCAAAGCCATAGTAACAATAGTTTTGGTGGCAAATAATATACAATGATGGCAATTATTCTGCTCCCATTCATTCTCTAAATAAGAGCACATTAATGTTTGCATATTATGTAACCAATCAGCAGGAGCATTTTCTCCTATACTGGTTATCGATCTATTTATTAGCTCTAACATATCCTTAACATATATATGTTTTTTGGCCATTATAATGCTCCTATTCCAAAGAATTTTATAATCTCGCCTCAAGCTGCCGTCTTGTCATTTCGCGACTCAACACATCTATTTGCGACTTGTAAGACTCGCATAACCTCTGCAGCCTAGCTACAATACCCTTTAGAGTTGTTATTCCGTCTTTTGCTTTCTTATACTTTTCGTCCGCTTCGCATGCTTTATATTCTATCATTTTGCCAGTCATTTTCTCTTCAGCATATTTCATAATTCCTATTTCGTAGAAATCTTTTAATGCCACAAGATTTCCCTCATACCTGCCAAGTTCTGAGAGGCAATATGAATACCATGCTTCGATTTTAAATGTCCACTCACCAATTTCTTCCAATGATAAATCTTTAATGCTGTCTGGAAACCGATATTCGTAATATTCGCTTCCACCAACAGGTTTACCTGGAACCCCAACTCCTAAGCCATATATAACCTTATCTGCTTTTAAGTCTGCCATACAAGGATACCCATATCCACTATAGTAAAACCATTGTCTAGAAACATCTCCGTTTTCTTCTTGCTCCTTTGCGATAATATCGTAATGTGGATGGTTGCTATAAATTAAGAATGGAATTCTATATGCGTCATAAATTACTAATGCTACTGGAACATCCGATAGTGGAGGAAATCTATCATTCCTAGTTTGTTTCTGAGGCATCTTTTTGCTTCAACAAATAATAATCTTGCAAAATAGCCGTAAGCTCTAATATTGGCATCCAACAATATTTCCCGCCCATCCTGTAATCAAGCTCCAGCTCTAATATTTTAATTTTTATATCTTGGGCATTCATTATAAAATATCCTAGAAGGCTGTTTTGAAGCCAAAAAAAGGCTATATAATTATAATTTAAGGGAAAACCCTATTATATTCTTTTATTACCAAAATGGATCCAAGTTCTATATCGTTACTAGCCACAATTGGCACTCCTTGGAAAGTATTCACAACAGCAGACCTGGAATGAATAACTATAGCTCCATACAAACCTTCAAAATATTTTCTTACCATTTCCAAATCATCTGCATTCATTAAAAACATTGCACATGGTGTTTCGGAGCGATCATTCCAAGAATATGCCCGATATTTGGACATAGCAGCAACCAAATCAATAGCATTATACTCAGACATTATTTATCCCCGTATTATCCTTTAATACTAGTTAAATCGTAGAAAATTTTATTTACTGGAAATCTAAAAATTTTCCATCCCATTTCCCTAAGAAAATTATCGCGATGCTTATCATGCACAATTTGTTGTTCTTGCAAATACTGCGAGCCATCAATCTCTATGGCAATCATCTGAAATGGGAAGGCAAAATCTATAAAAAACCTACCAACTTGCAACTCTTGGATAAAATCCTCTCCTTTAATGAGGCCACAAGATTCTATGAATTCTCTAAACCATTTTTCTGGATAGGATTCGCCATTCGCTTTCACAATACTATAAGCACGTTTTTCTGGATGAATCGCAAAGTAATTCTTTCTTTCTCTACTTATTCTGTCTCGCGCATCTGGATTTTTGGCATAATATTGCCGCTTCGAAATGCTAATTTTATTCTTTTGCTCATCAGTAAATTTATGGCCTGGTTTGCCCCTTTTAGCCAAACTCATATTTTCCCTAGCCACATCGCTCATAGGACCTGTTTTCTTGCCAAGTTTAGCCATTCGCATTTTATTTTTTGATTCTTCTGTATGTTTTTTGCCAGTCTTTGCTTTTCTTTGTTTATTTTTCCATTCTTCGGAATGTCTATAATTATTTTTCTTTTTGGTCGCAACTATCTTCGCTATGCACTCTACGGACAGCTTTCTGCCTACAACAGATTTACGGCATTTTTCCCTAATCTCTGCAGTTCTTTCGTATATGTAATGTCCCCTAATAAATCTATTTCCTGGTTTGGTTAATTGCCCACATCCGCATTCGCAAAGCTGGGAATGTAACTGTGGCTTTATGCCAAATCGCATCATATTAATATATTTGCCTCTGCACATAATACCACAAACAATTCTAGGCTTGGAGGCAATTATTAATTCACCACATTGTTTACATATGCTTTCTATTTTCATTCACAAACCAACTATCTGGATGATCTTGTTGAAACCATGCGCAGCTGGAGCACCATCTGCTACCAAGATAATACAATTTCTCATTATATAATGGAGGAGTTCTAGTTTCGACACATTTCAATATATGCAAAAATTTCTCCATACAAGCAGAATAAATATCGCAATCAAAAGACATTTCAAACCATTTATATGGCGGGGAATATGAAGACTCTGCCATATAATCTAAACCGCCATCTACAGTTATATACCCATGCTGTATGCCAGACCATCCGCTATAAATCTGCCATTGCTTCACTTTGTTTTCTGGTGGTGCCTTCAATTTCTGGAAAACAAAATAATCTTTGGTGGTGTGCTCAATGATTTTTACTTCGTTATCTTCCAAAATTAAAGCATCCATCTTGCCATGGCCTGGAGGAGAATCCAAGTATAGATCCACTTGTTTTGCCACCAAATCTTTTGTTTGCTCTAGATATGTCAGAAAACGATATTCAGAATCTCTACCTCTGTCCATTTTTCTCTTGGCAGACAAACTAATAATAGATTTGCCTGGTATTTTAAGCATTTTATAATATAATGCCAGATCGCACATATCAGCATCGCTAGGCGAGAAATACCCAGTAAAACTCTTTTCGTCAACCATATTTTCATATTCTAAATTATTGATTTTATCTCTAGTTTTCATTCCAATCTGCAATAAGCCTCAATATATTTTTGCCTACGATCATCTACATCCCCAGACCATTCGGATATAAAATCCGTTATTTTCTTTGTAGTCAGTCTACTAACATCTCGCAAGCTTAAAACTGGCAATCCATATGTGTCTAGAAGAAATTGTCTTCTCTCGGCATCCTTAATTTTGCCAGATTTGATTAGATGAGTCCAATGGTTATCGCACTCTACTGCCACATGATAAAAATCTATATACACATCAACAGTATATGGGGGGAATGCCATCTCATCAGCTACTAGAAACCCCAGTCGTGCTAATTTCTGGGATATCTTCTGATGAGCTTTCGATAAAATTGCCATTACTTACCATTTCCTTCAATTTTTCCATTAACACTGGATTATTTTGTAAGGCTAGCTTTAAGCCATTCATTCCACGATATTTTTCCCCAAACAGCGAATAATATGGCCCTCCTCTAACTATTATCTTATATTCTTCTGCTAAAGTAACAAGTCCAGCAATAGTATCAATATATCCATCAAATGAGAATGGAATCTCAACAGATTGGAATGGCAATCCACCCACTTTGTTCTTCTGCTGCATGCAGCGAACCATGTATCCTACTATTTTAGATTTGCCAGCATCCTTGTCTTCTATCTTAGATCCACGCCTAAGTTTTAAGACAATACTGCTATAGAATTCTTGGCCTCTGCCCCCAGGAATAAATTCGCCCATACCATATCCGCCAATAGAATCTCTTAACTGATTTATCATAACCAATATAGAATTTTTCTTATTGGCTGTTTTGAATTTTCGAACAGCTTTATTGATTAACCTAGCTTGCAATGCCATAGTATTTTTTTCTGCTGATTCCTCCTGCTCAAAAGATGGAATCATCGCAGCAAGGCTATCAATAACTATTAAATCAACACCCTCTTCCAATAATTTAACAACTACATCTATTGTCTCTTCTCCAGTATCTGGAGAAGCTATATAAAGCTGATTAATATCGATACCAGTTTTAGCAAACCATTCTGGGTCATAAGTTTTTTCAGCATCTACATAAACTACTTTGCCGCCATCTGATAATACTTTTTTAATTAATATCTGGCATAGGAAAGTTTTGCAACTACTATATTCTCCTGCAATTAATATCATCCTTCCTTTTGGGAAGCCACCACCAATCAAATTATCGAAAATAGGAATATCTAATGGTACTCTTTGAATTATTAAATTAGGATCATTGCCTTTAATTAGTTTAATTCCAGTTGCTTCTTCTATAGCATCTATTAATTCATCATGAATTTTTTCTTTAGCCATTGTACTGTGTTTCTCCAATTATCCCATTATCAACGTCAAACTGAATATATATTGTTGACTCCAAATGCCTAACTCCTCTGGATTTCTGCATTTTTAATACTCGATGTGTATTTCTTATCGCCTCTGGTCTGGGCTTGGCCAAGGAAAAAACTAAATCACAAGCTTGGGCCAAAGAGTCTCCGTAAGATATCTGTGTAATTGAGGGGTGTGTTGCTTCGTCTGATGCTTCCCTATTGGCTTGGGAAGAAGTTATAACAACTATATCCCTAGACATTGCTATATTTTTAAGGCCATACGAAGCATCAAGAAATTCTCTCCAATCTTTTCCGCTTCTGGTATTGCCTTCTGTGGCAATAAGAGGAAGACCATCAACAATAAGTATATCTGGCCTCCATCTTTCCACAGCATCGTCGATATATGCCAAATTAAAGACAGTCCCTTCTCCTGGTGTATGAATAATTAGCCTTTGTTCATCTTCTACTGATCGCAAATAATCCTTAAATTGTTCTACATCGATAGTAGCCCCAGATACCAACAATGAATTCCTTATCGAATAGCCTTTTGTTGCATATGCATGCATTGTTAGAAATCTAAATTTAGCTTCCCTGCCTGGCATCTCTGGAGACAAGAACAATATTTTCTTCCCGTCCAAATAAGCATGCATTGCAAAATATGTTAATGTCCAGGATTTCCCGATTTCTAACCTAGCCACTATGGCAATTAGTTGCCCAGGCTGCCATCCAAATATATGGTTATCTAATGTTGGCAATCCTGTGGGAATCCCCAACATTCCACTTTTTTGTCGCCTTTCAACAGTTGCATAATATTCTTCAAGCATCTGCATTGCATTATAATCATAAATGATATACGAATGCTTTGCTTGTTCTCTAGATATGTCAGCAAATTCCTTTAATGCATTATCAACAAAAGTTCTAGGATTATGCTGCAATAATTTTATGTTATTGTCTTGGTTAAGCCATTTATAAACACGAGACTGGCAAAAGATTTCCAATAAATCATCAATACAAGCCGATATTGGCAATGGAGTTATAAATTCAAAATCAGAAAATTTGGCATTAACTAAATTTCTTGGAGGAGGCTGCTTATATCTCTCTGAATAATCAGAAATAAAATTCCATGCTTCTTTGTGTACGGAGAAGCAATCAGATCTAAGATTTCGCTCTATACAAGAACGATAATCTTTATATGTTTCTATAGAGGAGAGAACTTGTCTTTCAGCGATATCTGGTAATAGCATAAATTGTATTGATTATTAAGTAGGAAAGCATTAATAACATAAATAAAACGGATCTCCAATTTCTATACAACATATAAAGATGCTTCTTCATTTAATATCCTCGCTATGTCCTCTGCAAATAATGGTTCGATCTCTTTAACATCAAAATATAAATCTACCATCTTAACCATTTCTAACATTTCCCCATTGTCCATAAGCCATAAAGGCTTTGCTATCTTTGGATCAAGAAATGTATTCTCTAAAAGATCTGTACGTTTCGCTAATTGTCCTAAAGAAATTGGATCATCATAATTACGAAAATAATAATTGATGCAGTTGTAAAAGTGATATATGCCATATTTCTTTATTCCCTTCTGCAATGAAAGCTTGTCTTGAGGAGAAAGGAATAAAGATTCTTTCCCATGCTTTTTTATAAATTTTTTGTCCCAGTATTGTAAAATATCTTTGTAAAGCAATAATAGCCCGTTATGTTGTTTTTATTTATATACAGCATAATTATTATTCTTATAATCTAGAAAATAAAGCATATTAATCATTAGTTTCTAAAAAAGAAAATATAAGGCTAACCCCTTACGGGATTTCTCTACGATTTTTTATCTTTGCATTCGCAATAGAAAGAAATATTAGAGAAATATTATCCCATAAGAGCAAGATAAGCGTCAACCTATGTAGTTTTTGCAGAGCATAGCCAGTTTGAGAGATTCCTTTCTTACAAAGGTTTCCTACTCAGATATAATATCTTTACGGTTCTGGCTCCGTTTCCTGACTAGAGTACATTTTTACCAATAATCAGGCGGTGAATGTGTGGTATATATACTACATGTGTATCCTGACTTATTCTCTACTAATATAAGTAGAGATTTCGCTTTGTTGTAGCTAGTCAGAGGCTGCCCAGGTCTGCTTTTTTCATTATCAGCCGAACATTGGAATGTTCTTTCATACCACAGCACAGGACGGTTTGCAAGCGAAATAGAATTGTCCAACAACTAACAATTCTATACAGCCTTTTTTCTATCTTGCCTATCTGGAGTATACGCTTATCTATATGCCTATATTGGCTCTGCTTCTGTGCTTTCAGACATAGGATCTCAGAATGTCTAAAACATCCAGCTTGTAAGAAGCTATAATATTTTTGAGCCCATACCCACGGCTTATGTAACCTCTGGGCTAAAATCTTATTCACACAGCATTTTATACTAATCCCAAAATCCTCCTTGTTATACTAATTCCATTAATGGTACTGTTCTAATTACTTCTGACATATTCCTTTTCTTTTGTAATATATTCCTAATCTTTATATCAGCAGAATCATTTGCATAATAACTGATTGATGTTACAACTTGGTCTTGTCCAAATCTATGCGCTCTGCCATCTTTTTGTTTCTTTAGCTCTGGATTCCATGGGCTATCAAAATGAATAATAAGAGACGCTCCTTGAATATTTAATCCTCTAGCACCAGCATCTGTCATTACCAACATTTTCATATCTGGACTTCTATTAAACAAATTAATAATCTCTACTCTTTCCGATATTTTGGTTTTACCAGCAATCATTTGTGGATTATACTTGGCAAATCTAGGATCATTAACTATTATATCTGCCATCCCTGTAAAAAAGGTGAAGACAATAGTTTTCTGCCCATGTTTCTCCATATCGTCTTCAAGCATATCCATTTTTACCGATGGAGCATCTATTCCTAGTAATAATGGATGATCACAAACCTGGCGAAGTCTTAATAGCTGTACAAGCACATTCGTTATAGTAGGATTTTCCTCTTCTTCAAGCCATATTTCGAATTCTTTTCTTTTCTTAACATATTCTCTCCATTGTATCATTGGCATATCTAGATACTTATCATAAAATAATATCGGCGGAAGCTCTTTTAATACATCTGCCTTAATTCTTTTTAGATATAGATTCTCTACTTTGGACATAAAGGAATTAATATTTTTATATCCAACAATATTTCTGAAAATTCCAATACGGCAATGTTCTTTTACGAATCTTTCTTTGCTACCAGCTACCAATGGATTAATTAAAGACAATAAAGAATGCAATTCTAAATAATTGTTCTCCATTGGAGAAGCTGTTAGAAGGAATAAATATTTGCTATCTAATTTAGCAGCAATTTTAGTGCGCTTGGCAGAATATGATTTTAAGTAAGAAGCTTCATCGCAGCATACCAAATCATATTTTTGCTTCAAGATATCTTTGGTATCGGCTAATAACAAATCATAATTAGCAATAGTATAGAACGAATCATTATCCCATAAAGCCTTTCTTCCTAATTTGTCGTCATGCACAATTGTAATTGTTGTATCAACCCATTTTTCTATCTCTGCTTTCCAATTATATTTTAAAGTAGCTGGACAGAGTATCAGCACTTTCCTAATATCAGGCAACAGCATAGATGCTATAATGAATTGTATAGATTTTCCTGCTCCGACATCGTCTGCTAATAATGCTCTGCCTGTAGAGGCTAGAAATATAGCTCCATTTTTTTGATATTCTCTGGGAAATAATTTTAGAGAAATCTCAGAAATGGGTTTTAATGCATTACGCTTCCCATAAGATAAAACCCTTTCCTGCAAAACATCTGTAATTATTGCATTTGGGAATTTTTTCTGTATGGTATAAAAGTTATCTATGGGCATTGACCAATATTTGTCAGATTTGCTCCAACGATAACCTATCGTGTTTTGCTTAATAGCAGCGATCGTCTCCTTGGAAAAGGGAAACGAGCATTTTATTGTTCTATTGTCTAACAAATCAAAAACTATTGGCATCAAAAACAACTCATAGTTTTGCCAATAGCCAAGCCTATGATGGCAAAAACTATAAAAGAAAATACCACAATTCCTATACCAATAGCCATTTCTTGTTCGCTGGCAGCTATTTGTATCCATCTGCGCTTTAATATACATTGCAAGAAAAACATAATAAAGAAAGTAGCAACAGCACCCAAAGGTGGTAACATCTCAGGCAAGGCACAAATAAATTCATACATTAGATCTCTTCCTCATCATCCTCTTCCTCCTCACCTTCATCTTCATTTTTCATAGGCAGTGGCTTAGCATGTTTGCAAGTCATTGCTTGTCTAGGACTCCAATAGCTCTGTTGGCACCGCAGACAATAATATCTACCCGCTTTAAACAATATTCTATTCATACTTAGTAAATAACCTATTTACAATTCTATCATGATCGCCATCCACAAATCTTTGACATACTTTGCAGCTAATATTCTCTGAATCAGATTCTGTATAATTTTTCAGAATCCTGCCACATCTAGTTTTACCATTACCAGCCAGATGTACTACTTGTATATTATCATATCTATAATGAGGCTGCAAATTAAATATTATCGCTCTCATTGTATATAATGCCAAATCTTTTCTTTTATTTTTTCTTCTATTGGCAAATTGACAATATAATCTTCAAGATCAATTATTTCCACACCAGCAGCAGAGCCTATTTGTGTAACAAAATCAGAAAACTGTGCTCCTGTAGCAGATAGTGTCTCTTTCGGAGCAACAAATATTTCTCCTGGTAGTTTGGCTGATTTGAGAGTTAAGAAAGATATATCAGAAAAAGCATCATCAAAATAAGCAATAGAAACACGAGGAATCCTATTAATATTATCTTCATTTCTTGCCACCCTAGACAAAGAGCCTGAATTAACAAAGATGGTATTGTTTATTTTTTGTGCGCCAGAATCCCAATGAACATGCCCATAAAAAATATAATCATAATCTGTTATACTGGAAATTTCGCTGTATGGCAAATATTCGAAAGGATAGCTCTTATCTGGGCATAACATATCATGGCACACTAGAACAAAATTCTTACAGCCATATGGTCTCTTTACTTTGTATTTGCCCAAATCATTATTATCCCAACCATAAAACATGGAGTATGTGTTATCATCTAGCCATAATCCCTGTTGGTGGAATAAATTAATTATACCTGATTCAGACAATACATATATAGGCTGTCTGGCTATTCCAGAAAAACCAGATTCTGACAAATCATGGTTGCCAGGAACGGCATATATTTTTGTCGGCCAATCTTTAAGTAGATTTGTTATATGGCTGACTAAAAAGTGCGATACAGCATTGGCTCTGGGATGATGGAATATATCGCCTGTGAAAATAGTTAAATCACAGTCTTTAGCGATCTCTTTACACTCTAATATCTTAGCAGATATTTCATCTAGATACGTAGACTTTCTAGACGAGGGGTGTTTTCCAGCCTCGGCAAAATGTGGGTCGTTAACAAACAATATCTTCACTTTGGCTTTCTTCGCTCACGCTTTGGCTTAATTTCTTCTGCAGGCTCTGCTTCAACTAAATTAAGTCTTTGCTGCATATCTAATTTAGCATTTTGCATTGCTTCTAATAAGGTATTGCCACATACTACCTGCCCCTGGAAAGTTACCGAAAAGCAATTATTTTCAGCCGAAGGATTGAATATTACATAGCACATCCCAATATATCGAAAAAGATCATTAATGCCATCGATGCGATTATTATTCTGTCTCTCGATAAATCTTCTAATCCAATCAGCAACAGCATCCAAATATGCTAAATTAAGATGCATACTCACAGTTTCCTTATCTAGAGAAAAATCAGAAGTATTTTGCGATAATGCAGCTGTAAGTACATCGTCCCATTTTTGCCTAACTTGGACTAAATTAGATTGTAATATCTGTATTTCTTCAGATAACGTTGCCAAAGCTTGCTCGTCGTTGACAAAATCCATATTATTGCTCCGTTATTAAAACTCTACCACCTTTTGCTTCTATGAATTCTTTCACTTGATAAGCACAATTCATACACAAATCGGAATCCCATATTTCTCCATCATGCGAACTACCATATCCCCAACTTGCCCAAAAATATGCAGCCTCAAAATCTCTAATACCACCTCCCCATTCTATTGCACCACATGATGCGCCACACATATCGCAAACAATATCTTCTAGCTGCTCTATCGTAGTGGCCACTTTCTTAATTTTTTTTTCATCATTGCTCCATTCAACTTTATCTATGATATCGTAGAAACTAATATGCTGCTCTATAGCTTTGTTTATAATAGTATCCTTTCATATCGCTTCCTTTATAATCCTAGCATCATTCCCAAAATAGCCATCCGAACTGGCACCGCATAAGAAGCTTGTAAGAAATATTTAGCTTTAGGATGGACATCAACACTTGGATGTATTTCATATACTCTTGGCAATGGATGCAACAATATAGCATTCTCTGAAGTATATGAAGAATGGTCCAAGTAAGAAGGATAAATTATATTATCTTCTGCTGTGCCCTGATCTCTATTAGCATATATAACATCGATATTGCTATAATGCCGAAGATCATTTACGGTTTGATAATAAACTCCTTGTTTGTATAAGTCATTTTCTATATCATCGTCTAAATATTCTCCTTCATTAACAACGAAAATAACTTTGCTATTTTTATCGCACAAAGAAAAACACAATGAGCGTATTGTTCTACTACTATTTCCACACACCAAGTATGTAAGTGGCTCATAATATCCAAAATGCTTCCAAATAGTATATAAATCAATTAATGCTTGTGTAGGATGCTCATCATTGCCATTCCCTGCATTAATTACTGGAATTTCTAAATATGGCAAGATTTTATTAAAAATATTTTCGTCAGAATGTCGAACTACTAAAATATCACAATAATTATTAAGCATTCTAGCAGTATCTTCTATTGATTCTCCTTTGGCAATAGATGACAAATCCTCTTGGAAATCAATATACTGCCCGCCCAATCTCAGCATAGCAGTTTGGAAAGATAATTTAGTTCTAGTAGAGGGCTGATTAAACCAAGTACATAGAATTTTTCCATTAGCATTGCCAAATACTAAATTTTTATCGACTTGTATAGCATCAGCCAGATTAAAAAAAGAATTAAGTAATTCTGGAGTAAATTGTTTGGAACTTAATAGCCTATTATTCCACATCTTTTATTCCCATTATTTTTAATCCCTTATCATCCATCGAGCCAAGTAGCTGTCCTAAATTATATGACAATCTTTTATCATCGTCTTGCCAATAATCAAACTTTAGGTCGGGGGAATGCTTAGCAAAGAGCTTTTTGATTATATTTATTGCTTCTGTAAAATTATTCGCTTCGATTCCAGTAACTATTGTGCTCATAGTTACTGTGCCATTCATCCAAGATTCCTTCAATACATATATCATTTATTTATCCTTACTGTCCAAATACTTTTCGATTGCCAAACTAATCGCCATAGGAACATTTCTGTGGTGGGCAGACCATCTGTTTATTACATTAATACCACCATATTGGCTATCGTTCTCTACTCCATTAATATCAACTGTAATCCAACCACAAGCTATTTCTATTTGTATTTCTAGCTCTATATCATCTGGGCCATATTGTATTGTCCTAACTTTATCCAAAGCCATCCAAGCAGCTTCTATAGAATTGGTAAATTCTGGGCCTGAGTATCCTCCAACAGAGCCCCAAACTATCTCTGCTAGTTCAGAAAAATCAGTATTTGTCGTTTTAAACCAAAAATACTTTGTGTTGTCTTTAGGATTCCATCCCATCAGTTCTGTAGCAATTTTATAATCTAAAGCTCTGTCGCCTTGATAGTTGTATTCTTCCATTATAATTCCTTATTTTGCGTCCTATATTTTATAACGATATATGCAGAGATGATTGCCCAAAATAAGCTGGTAAAAACATTTGGAGGAGACGAATGGTATAAAGCGGCAATAGACACAAATATACCACCAAAAACATTCCAAAAACAATATTTATATTCTGATAGATGGTGTGCTGCTTTTATAGCATACGATATAACTATTATTATTGCCCCTAAATAACCTATTAAATCGGCCATTATTCTGCCTTGGCATCCAACTGCATTATATCACCAGAGATATCTACAACAAAAGACCGACCACAGATCCCACACAATGCTTGCATAACTTTTTGGACAGAATTGGAATCGTAAGAAAAGATTCCCACCAATTCATCCTCGTGCAAACAGTTATGATGCCGCCAATCTTCCTGAGCATACGTTCCAGTATGCTTAATACCACACCAGCAATCATATTCTAGTCCCATAAATGCCTGTAATATTTTGCCATAAGAGTTAATCCTTCTTCTATTTGCTTCTCTCTTTCTTTTTCTCTTTGTGTATATTCGTCCATAGTTTCCCCTTTTTCTCTTTGCCACTCAAAATCATCATTATCTTCATCACAAAGCTGAAAAGAGAGAATCATTTTATCGAGATATGCATCCCATATTCTGTGGGTACATTCACAGTTAGCATGCTTAGTTTTACAAACAGAGCAATGGAAGTCTTGGCCATCTTCATCATTTTCATATGTTAAACAAGGGGAGCCGTGTCTATGCTGTTTGTAATATTTAAGAAGCTCTATCATTACTTTGGAATTATAATCTGCAATATGCCACCAATCGCAATCAGCATAACCTCTCCAGCCTCTCTGAACAAACCACTTAGGCTCTTTATAGCAATATATTTTCAAGAAATCCCATATTGCCGAAAAAATTCCACCACTAGATATGAGATATCCTAGATCGTAAACTTCTAAATCTGATGGATTCGTGAATGCTACTCTCATTCAGAAATACTCCTTGTATTTTGGATTATTGCATCTTTCAAATTTTGAGGTATGGCATCAGACAGCCGATTCAATTTATCGTCTCTATCATTTGACCAATCATCTTTATCGATAATAGATGCCCATCCAAAACATCCCCATTCGGCATCATATTCAAGCTTGTTGAATCCAAGATTTAATAATTCTTCATGCACCAGATCTTGTATTGTTCTGAAAGTTGGGCCAGAAGAATCGTAATAAAGATAATCATCTGTGTCTGCCATAGCTATAACTTTTTCTAACGCAGCAATTACTGCTTTATGCACATATCTTTCCAATTCTTCATCAGTCAGCTTGTCTGAAAAGACATATTCTATAAAACTACTATCTTCGTACGATCCATAGCCTATACTATAAAAGTACATATTACTCCTCCACAAAATTCTTCTTATTGCGCCTTAAAACTAATTGGCTTACATCATCCTTATTTTCTACATGGTAAATATGGTCTGCAATATCTAGGAAAGAGGATTCATGGGAAATAAAGACAAAAGATATATTTAATTTTGCCGACAATTCTTTTAATAGATTGGCAACATTTGGAAGATAATTAGCAGACACCATAGAAAAGCTTTCATCTAAAAAAATCACCTTTCTTAATACTGGTCTAGAATAAACTAAAAGAATGAGGCGTAGTAAAAAAGATATAACATTAACATATCCTCCGCCCTCTCCAGATAGTATATCCGTCTCGCCATGCTCATGTTTTAAAGAGAAATCTACCACTGGAGCATTTGCTCTGGTGGAATATGTTATTTTGAACTCTAAAGATTTTTCAAAAACTAAAGAGAGGCCATAAGAAATCAAATCGGAAATTTGCTTGGTGAAAGAGCCTCTGATAGACGACTCAATGCTTTCCATAGCAACACGAACTTTTTGTAATAGCTCTAGTTCTTCTTGCACTGCTTGGTATTTAGAGCGATTGCTAATTGACTCTTTGGCAATCAGAGCTTTCTTATGCTCTAATAATTTTAGAGATTCTTCAAATTGTTGGCTAAGCACGCACAGACTCTAACATTTCGTGTACATTGGTTAAATTGCCATCAAAGAAAAGTATAGCTTCTAATGGAAATTCTCGGATGTCTGATATTGCGTCCAGCCAAAAATATGCATAGGCATCAAGCTGCTCTTTCAAATAATCGTATAAAGACAAAGCTGCTTCATCTTTTGTACTTGCCACCGCAAGGAAAGCTCCTTTCATTTGGTTATTATCCAGATTGCATATGAATGCGTATAGATTTTTGGCACCAGTTTCAGTATTCATATTTTCTCCCATCCGTTTTTGCTATGCAAGATTGCTAATTGCTATGCTATCCCTTGCCCCATGGGACTGAATCAGTAAATTTAATAGCGTTATAATCTATTAAATTTATTCTAAAAGAATCTGTAAGATGTTTAATACAAACCTTACCCCCCAAATTGCTCTTTGCAAATTCTCCAAAAATCTATATAATTCGCATCGCTTATATTAGTAAATGTTAGATAGAAATTAATGTTATTGCTGCATAATAATTTTAAATTTGTCCAAAATAAATTCATACGCATATCTTTTCTAGTATTTGCCATATATTCTTCTTTGGTTAATCCCTTAATATTTACAGCACACAAAACATTGGGCCATTGCAAAGATTCAATCCATTTCATTTTGTATAATTTTTCCGTTAGCATTAAATCGCTATGGAAAATAGCTTCTGGGCATTTGGCTAGCAATTGCCGAATCATTTCGTCCCAATACTGTAAATACAAAGCTGGAGCACCACCCATTAGGTGAAATGTTTGCTGCCCAGAGCTAATAAAAGCATCTATTAATTGATTGGTGGTATATTCAACATAATTTCCCCAAACGCCTGCCCTGGTAACATAGCAATATGGACAATCTAAATTACAACCAAATAATTGAACAATAAATTGCTCACTATATTTCTTCCCCATTCTTCTTTCGGCAATTATAGGAAACTGATCATATCCGCCTCCTCCGCGATATGTAGAGCATTTTCTAAAGTGTCCATTATTAAGCACATCGTTTGGCCTAATATCCAACAATTGGTTTTGGCTTAACGGTACTACTTTCCATCTATGCGCCATCTGCAACCTTTTTTGCTAGCATCTTTACAGCATACAAAATATCATCAGTTTCTATATCAACTAATTGGAACGATACACTTTTTCTAGATAAGAGATCTTTGAGCTCGTCTATTAAATCTAGGTTTTTGCGAATCTTAACCCAATTATTTTTCTCTACCAGTTTTATGATATATGTATTCCCTGTAAAAACCGTTATCGGATCAGGAGATTGCACTACTTTTAGGGCATTCACCAAAGCCATTAGCTCAGCACGATTATTAGTGGTATAATACTCCTTGCCAAAGGATGTTACTGGCTTTATTTCTTCTGGATAGAAAATACGATATGCCCATGCACCTGGGCCTGGATTTCCATAACAATAACTATCTATATATATCCTAGCCAAAATATCCTAATTTCTCCAATAAATCTTGTCTCTGCCATCCAGTAAGTAAACTGGGCCAATCATGATGGACATTATGCGATCCTATTA
>ERZ1292642.53-Hain-H14-01um-R1-53-length-59134-cov-8_pt1 | contig 59134 bp, 98 predicted proteins | sample MGYA00564403_ERZ1292642 | MGnify/ENA primary metagenome ERZ1292642 (study PRJEB36523, sample SAMEA6512643) | groundwater metagenome | collected 2019-01-09 | study: AquaDiva: Metagenomics assemblies of 32 groundwater samples
TTTTGCCATATGCACATGCATTATTACCATAATTCCATCAATAATGCATCATCAATTTTTATGGCTTCATTTAATCCATTACCAATAAACCAAACCCAATAAACCGAACATAGTATAATTATTGGAATTGAAAAATATTGCAACATTAAAAACATACTAATAGAGGTCCGAACATGTAGTACGAAAATACCAATAAAGAACGTAATAAAAAGCAATCTGAACAATAATAGCATGATAAATAAAAATGCTTGTTTAAAAGTCATTAGAGTATACCACGATGTGGTTGATTTGGCCAATCCCAAACTTGTTTTTCATAATATTCCGGTGAAAGATTTGGTAATGTTGGTGTCTCTTTTGCTGGTGAGAATTTTTTCCAAAAGTATTCATTTGACACCACTTCGATTGAGCCATCTTCATATTGTACCAACCAATCACCAACATCTGCTCTAGTATCAACAGTATCACTTATTGTAAAATAACCCTCTAGTTTTAATTGAAAAGCATCAATTTGAATAACTTTTGTTTGATATTTCATAATTCCCTCCAGGCACGATATAATTGCAAAAATGCTACAAAATGATCTTCACCATCTTCATATTTCGACATTTCATCAAGAACGTCTCTAACTTCTAAAGATAAATTATCAACAGATAATTCTTCTAATTCAATCTCCTCTAGTGCTTTATCTAAATTGTATAACATGTCATATAATTCCGTATGACTTGGATTAACGCAACAATGTGCCAAACTTACTGCACTTTTCAAACCAAGCATTTCTAGATAATTCATTCCTCAAACTCCTTATGCAAACTTAAATTCTCAGAGATTCTACCTAATTCATTTTGCACTTCCTCGACTTCATATGAAACATCTTCTTTAGCCCGCTTGCTACCACCTTTCATTGAAAAAATTAATTTGTCTAATTTTGCCGCAACCATATCTAAAAACAAAAGTTCTTCTTCTAGCCATTCAATTTGTTTATCTATCATAAAAACATCGCTCCAATCGTAAGCCCTACAACAAACCCAATAAGAAAAGCTTCAATAAATACAAACATTAAAATCCTAACAATCCACCCAAATAATCAAGTGCCAAATTTGCTAAACAATCTTCTTTATGAAAGAAATGTAATTTGTGTTTTTGCTGTAGTTTGCAATATCTACATTCGTAAACATCAACCTATTTATTATGAAAAAATTCCACATGTGAAATCTCAAAAGCCTCATCCAATGTTTTGTCACAAATGTTTTTGAGCCATTCATTGACCATAATCTACAATCACCACCTTTTATTTAAAATTCCCAAATTATGTTCATGTAAATCTACATCATAATTACCATCTTGAATATCATGAAACTCTATAAACTTATTCAGAATGTTTTTTTTATTTTGATGAAAATTTATATCTAAAACCTTTGCCCTTTTCATAATAATTAAAACATTATCGTCTGAGTAATACTCAATAGGACATAGATATTCATTATTGCCAGTTTTCCATCTTTTTATTTCCTTTATATTTGAAGGTAAGTAATAATCTAATTTATGCTCATCTAACAAAACAACTTTATTTTCTTTATAAAGAAATGAACATCTTGGAAACTTAAAGGCGTATTTGCCGACTAAATAAACGGTGCGATAACAACCTTCCGATTCATAAATAGTACGAGCATTTTTTGGTATATATTTATCTGATAATTCTTTGCCAATTACTTCGCGCAATTTATTTACTGTTGGTTTTTCATATAAGTCGTATAAATTCTTGCGCACTTTTGGATCACTAAAATCAAACTTCATAAATTTGCACCGCGCAAAATGGAAATGCACAATAAAAATATTGACATGAACAAACCAAACCCCATATAAAAACACAACCTATCTTGCTGCATTGTTACCTCCTAATAACATGATACACATAACAGAGCGCGGCGTCAAGCGGTAGGTGAGACATAAAATTATGATTGAGGTTTAAACTTTGTTTAAGGAATATTTATGCTAATATCTGAAATATATTACAGTGACAGAAAATTCACCATTAATCCAGGCTTATCAGCTACATATACAAAAAATTTTGATAATGATGATGACGGCAATTTTTATTGTTATGATGATGAGTTGTGTCTTAAGATTATTGAACCAAATCTATTAAAATTTCTTGATAGTATTAGTAATGATATAGTAAATAAATATGATATTTATATGAATGGTGATGTTGAAAAATTTACACCAAAATTAAAAGAATTTGGTTTAAAACTTTTATCAAGAGTTAAAGAATATGAATAAAAGAAAAGAGACTTTTGATAAAATAAAAGCAAATCCATACATACAAAAAAAAGACCTTGACGAAACTGCATATAAATGGTTGATACGCAATGAATACATCAAAGTCTATCCAAAAGATGGGCATCTTTATAGACCAAATGGGAATGGTACTTTTAAGGAGATTTTGAAAGAATATGAATAACTTTGGACCACATTTGTTTTTAGATGCGGAAATAAATAAAATTTCTAGCCTATATTTAGATGATCTTGATTATATCTTCAACTTCATGAATGCTCTACCGGACATGATTGGTATGACAAAAATAACCCAACCATATGTTTTTAGATATAGTGGGTTAAACCCAGAGGATGGTGGCATAACTGGGTGCGTAATTATCGCAGAAAGCCATATAAGTATTCATACTTTTGCCAAGAAGAATTATATATTCTTCGATATATTTTCTTGTAAACCGTTTGATTATGAAAATGTTGTAAGTGTATTTAAAAGTTTTTTTAGTACCAAAAGAATTGATTATTCTGTTTCTTATCGTGGTTTAAGTTTTCCTAGATAGTATAAGTTCTCTTCGGCAAAATTTTGCCGAAGAGAAGGCGTTAATTATTAACTTTAATCTCTTCACTTTGATACAGCTTAACATATTTTACGCCAATTAAATCAAAATTGTCATCAACATATTTTCTTAAATCATTATCATTTTTCATAATGTGGTTTTGCTTTGGCATTAAACCAATTACTTGCATATATGTTAATTTTTTGAATAATAAATTAATTACGCCTTGATATTCACTGGCTTGATATAAATCTTCTTTATTAAATTCTACCAATTTTGTGTTTGCTAAACTTGTGAAATTTATGCCAATTCCAACCACTTCATTTGTTCTAACTCTATACATAAACAATATTTGTTCTTTAGGCTTATCATAAACTAATAAACCATTTAATCCAGTTAAGTTCGTTGTATTAGGCTTACCAAAATCATTTATGACATTTACATAAGTTTTGCCCAAATAGTTTTCTGGAAAATTATTTATATTATAATCATTTGATAAGCTTGGCTTAATTAAAACAAAAAATAACATAATTGCTGCAATTAAGCTTAATAAGAAATGTTTTAGTTTCATAAAATTCCTTTGTATTAATAATAATGATGCTATGTGTTCCGCACATGGCGGTAACTATTATAGCAGGCGTTTGCACGCCTTGTCAATAGTTTTTTGAAAATATTATAAAAATTTTTCGCAAAGAAAGATATAGTCTCAAAAACTTTTTCTTGGTACATACATACCATCAATTTCCAAAGTATTATAAACAATCTTTTTGGCTAAAATATCACCAAGACTTTCTTCAACACCAACTCTTGGCAAACCCTTCTTCATAATTTTTATTGTAACGCATTCTTTTTCAAATATGATTGCATCCTCAAAATCTTGTAGAGATAACCAAAAACCAGAATTTTTTAATGTATTACTTAGAATACTATATAATATTTCTGGATCGCCATGAATAGTATCATATCTCTTTATAAGATTATCAACTCTCCATTTCATCAAGATATTTCCTTGTGTTTCTATTTTCTCTTTCGCGCCTATTGCGATCATCAAAAATTTGCGCAGAAAAATTCTTGAATAACCCAACAGAATCTTTTTTATTGATTTGTATTTGTAATTCTAAACCGCGTTTTTTCTTCTTTTTCTTAGCCATTGACCAATTTCTTCCTTCTAACAATTGTCTTTTTCCCTGGTTGTTGAATAAGAATCAACACACCATTTTTTTCCATTTCCAAAACATGATATTTCGTTCGCCTTAAAGACAATTTTATATAACTTGCTATTTGGTCATACGTCCTTTCGATGATGCAATATTTCCAAATCTCTACGCGCAATTTATCAATCCTACTAACCTCATTATAGTATTTGTGTTTATGATGTGGCAAGTTAAATCCTCCCTAAAATTAAGTTTAGGAGGTTGTGATGATATGAGGGAAAAGTTAACGCCGGGTGAATACCAACTACTACAACTGATTGTAAAATATCATAATCGCAAATTAAACATGTTGCATTATTCATATTTAATGGGTACTTCAAGAAGATGGGCGAGGATGTGCCTGTCTGGTCTTAGGAAAAAGAAATATGTAAAAGTATATCCAGAACATATGCGCATTCATAAATCACAAACATGCAAATATGTTTTATTGGACGAGCATGGCAAAGAATTGAATTAAAGTTCACTACATTCCATTTTATTTTTAATTAAAATAATCATTGATTAATATATGTGAGGATTTATGGCAGATTTTAGTTATACAATTCCCATAACAAGGGCTTATAAAGAAAATGGGAAAATGTTTTTGGAAGGCACTGCCTCTACCATAGAGGTGGATTCTTACAATACAATTTTTTCAGAAGAGTGCCAAGAGGGTTTTGTAAGAGATATTTTAGATGGATTAGAGGGCGGCGAACCGGTTTTGGTTGAAGCCGAACATCTTTCGGATCAATGTGATATTTATGAAATAGGGTGGACGGTAGATGGTTGTTTGAATGAACAGCGAACCGATGTGCGCTTAGAGCTTGATTCGAATAATCCAATCGCTATTTCATATTATAACAAAATGACTATTCCAGATCCTAAAACTAAACGCACAAAACAATATGGCTTGAGTATTAATGGGTGTGCTGTGCGCTCTCATTATAACAATGAGGGCATTCGCGTTTTTGATGAAGTGAAATTGAGAAAGATTGGAATTGTACGCTCACCAAGCAATCCATCTGCTTATATTAAGTCCATTATTAGAAGTGTAGAAAAACATGAGCTGAATGATAATTTATCAAATGAAGAGGGAAAAACACAAATGAAAGAAAAAGCCACCGAGGTTCTTCGTGACGAAGCAGATACCTCTGCGCTTGATGAAGTAGGTACTGAGCAAGAAACTCCTACCGAACAAGAAGTAAGAAGTGATGAAAAAAACCTTGTTGAATTAACCGAAGAGGTTAAACGCGGCATTTTAATGGAACAACTTGATTACCTTTTGAAACAAGAAAGAATGGATCAAGTATTTGATGCTTTAGAATGTTTAATTCGTTTAACACAAGATTCATTACGCTATGCCAAATGGGAAGATGATCCTACTGGTGCTATTGAAGCCATTATGCGCGATTTTAATGATGCTTTTCGCATGATTATGACTGAGCAGGATGTAACTACGAATTTAGCTATGATGGAAGATCGTTGGAAAGAATTGGAGTATAGAGCTATGGTTGATGAAAATACCGCTGCATTACAACAAGAAGATGTTTCGGAAGATACAACCGAAACGCGTTCTGATGAACAAGAAGTTGTAAAAGCCGAACCAGAAAAATCAGAAGAATTTTTAACCCGCGCTGAAGCCGTTGATGTTTTGACAAAAGTTGTAGAGCTTCAATCTGATGAATTAAAGCGCTCAAACGAAGAACTAAAAAATACCTTAACTGAAAAAGATAAAACAATTGAAGAATTACAACGCGGTTTACAAGAGGTGTTGAAGCGTGTTGAGGTTTTAGAAACTCAACCAGCAACTTCTCCCGGTGTTGTATTGCACACAGAAGAAAAACAAGAAGCCGTTAATCACTTCCGAGAAGCAATTAAGCGTGGTGATGCACAATCTGCAATTAAATATGCAATTCTTGGCATTAAACCCAAAGAATAAGTTAAATTAAAAATCAACAATGTTCCATTTTAACTAAAATAAATAATGAAACGATTTATTTAAGGAGATTTATAATAAAATGCAAAAGGAAAAATTGAGCCGAAAAGAGGAATTGCTTTTACGCGCTTTAAACACTAGCAATACCACAGCCCTACAAAAAGAAGATTTATCAGAGTTATTAACTCTTGTAACTCCAGTAGATGTTAAATTAACCCCTCGCCTTGGCGCCGTTCAAGTTACTGCCTTAACTCACGAATGGGTAGAATCTGAACTAGATAGCACTATCTCACATGGTAAATATACTGAAGGTGATTTACCAAGCGATAACGCTGGCGCTTTTGGTCGCAAATCAAATTATGTTATGGCTCTTGGTAAGGTTGCTAAGGTGACTGGCCTGTTGCAACAGGTGGCAATCGTAACTGCCTCTGAAGGTAAAGTTGCTGACGCTTTTGCAAATGAAATCACCAACAAAATGCAAGATTTGATTCGCACTATTGAATACTATTTCTGGAACGGCGATCATACTGCCAATGTTGATGAAATGAATGGTGTTTTAACCTTTATTCCTGCTGGTCAAAAAGTGAATATGGCTAGCGCCGCCTTGACTGAACCAAAATTACGCGAAGCTCTTAAGCTTTGCTATGCTGGTGGTGGTGTTCCAAGCGCTATTTATTGCCGCTCTGGTGTTGCAATTCAAATTGCTAACTTTAGTGAAGGTAAAGTACAATACGTTGTAAATGTTAATGAAGATGCCGTTCTTCATGGTGGCCATAAGGTAATGAAATATCTAAGCCCACTAGGAACCGTAATGGATGTAATTCCTGTTCGTGATGAATTTTTACCTTCTGGTAATGTCGTTATTTTACAAGAAGAAGATCTTAAAAAGGGTTGGTTGAGCGACGATATTATGGTTGAAGATATTCAACTTGGTAAGGATAATATGGCTAAACTATTGAAAGCCTATCTAACCTTAGAAATGCGCGCTCCCAAGCATCACGCTCTAATTTATAACGTTGACGAAACCGTTAACTAACATAGTTAGATAATAATTCGCGGGTATGGCAATAATGCCTGCCCGCATTTTTTATGGAGAAACATAAATGGCTTTAGGTGATCCATATATAGATGTAGCAACATTTAAAGCTTCTGTATATTTCAAAGATTTAGACGCATTTTTTGATGATGATACACAGATACATAATTTTCTTTTAAATATTACATATTTAATTGACGGTTATTGCAAAACATCATTTTGGAATGGAACAATTACAGAAGATTTTGTTGGCAATGGAAAAACAAAAAAGATGTTGCGCAACTATCCAATTTTAACTGTAAATAGTTTGACATTTAATACTTTGTTTGGTGGTGCTTCTAGTGGTGTGATTTCTAATGATAATTACGCCATAAATAGAAGTGGGCTTTTACAAGTAGGTAATGGATATTATTTTGATCCAAACTATCGTTATTTTATTAATTATGGTTGTGGATACGAAGGTGTTCCAGAAGATATTAAAATTGCTACAATGATGTGGGCAAAAATTATGGCCGATAGTGTTGATACTGGCAACTTAGCTTTGCCAGAAGGTGCAACATTAACATCGTTCAAATATGGCAAATTTATGGAAACATACGCAACTGGTGTAACAAAAACTGGTGCGCCACAATACAAATATGATAATGTGCCGCAATCCATTCAAGGAATTTTAAGAAAATATCGCAAGGGCGGTAGGTGATGCCAACATCAAAAGGAAGTCGCCTCAAAAAGAAACTTGACAAAAAAGTAATTTATAAATTGGGAGCAGAAACAGTAATATTACGCTTCAATTTAGCCACAAGTGGCAACCCATTTTATCCCTCTGATGATGTTACGACCGCAACAAATATGTATGGTGAGCCAATTGATGTAGATGGTGAGCCAATTGTTGACAAAGTGGACAAGTTCAAATCATATCCAGCCACAATTGTTGTGGATGAACTTAAATTAGATGATGAAAAAACTTCGATGGGTGGTGTTTCTGATAAAAAAAGAGAAAGATTAATTGGCGCATGTTCATCAAGTTTTGGATTGCAAATTGGTGATAAAGTTGTTTGGCCACCATTGAGCAATATTGAATACGAAGTTGATATAATAAGCCCAAGTATTTTGCAAGGTATTGAGGTAATTACGGAATTTAAGGCCGTAAGAGATGTGCGAACATGATAATAACAATCAAAATAGAGGGCGTGAAGGCTGTTGTACAAGGATTGGATAATGTTATTAATGGATCACCAAGGGTTGTACAAGGTGCTGCAAACATTGCCGGAAGGATGGTTGTAGAAAAAGCTAGATCATTTCTTGGCTCGAAAGGGCCAAAAGGCGTTAGGTGGCCCCCAATTAAACCGATTACATATGAAAAAAGAATAGCAAATAAAAATCCAAACCCACTGCTAGATCTTGGCGAACTAAGAAGCTCAATACGAATTGTAGAGCGCGGTGGTGGTACTGTTGTGGTTGAGGCAACATCAATAAAAGCAGCTACGCATGAATATGGCGGAATTGGTTGGCATGGCGCTCGCATTCCACCAAGACCATACATGCGCCCCGCTGTTAATGAGGTTGCAAATAACAAAACATTTAATAAAAAATTAGAAACCTTCATTGACCAAAAAATAAAAGGGCTTTATGAAGGTAGGGGTTACACCGAAACTTTTTTCAAAGAAAAATATTCCGCACCAAAAAAACAAAGCATACAAAAAAAATACAAATTAAATAAAAAACAAAAAAGAATGTATGGTGGTTAATAATTATGGCTAGAGATGTAATACACATAATGTTACACACATTAGCAATTAAATTAAGCGATGTTACCAATATTCCATCTGGACATATATGGGCAGATCATCCAAGCGAAGAATATATCAATAATGATACATATAATTTGTATCCATCAATTGGTATTACAGATTTGGGTTTCACACCATTGGCAAATAATTATGGTGCTACCAAAAAATTGCCCACAAATAATCCTTCGATATTTACAGAATATAGCCCCGCTGGCGAAATACAACAAATATTTCAGATAGATGTATATTCAAAAGAACATTATCAAATGAGAAATTATCGCTCATTGCTAAATCATTTCTTTCAACAAACAACTTTATTGGCAACAAGTGGTGATATTTTATCTGATGAATTTTTTAGTCTTAAAATAACCGATGCTCATAAATTTGATGAAAAACCATACATCTTACATTACACAATAGAATGTCATATACAAGATTATAAAGAACAAAATGTATATACAGTAAGTCAAGTTGGAATTAATTTATATCAAAATACAATATCAAGCGGAAATTTAGCCAATCAAATTACATTCACAAGTGGTGGAATATAATAACTAAACTTATATATGAATGATTTAATTTATTTTTATAATATTTAAAGGAGAAAAATATGCCTATCGTCTCTAATACAGCAGGCTTGCTGCTTCCAGACGTGTACGTAGTGGAGAAAGAGCCTCCAGTGCAGGTTACGGCCCGTTCAACCGGCGTAATTGGCATTGTGGGCCAATTTACCTATGGTCCGATTGGGGAAACTATTTTGGTTGGCGATTCTAGTGATTTAGTTCGCAAAACGGGATCTTTTAAAAATGGTTTAGATGGCCACATGGCTATTCTAAACATAATGGATCAAGGTGCCAATCAAATCAAAATTGTTCGCGTAACCGATGGTGATGAAGAAAAAGCCGGTGCTAGTCTTTTGAATGGCGCAAGCGGCATTGTTGATTTTGAAATGGAACATCCTGGTACTGAAGGCAATCTTACTACTGTAACCATTGCTGCTGCATCTGTTTCTGGTTATGTAAATGCATCTTTTAATTTTAATGGCCAAACTTTAGAATTGCGCCAAGTTAATATGGACCCAAATAGTGATGATTATTTGGTAGATAAGGTAAATAAAGCCAATTCTTTCGTAAAAGCAACTCGCGTTTCTTCTACTGTAAACTTAGCATTGCCTGCTGTTGGCACCACTACATTTACTGATGGTCTTGATGGTACATTAACTGGTGTTTCTTTAACAGATGCCGATTATGTCGGTACTGTTGGTTCTAATAGCCGTACCGGTCTTAAGGTGTTTGAAACCGATGAGGGCTTTGCTAATATAATTGTTTCAGCCCGCGCAACTGATACTATCAATGCCGAAATCGTAACACAAGCAAGCAATACTTCATTAAAACCACGCATGGGTATTATCGCCCCCACTGCTGGTACAAGCGTTGCTGGTGCAAAAACTGCTGTGTCTAGCATTAATAGTGATTATGCCGTTATGACTTATCCATTTTTAACAAAATATAATGTTTATACAAAACAAAAAGAAAACTTTAATCCAGCTCCATTTTACGCTGGTTTGTTGGCTACTTTAAGCCCACACGTTTCCCAAAGTCGTAAACAAATTTCTGGCATCATTGGTACTGAAATGAACCTATCACGTCCAGAAGTTGTTGATTTGACAGAAAATCGCATTTCTCCTATTACTGTAATGCCATCAATTGGTTTTGTAGTTCGCAATGGTTTTACAACTAGCTCCAATGGTGGTAAGCGTCAAACTGTTCGTCGTAGAATGTTGAATTACTTTATTAATAAATGGGAGCCAAGCGCACAAGCATTTGTTTCTCGCGGTCATACTAAAGAATTGCGTGATGAAATTAAAACCTTCTTCTCAAATGATTTGGAACGCGATTTACGTGCTGGCCGTATTGGTAATGCAAGTGGTGGGCCTGCTTATAGTGTAAAATGCGATACGGAAAATAATCCTTCTGCTATCGTGCAAGCTAATCAATTGGTTGTAGATATTGCAGTTAGCTTAATTGCTCCTGCCGATATTCTTGTAATCAATATTGATGCCTCTGAAGAAAATACTAGAATTTCTGGATAAATGAAATGTGCGGGGCTTGCGCCCCGCTTTATAAGGAGATATAAGAAATGGGTAAGGCAAGAGTATTAGGCCAAAATACCATTATAAAAGTTCAAGATCCAAACGGTGTTGATGTTCAAGTTGGTGAAGTAGATAAATTTACAGAAAAAGATGCTGGCGAACTTAAAAAGTCGCAACCATTGGGTAACAAAACACCGACTTCACAAAAAACCTATGGTGGTTATGAATTAACCTTTGAAGGCGGCAAGGTGGATTGGAAACTGGCACAATTAATGCACATGCAAGATAAACAAGTCGCTGCTGGTAATCGTTCACCATACTTTCGTGTTATTAATGTGATAACTTATTTTGATAGCTCTACTGAAACAAAAACTTTCGATCACGTAACTCTTCATGGATATAACTTTGATGCCAATGGTGCGATGGATGAACTTGGTGAAAAATTTGATGGTTTTGCAGGCATTCGCAATGTTGAATGGGGTGGAAATGCCCTTGGTGATGTATCAGCAGCACAAACTGCTGTAGCAAATGCCATTTCTGCTATTGATGATGTTTTACAACTAAATATTCAAGCTGGCACTATTGGTTCAGCAGATTATTATAAAGATAACGGAAGTACTAACGGTTAATAATTATGTCAAAGGCAAGAATCCTTGGCAGTAGTGCTAAAATTCTTGTCAAACACCCAGTTACTCAATTTGATATAAAAATTGGTGAAATTGACAAGTTTACCGCTACTTCTGAAACAAACATAACAAAAAGTCGCCCTATCGGTAAATCAATGCCTAGACCAAACATGATTTATGGTGGTTGGTCATTAAGGTTCGAAGGTGGTAAAGTGGATTGGGAATTGGCGCTTCAAATCCATTCACAAGATTTGACAATGCGCCTTTTGGGCTATCATCCAACTTTTAACATAATCCAACAAATTAAATATTATGATGGAACTGTAGAAGAATATACATTTCCAAATACTATTATTTATGGCTACGAAATAACCATGGATGGTTCTAATGAATTTATTGGTGAAAGTTTTGAAGGCTATTCGCACCAAAGAGATAAGGGTATATTTGATATTGCCACAATAGTCACTACCGTATCTGCACTTGCTGGCGAAATTATTGCAAGTGCTGCACAAGAAGCATTAGATGAAATTTTGAATGAAATGGCAAACGGATTGGGTCTATAATGCCTGGATTAGCTGGCACATTAATAAGTGCAATCAATTTAACACCTGGAAAAGAGAGAATACTTTCCAATCGCGTTAGGATATTTTTTCGCGATCTCTTAAGTGGTAATAAAATACTTTTGGGTGAACTAGATAATTTTTCATTTAAACAAAGAGATAATATCAAAATTCGCAAACCTGCCGGATTTTATCATGAGGTTATGACACAATATGAACCGGGTGGTTGGGATTTAGAATTTTCTGGCGGCAAGGTTGATTGGCGTCTAATGCGCTTAATGGTGCGTCAATCACAAGTTACTGCATTTAATAATGCTGCTGGTATTGTTACGGAATTAGCTCACAAGAGTAAAAATTTCGCCCCATTAATAGATATAGAATATACAGTATATCATTTCTCTGGTTCAATTGAGCAATATATTTTTGGTCAATGTATTCTTTACAACTTTGATGGAATTGTAAATGGTGACATGGCAGAAGTAACAGAAAATTTCAAAGGTTTTTGTCCTGTTGTGTATAAAGGTGGTGCATGGTTTGCAATTGATGAAGCATTGAGTGGTATTACAAATGCAGCAGCGGCATTGGTTGGTGGACATCCATTAGATAATACAGCCTTAGCAGATTCGTTAATTGACAACTATATTATCTTGGTTGATGGTTATGTGAATGGTGGATCAATCTAGGTGGGACATATAAAATAAAGTATGAGGATGTAGTTATGCTTTATAAGAGGTGATAATGGATTTCAAACTAGAAACAAAAGAAGTCACACTAAAAAACAGAAAAGTTGTTGTTCGTGAACTTACTGCTTTTGATGAATTTACAAGTCTTGATCTTTTGGGCGAAAAGATTGACCCAGAAGATATGGGCAAAGCATTCCTAAAACAATTAAATGCTCAAATTGCGATGAGTATCGTATCGGTTGATGGTGTAAAAGTAGATCGCCCAAAGAAGTTTGATGATCTTCTAAAATTAATGGTTAGGTTCAAGAAAAATGAATGGGCAAAAATTACCGTTGTTTATAATGAATTAAACGGTGAAGAAAAAGAAGAAACAGATAATTTTTTAAACGAGCAGACAGACTTGCAAGAAACCCAAACTTCCGCGAATGTATAATTTTAATACATTGTGGCATTCCACCCGAAGTTGTTTTTGGTGAAAGGGTTGTTTTTAACAAACTGCATAGATATGCCGCAATATTAGCATTACAAGATGCGGGCGTTTTAGGCAAACCAGAATAATAGGCCGTCACATTGTGACGGCTGTAAAATTATTATTAGGTATTAATAAAAAATATTTAAAAGGAAAATTTATGGCAAGAGGAATATCAATTCCTATTTCTTTCCAATTACAAGGATTGCGAAATTTGGTTCATGCCAGAAGTGCTGTGAATGGGTTTGGTAGACAAACCTACGGCGCTTTGAATCAAGCAATGCGCGGATCAACTGCATTGGATAAATCTTTTGGTAAATTAGGAAGAACGTTGGCTGCACTTGGTACTGGTGTTGGTATTGCTATGCTTGCAAAAAAATTCATTGACTCTACTGCTGAGTTGCAAACAAATACCATTATTTTTGAAACCATGATGGGCGATGCAAAAAAGGCTGATGATACAATTAGAAAATTGCGCATGACGGCACTTGATATTGGTTCAGATCAAGCAGAGATGATAAAATCAGCACGTGGTATTTATGGCTCTGCCCTTCAAGTTGATCCAAACGTAACTAGCGATCAAATTAATAATTTAACAAAAGTAGCTGGCGTTTTAAGCATGTTAGATACGGAAAATCGCGGTGTTAGTTTTGCTGCTTTCTCAATTAAAGAAATGTTGCAAGGAACTGGCCAAGCCGATTGGCGGTCATTACGCGATAGATTAGAAATCAACTTGGGTGATGCTACTGAAAAGGCAATTACAAAAGCGGTTCAAGCAAAAAATCTTCAAAAAGCAATCGACCTTTTTAATGAAGGATTGAAGCGCATTCATATTGATCCTGACAATATGATTGAGGCATTGAAGAAAAAAGGTTTCCAATTAAATGTAACACGCCTGTTTGGTATGATTACACTTGCTGCTCAACAAGTTTTGGCACCAGCATTCGAGCCTCTTACTGCAATGTTGGCAAAAGCAAACAATGCACTAATGAAAATGATGCAAAGCGGCTCTGCTGGATTTGATATGTTAGAAAGAAAAGGCCGTTTTTTAAAAGAAATGGTATTGGAACCATTTGTAAGAACTCTTGAAATGATTGGTCAAAGATTTTCAACATTGTCAGACCATGGCGATTCGATGCGCATTCTTAAAGTTTACTTTTTTGGTATACAACATATATTAGACGGCATGGTAGTTGCTCTGACGGAGTTTACAGTTGGTTTTCTTGGTTTTGGTGATGACTTTAATAAAAATCTGGGTAGGGCATATAACTTTTCCGCCGCAATGGAGCAATGGGCAAGTTGGATCAAAAAAAATCGAGTACATATTAAAAAATTCGGCGAAGATGTACGAAAAGTATTAAATAGTGTAATAGATATTCTGGATCATTGGAAATTAATTGCTGGCGTTATTGCCGGAATTGCAATTGCAGCAATTGCAGTAAATTTTACTCTTGGTATTTTAAGTGCGGTTGCCGCTGTTGTATTATTAAAGAAAACAATAGCATCCGTTGGCATTAGAGGTTCCATGGGTGGGCTTTTTGGTGGCAGTGTTCGTGGTGGCATTACTACTGCTGTAAATAAATTGCCAAAAGAAAAACAAACAAAAATACCTACTAGTAGTGGTGGAAAATTGCCATGGACGCCATTTAAGAGTGGTAAGCAGGCTGGTTTTGTGCCACGTCCTGGTTTAACAGAATTAAAGGGTAAATTTCAAGAATTTCATGATCCAAAACCAGCAGACTGGAGAGGTGGGTGGAAGGATGTAGATCCAAAAGATATTAAGCCAGGAGCAACAACGAGATTTAAACATACTAGTACAAGTAGTGGACGTGGTGTTTCTGGAGCTGAAGCACTAGCTAGAAGAATTAATGAAATTGAAGTAAAAATACGCAATATACCAAAATCAATTATGAACTTCTTTGGCAAAATTGGAAATGCCATTATGGATTTTAAGCCTAGTGAAGTATTAAATAAAATCAAAAGTTTTTTTGGTAAATTTAAAAATATTTGGAGTATGCTAAGCAAGGGTGTGCAATTTGTGGCTAAAAGTATTGGTATTTCTGGTTTATTTATCATGATTGATTCATGGACTGGTGAGGCTAGGACACTATGGGGAAAAATTGGACAACAGATTGCGATTTGGGTTGGCGGCATTGGTACAATATTGGGCTTGATTGGTGTCATCGTGTTGTTTTTTGTTCCTGGTGGACAAATCCCAGCCGTACTTATAGCGCTAGGTAGTTTAGGTGTAACGATTGGTGCTATTGGTGCTGGTATCTCTTTAGCATCAAAATTATTTGGGGATGGTTGGCGTGGTTTTTTGTCTCATATGAATGGTTTAATTTCTGGACTTAGGGATTTAACCAAGATACCAATTCCAACAATTCCAATTCCGTTACCTAGCGATGATACTAGACATTATCAACGGAATCATTTAAGTGGCGGTCCCCAACAAAACGCTAACGGTGGTAAACATGCTGGTGGGTGGACAATGGTTGGTGAGCGTGGTCCTGAACCTGCTTTATTACCCTCTGGCACACAAGTTATGTCAAATAAAAACATGATGGCAATTAATGGCCCGCCAAGGGCTCGTCATGAAATAACAATTCACAATAATATAAATGTGAAGGGCAATATGTCCGACAACCAAACAGAATTATTGGCAGCAAGAGTTTCTAATGATTTAACAAAACAGTTTACTTCAATATTTGGTAATGGAAATATTGTATAAATGGCTAAACAAGAAGAGGACTATTATGGTTTGTATTATGTAGAAAATACAAAAAATACATTCAAAATAACCGATGATGACGATGAAACAAAGCTTACAATTAATGACGAAGAACTATCGCCATTTGTATTTGCAATTCAAGAATTGCCAGATAGTTATAATTGGGATTATGTCACTAAATTAAATGAAATTGAATATCCAGAAGGTTATCAAACAGATCAAATTTTTGGTGCATATCTTCAACCCATTTCTTGGAGCGGAAATTTTTATGGCCCTTGGGTTAATGAAGAGGGTGAAATAAAAAGCGCCAAAGAAAGAAGTGATGTTTTAGAAAAAATATATTTGGCACAAAAACCTGTAAAAGTCTTCTTTGGCATGGATGTATATGAAGGAAACAAAGGTATTTTTATTATCAAGGAATTTAAGCGTCAAATTAAAAACTATTTTGATGTTGATTATTCAATTGAATTTAAATATCACATGCCACAAACAAGAGTTAAACCCAAGAAAGCTTCACAATTACAAGTACAAGCAGATGTAAATAATGTTCCTGCTGCTCCTACGCCTCCAAATAGGAGTGCAAATAATAGACGCCCTGGTGGCAAAAACCCACCCAAAAGACCACAAAGGCCCGGCGGTGGCGGTGGCGGCGGTGGCGGTGGCAGAAGTGGTGGTCCACCTGATTTTCCCGGTTATCAATAGGATATAAAAATGGCAATATCAAACGAAGATTATAAATGGGTTGTAGAATATTACAAATATAACACCGATTATATAAACGCTTTAACGGCAAATTTTAATAGTTTCACTAAAAAAGAAAAACCAGACATTATACAATTTATGTCTGATATGAAAGTTATCAATCAAGAATTGTACAAAATCATTGTCGTATATGAAAAACAAAATGAAAAAGCGCCAAATAGCCTTTATACGGTTAAATATGGCGATACACTTCCACTATTGGCTACAAAATTTTATAAAGACTTTTCAAAATGGGAAAATATATTTGCGGCCAATAATTTGAATGACATAAAGTTAGAGGTAGGACAAACCTTAGTAATCCCCAAAGAAGAAGCGGAGTTGGTGTAATTATTATGGCAGAAGATAAAGGTTATTCTCCACGCTCTGTTTGTGTTATTGGCGAAACACCAGTTTTGGTAAGGTCATATGATTTAGTCTTAACAAATAAAGGTGAAGCAGATACACTTACTGTGATACTTGATATGGAATATGTAGACGGTGGTGTTTTTCTTCAATCTGAAAAAAGATATGAAATTGAAATCTGGACTGGATATATTGATGAAAGTATTTCTGCTGATAAAATCGCCCTAGAAAAACTTCTCGTTGGTAAAAAATATGAAGAAAAATTATTCCAACGTTTCTTTGGTGTAATAGATCAACCAGAATGGTCAATTGGATTTGATAATGGCTTAACTCTTACAGCAAGGGATATTACTGGTCTTTTAATGGATAATAAATTTTCTGAAAAAAGACAGGGCGGTACAACATCTGCAACACAAGTCATTAAAAGCATTGCATCAAAATTAACTGGAATAGAACTTAAAATTGATGCCAATAATATATATATGGGTACGAAAGATGGCAAATCAAGCAGTAGGGTTTATAACACGGCAAATAAATCTTATTGGCAAGTAATTCTTGATGTGGCAAGAACGACTGGCTACAATTTGAAAAAGGGTCCAAAAAGCATTGAACTTGTTAAGGAAGAAGCAGATCCTTTAGTTTGGACCCTTATTAAAACTGCAACAAAAGATGAACATAAGCCATGGACAAATTTCCAAGAAATAAAAGTGCGCTATGGTGTTAGTGGGCGTCAACAAAAAGAAAATGTTTATGTAGAAGTAAGGGCTCCAGGAAAGCGCACTAAAAATTCCCGTGGAACACCAGTTATAGGAAAATATCCAAAAAATGCAAGTGGATTTTCTGGTGAGGAAAATACACAATATATTCTAAAGCGCGTAGCAAAACCATTAACACAACAAGAAGCAAATGTTCAAGCTGAATATTATGCCATGCAATATCTAAAGGGCTATATGACAGGGGAAGTTACAATGCCTTTTGCCAATCCACAGTGGAAACCAGATGATTGCATAACTGTTGTTGTTGACCCAAGTTATAAATTATATAAAGATTTGAAGCCAATGTTTACAACACAACAAGGTCAAAAGATTTTCCGAATAGATTCTATCTCTGAACATTTTGACGTAGGTGGATATACACAAAGAGTCGAATTTGAAACTCACCCAAAATATGAAATTAAAAAATTCGGTGAATTGAAAAAAACCGCACCTGGAACATTTGAGTAATTAACATAGTAAAATAATTTATATGAAAGAAAGAGAAGCCTTTCGGGGAATTTTTAACGCCATTGGTGAAGTAACGGAAAATTCACAGGTGGTTGTTTTTGGCATTGTAAAAGAATTAAGACTAGAAGACCTTAGTATTATCGTAACTCTAATGCCTGACGAAATTGAAACTAATTGGTTAAGAATTTCTAGATTGGCGAGTGGTGATAATGTTTTAATTGGTGGATTGCCAGAAGTTGGTCAAGAAGTTATTTGTTTATTGCACGGTTCAGATCCAAATGATGTAATTATTCTTGATGCCTATCCACCTGCGGAAGATCAAGAAATGGAAGATGTTTTTGAAGATGAAAAAGACTTTTTCATAATACCGCGCCATGGTGGGAAAATTAAATTCACCAAAGATGGTATCATTCTTGATCCGGGTGATTTGAAAGTTTATGTTGGTGGAAAAGACAATTCAAAAAAACTCGTTACGGAAGACTTTATTAATCAAATATTTAATCTTCATACACATCCTGGTAATGGAACACCACCAGTGCAACAAGGTTCTGATGCACAAATGACTACAAAGGTTAAGGCTGTATAAATGGCTCAAATTGAATATGGTGTTGATATTGTTCTTGATAATAGTGGTGATATTGTTTTTGCCGACAATGGTGATTTATTAAACACTTTAGATATTGAACAAACAAACCCAAACAAATATCAATTTGAGGGTCAATATAATATTAGCACAAGTCTATATAATCGTCTTGTTACACAACTTGGTGATTATCAATTTGACCCAACTTTCGGGTCAAATATTTTGGCTCAAATATCATCTACAAGTATGTTTGTTGAACAAAGTGTAAAAGATTTTGTAAAGCGTGCTTTAGAAGAAGATAGTCGCGTCAAAGAAGTAAAAAGTATAAAAACAAAACGTGATGGAAATAGATTGTCAGTAAATGTAAAAGTAAGACTCATTGGATCAAACATTATAAGTGAATTTGTATTTCCTGATATATATTTGGATTAATAAAAATGCCCAACGATAAAGAACTATATACAACAGATGAATTGAGAGATAAAGCAATCAATGAAATAACTCAATCATCACAAAAAGTAATTGATTTTAACCCTGGTAGTACAATCAGGGCAATGATTGATTCAATGATTTTCTTTGTTAATTTTCTTCAAGCAAGAGTTAAAAAGGCATATACGAGATTTCTTGTTGGCACGGCAGAAGGTACAGACTTAGAAGAAAGAGTTGCTGATTGGCAAATAATAAGAGTTGCTGCCACTGCTGCCACAACTACAATTGTTTTTATACGCAATACACCAGCCACAGAAGATTTTATTGTTCTTGCTGATAAACAGGTCTCAACACAACCAGACACAATTGGAAATACAATTGATTTTACACTTGTTGAAAATCTAACATTTACATCCGGTAGCACTTCTGCTTCTGGTGTTGTTGCTTGTACGCAAATCGGCACGATTGGCAATGTGGCCGCAAATACAATTACAAACATTACTTCATCCATTGATGGTGTAGATGAAATAACTAATCCAAGTGCTGTCATAAATGGATTTAATGCCGAAACAGACAAACAATTAAGAGCAAGAGTGCCGAAAAAGATTTTGGGACTTAGAAGGGCAGATAAAGGATCGTTAGAAGCCGCTGTATACGAAGTGCCTGGAATCACTTTTGTTAATTTAAAAGCAAATACGCCCGATGCTGGTACAAATACGGTTTATGTGACAACTGCAATTGGTGAAGTTTCTGATGAATTAAAGGGCAAAGTAAAGGTTGCGCTAGAGAGTGTGCAAGCATTTGGCATTGTTCACGTTATTGCATCACCAAATATCGCATATACAACAATCGAAATGAGTATTTTATACGATGATGATAATTTCACAAGTGGAAATGTTATTTCTGATATAAAAGAAGATATTAGTTTGTTTGTAGCAAACAATCCTGATAATTTTATTTATATTAGTGACATTATTGACATTGTGAAAGATATAAGTGGTATTATTAATGTAAAGAATATAAAAATCAATAATGTTGCTGATGATTATACTGTTTCTGATACTGAAGTAATACGTCTTTTATCAAACAATAACATAACGGTAAATATCTTAAATGCCTAGTCTTAATTTATCTCTGGAAGAAATTGTAGAGCGCATAGTTCTTACTCTACCTAGTAAGTTTATTGTAGGTACAGATAGTACGCTTTATAAGTTCTTGAAGGGTATTGGGCAACTTTTTCTCATACCATCAAATCAAATTGATGATTTATTCGACAGAACATCATTAACTGCAACAGGTCAATATTTAGATGATTATATTAGCGATTTGATAAATATTGGCCGAAAAGAAAACGAAACAGACGAAGATTATGTAGATAGATATTATTCTTATATATTTAAATATAATTGTACAAAAGATGGTATGAAAGAAATTGTTTATGATGTTGTTGGTTATTATCCATCTGCATTAGTAGATAAACAACGCGGTATGTTTTGGAACGCCAAATTTTATTGGAATGATAGTGAATCAATTTGGGCAAAAACAATTGGCACGCCATTTGTGGGATATATCATATTAAATCAAACTCCAACAGATGAACAAATAAATGAATTGTGTAAACTTATTGATGAGAACAAAGCTGCTGGTGTTCAAATTTTTTTGAAAATACCATCTTCATAAGGATTAATTATAGTGAAAAAGCGTTTAGTTTCCCCATTATTTGAGAGTCTAGCTGATGATATAAATATTCAAGAAGATTATTTAGAAGATGCTCTTTCATTGATGTTTGAACACGTACTTAACGCCTCTGTTGGTATTATTTATGGTCTTGATATAACACAAATCAATAGCACAAGCATTGAAGTTTCTAGCGGTGCCATACTAAGTACAAACTTTAAGTTCGGCGAACTTGAGGGTACATCTGGTTTAGTAATTAATTTACCAATTGATGCTAACCCACATGTGCATACTGTCGTAGCACAATATCAAGAATTTAATGATACTGAAAGTTCTGGTTATGTTCTAATTGATGTGTCCACAAGAACTGAAACGATTGAAACTGTTGCTAGGAGAAAATTTGGCGGCATAACATTATCAATTGCTTATGATACCGATCAATCAAATGTTGGCGCTGGTTATGTCCCGTTGGCGGAATTAAATGTTACAAGTGGTGGTATTCAAGCCATAGAGACAAGCGGCAGAGTTGTTTCTACTATGGAAACAAGTGTAACTTCTGCTGTAAGATTGGATGGCTATGAAGGTAAAAGATATAATAATGTCAATTTGGGAACATCTAGTTTAGGTGAAGTTTATCTAACAACTGATCCGGCAACCGGACAATTGCCAGCAGCGGGCTTAACAGAAAGATTGGAGATGTTTGCTGTTGGTAGTTTGACGCAAATGATTGATGTAGATGCGGACTTTGTTGTTTTATCAAACAATAAAAAGATTTCAAAAATCATTATAGCATGTCCAATAACACCTTCATCTGGCACTATAGAGGTTGATATATTAAAAATGAACTCTCCTGGTGGATCTTTAACCTCACTATATACTACAAATAGCAAACCAACAATTGCTTGCAATGGTGGTTATACTTGGGCGGTTTTTGAAAGTCCGAACTTGCCAAACATTATTGATGTAACAAAACATAGTATATTGGGTTTTAGAATAACAGACGCTCCATCTGGGGCTAAAGATATGAAAGTGGTGGTGATATAATGCCTTTAATTACAGAAGATTTAAATGCGCAATCAAGACTGAAAATATATGAACAAATAATTGTTCCAACATTTGTTTTTGATGTTGTGGATGGCGATAATGCTACTGGTTATTTTGTTGATATTGAAAGTGCGCATGTAGATCCGCAAAAAGGTGGATTAATCACATTGAGCAATCCAGCATCAACATATTTGTATATGCAAGTAGATGGTGGTACATCAACAACTCCAAATACGCCATATGCAGCATTTACAAACAATGTTTGGTCGTTTCCAAAATTTTCAGATAGTGCAAAGGTCACAAATGTAATTTTGCGCCTTTGCACACAAAAACAGGCAGTAAACTCAAATACGACATCAAACCCATTAACCGGGAATTTTAGATACGTATTTGCATTAAAGAAAGTTGATGCTGATGGAAATGCAACTTTGATTGATACATTTTATTATTCAACAACTATTGCGCCTGATGGTACGGGATCAAACAAATTTGTGTGGTCAATTTTCAACCATAAACCATCAACACCTATTGAAGTCAAAGAGAATGAATTTCTTGCAGTTGATATTTCTGGCGAAGCTTGGAGAAGTGGCACTAATGGCACTTGTTATTTACAATTCTTGCCAGGATTAGCCGCAAATGCCATAACTGGATTTGATGTGGTTGGTTCATATCAAACTGATAGTACGAAATTTTTAACAAGCACGGCAATGCTTGAGATAATCAATTAAAATGTCTGGCATTAAAATATATACAAATAATTGGCTTGGGTTAACTCATAAAGAGTATTGGAACTCATACGAGGGCGATACTGGCGTTATTGGAGAAAAAGTATCAGATTATCTTAGTCAGATGTTTTATCGCCTTCTTGGGGCTGGTGGTGATTATTATCGCACCCCCAATGGTCCATTTAATGGTTTAATTATTGAAACATGGAATAGTTATCGTTCGGATTGTCCTAGTGGCATTAAAAGCAATTGTGGTCTTGCATATAATTCCCCAAATCTAATTCAAATAAATCATCGCTGTGTTGGTCCATCTGTTTATTCTCATGAGTATGGCCATCATTATGCTTTTTGGTCTGGTCTTTTTAATAATCTTTTACCAACAGATATTGGGTATGATCTATTTGTTACTTATGAAAAAATGCGCAAACAAGATGTGACAATTAATACAAACTTGGTCGAAAGATTTGCAGAAGATTTTAAATATTTTTTTGGTGCAGATACGGTTGCGGGCGTGCTTGATCCAAATGACGATGCTAATAAAAATTTAGGCGTAAGATGGGCAAAAGATGTTCAGGGATTGCAATTTTTTATAAAGGGCGTCTTTCCAGTTTTTAATTATCTTAAAAATAAAAAAAGGAATAATGGATATTGGAATTTTGAATACAGACAAGCACAAAATATGTTTATGTGGTGGAACGGTTATAGGTGGGAATGCTATGGTGCAAATGGAAATTTCTTTTATTGGAATAATTCTACTTGGATAAGATATTAAAAATATATAAAATAATATTTGATATTAAATAAGAGAATTAACAAATGGGATTATCTTGGATACCACCCTTTAACCCAATAAATCCACCACCCTTGTCAAATGTAACAAGTAAAGATGTAGCAATATTTGAACAATTGACGCCTTTGCAAGATTGGACAATAGATCATGGATTGAAAACATATCCTGATATAACTGTGGTTGATTTAAACAGGGATGAGGTAATTGGTTATGGTGTCAATTATGTAACTGATGATAGTGTTGTTCTTACATTTGGTACGCCATTTGCTGGTTATGCATATTTAAATTATTAGGAGTTTTAATTAATGGCTTTAATGAAATTGGTTAACCATTTAGATTTTAATGGTTTTCAAGCAAAAAAAATGTTGCTCGAAAAATCAGCAACAATATCTTCACCCGTGCAGGCACAAATCTATTACGATACTGATGATAATCGTACTTATATTCACAATGGCACTTCATTTGACAAAACACTGATAAATTCGGTTGATCTTGGTACATCTGAAGCTATTGGAACTTTAGCAGCGGCTCGCTTAGGTGCTTTTGCTGGTGATTTAACTGGCTCTGCAACTTATAGTTTAACTGTAGCTACTGTTGGTGGTGCTGCCGCTGCTGATATTGCTGATGCGGTTACTAAACGTCACACACAAAACACCGATACTGGAACTACTTCTACCACTTTCGCTCTAGATAGTGATGCTGGTACTCCAGTTAAACTCAAAAACAATGCTGGTGTTATTGAAGGCCGTAATGATGCCGACAATGCTTATGTTGCTGCAAAATTCTCTATCGTAACATTAACTGCCGATCCAACAAATGCTTTAGAAGCTGCAACAAAACAATATGTTGATGCTGTTGCTACTGGTTTGGATGTTAAAAAATCTGTTCGTGTTGCTACTGCTGCCGCACTTCCTGCCTATACTCGCACTGGGAATGTAATTACCGCTACCGCAAACGGTGCTTTAGCCGCCATTGACGGCGTTACATTGGTTTTGAATGATCGCCTATTGTTAAAAAATGGTGCTGCTGGTGCTGATAATGGTCTTTACTATGTTTCACAAGTTGGCGATGCTGGAAATCCTTATACGCTAACTAGAGTTACTGATGCTGACACTGATGCCGAAGTTACTGCTGGTTTATTCACATTTATTGAAGAAGGTACTACCCTTACCGATACTGGTTGGGTTTTGTCTACAAACAACCCAATCACCTTAAATACAACATCATTAACATTTACTCAGTTTTCAAGCGCTGGTGTTGTTGTCGGTGATGAAACAACTATTACCAAAACCGGCAATACATTTAGTCTCGTAACTGGTATTGCTACTCCAGGCACATATGAAAGTGTAACGGTAGATACTTATGGTCGCGTTACTGCTGGTACTAACCCAACAAATGGCTATGCTGCAAGTATTGGCAATGGTACCGATACTGATATTGCAGTAACTCATAGTTTGGGTACTCGCGATGTATTGGTTGAAGTTTATGATAATGCTACTTATGATACTATATATGCTGGTGTTGTAAGAACAAGCACTAGCGCTGTTACTATATCTTTTGGTGTTGCACCTGCCTCAAATGCTTATCGCGTATTGGTTCGCAAAGCAGTATAGTTATTAACTAATGAGAAGGGCCATTGGCCCTTCTTTTTTTATGTTTCATTTCACTAAAATACGCTGCGCTTTATTTTTGTTACACTAAAAATAATAAGTAGGACATATATTTAATGAGGAAAAAAAATGCCGGATATCAGGTTTTTAAATAGCGCAACGGGCATTTTTGAAAAAGCAAAAGCATTATTGTTTCCAACGGGTAGTGCAACACTTAATTTATCTGGCGGGGCCGGAAGTACGGGAGATGTCTTAACCAAACAGGGCGATGGAACTTTAGCACTTGCCGCTCCTGGTAGTGGTGGCTTAACGGTTTTATCTGGTGGCACAAAAATACAAAGCGGAACGGTTACTTCTTCTGGAACATCGGGAACACTTACATTTCCATCTGCATTTGCAACCGCACCAATTGTAATATTGACAATGGTGTTAAATAGTACAACTTCATATGCTTTTGCACATGTTAGGGCAACAACAACCACAACATTTAATTGGTCAAAATGGCAAGATGGCGCACAACAAACAGGTAGTGGCACGTTTCATTGGGTGGCAATTGGAACATAATAAATAATGATAAACTTAAACATAAATCCATTTGAAAATTCTAGTGGTGCGGTAGTTAATATTGATAGTGTGGGTGGAAACGACTTATTTGTAACACCCTTTAATCAATTATTAATCGCAGAAGAAACACCACTCATTCAAATACATTTTGTTTATGGCATTTTTTCTGATTTAACACTAACAAATATTGGCAATGGCGGAACTGTTACAAGCCTACAAAGCATAGCTAATATTTCAAGCTCAATTTCAACAAATGGTTTTGCAAATATATACTCAAAAAAAATAATTCACTACCGCTCTGGACAATCATCCATTGTTAGATTATCTGCTTTATTTACACAGGGCGTAACTGGTTCTAGACAAGAAATTGGATTATCAAATGGTTCCGATTCGCTATTGTTTGGGTACAATGATACTGTTTTTGGTATAAAAATTATTCGCAATGGTGTTGAGACTTTTATACCACAATCATCTTGGAATAAAGATAAACTTGATGGAACTGGAAAAAGTGAAATATCACTAGATCCAACAAAGGGTAATATATATTTAATAACATTTCAATGGCTTGGATTTGGAACATTATGCTTTTATATATATTCTCCTACTGGAAATCTAATTTTGGTACATCAAGTACAATACGCAAACGATAACACCGTTGTAAGTCTTGTTAATCCGTCCTTTAAGTTATATGCGGGTATTTCAAAAATATCTGGCAATAGTGATATAGTATTAAAAATAAGTTGTATGGCCGCATCTTCTGCCGGAAGATCAACCTTAGCGACTTATCACTTTAGATATGATGATAATATTGGTATCGCCGCAGATATTATAGAGAAACCAATTTATGTTTTACAGAACAAAACAACATTTAGTGGAATAGACAATTTTTCTACCGTAAGATTGCATAGTGCTTCGCTTGCTGCAACACTTAAGCGCATCACTTTTAGGTTTTATAAAGGATATGTACATAATACAACTGGGGGAACATTTATTGATGTTGATACGATTAATTCTTGTACTACTGTCAATAAAACACCAGCAACACTAACAACAAAAACAGGTCTAACACAAATATTTTCAACAACAATTGAAACAGATACATCAATCTTAATTGAATTGGAGCGTATTATGGCCGATGCTAGAGATATTGCACCCAATGAATATTTAATAATAACTGCCATTGCCAATGGCAGTAACACTTATGCTTCTGTTTCGCTTGGTTGGTTGGAGTTAAGATAATGGAGTTGATTTTAAACATAACCAACCTTTTAGAATTAAGAAGAAGTGAAAACGCTAAAATTCTAGTAGAGGAACTAACATCTCATTATAACGTACAAACTTGCATAGACAATATATTAATTTATTCAATTGTATCAAAAAATAATTCTGATTTTTTGGCAACACAGGCATATTGGAATAAACCAATTGCAATTGAAGAAAAGCGATTTTTTACACATGATTTTTCTGATGTAATGGATTGGGATGGTAGAACAAATGGCGCACCAGCAAAAAGTTGGGCAGAGGATCATGGTGCAACAAAATTTGATCCAATTCAAAAAAAATTCAAAAACATTTCAAATCAAACAATTGCATGGTTGGATAATTCTACCTATCCTTCAATTTGGCGTGATAATGACGATAATGTTGTTGTTCAATATGATGAAATTAGTTCTGGATGGATAAGAACGGACACAAATGCAAATGTAACAAATAGTCGTTGGACGATTTTTCCAAACACAAATAAAAAAGTTCAAATTAATTATGTAAGATCATTTGGAAATAAAGATGCTATTTTTCAAGGCATTTTAAATTATAAAGTTTATGGTTGGTTAAATCAATTACCAGACGGGACACCAATTCCACCAAATATTTATGCGCTTAAAAATTTTGCATACTCTACATTAGACAATTTAATAGCTGGATCAAGTAAAACAGAAGCTTCGCCAATTGGTACTGGTAGTTTATATATAACATATGATTATAAAAAAGATTCAGTACCACCCATGATTGATTCAAGAGGTTTGATGTATTTGGATATTGAAATAGATAATCACCTGCCTATCTTAAGTCAAGATGCAACATATGCTACATTTTATTGTATAGAGATTGATAGTTTTTAATGATTATTTATAAATATAAAACAAATAAAATTGAACTAGGAGATATTTTATTAACTGTAGCTAATTTTGCTGATTGGTGGTCAATTCCAATCGCGCTACTTGAAAGAAGTTTATATGTACACGCCACTATTTACCTTGGTGATAATAAAGAATGGAGCGTGCAATATAATGGAACCGAGATTAGAAAAGTCGGTACTGATCGTTTACAGCACGCCTTTAGGCCATATGATGAAAAAGCTGCAATGTTAGCTATAAAAATTGCCCAAGAAAATCCTGTCAAAAACTATGCTTGGGATAATTTAATTTGGCAAGGTGTTCAAGATTTGTCAAATAATAAAAAGAGAACAGTGCTTCATTTAATTCAAAATGCACAAATTTGTTCTGAGGCTGTTACGGATATTTATGTTAAAGCAAATTTTGATATTGTGCCTGAATATGAAAATGGTACAACGCACCCCAAAGATATACCAAACGGATTGGTTTATAGATTATGAGAGTTGAATTAACATCACTAAATACCATTCGCCACAATAAGCAGAATGTTGGAACTACTGCCATTGCTTTGGGTGAAAATTCTGGCAGAAGGCATGTTCTTGCTATATATAATAATTCAAACAAAACAGTATATCTTGGCAATAGTGATGTGACTATAAATAATGGCTTTCCGCTTTTGGGAAAATCTTTTTTTGAAATAAGTTCAGAAGCCAATCTTGTTCTATATGGTTTGGTTGAAAATGGAATTGCTGAAATAAGATATATGGAAGGAGGATAAATGGTAAGTGTAGGATTATTTGCAGCTGGTGTTTTATTTGCTTTGGTACAATTTATCGTAGCAAATGTTTTCTTGAAACGCATGGATGAGATTGTCACAACAGTAAAAGAATTGTCAAAAGATTTACATAGACAATATGAATTATTTGTTCTTAAAGAAAATCACTATAGAGATTTAGACGAATTAAAAAAACGCATAGAAAAGGTAGAAGAAAAAAGTGACTGATTATAATCTTCTAAAAAAATATATTGATAAAGTAACATGGCATTGGTCGGCCACTAACTATTTTTGGAAACCACCACACAAAAACTATCATTTTGTCATAGATGGAGATGGTAGAGTTGTTCAATATTTGAGTTTAATGACTGTTGGTGCCCACACATGGCGTAGAAATACTGGAAATATTGGAATTGCCTTTGCTGCAATGTGGGATGATCCAAAAACATCTTGGTTTGATTGTCCAATTAAAGATGTTCAAATTGAAGCAATGGCTTGTCTTACTGCTGAGTTAATGATTAAATTAAATATTCCATTTGAAAATGTACACGACCATGCATTTTTCGCAAAACTTGATAAATATTGGCCCTATAGGTGGGACATTGGTGATAAAGAATGGGTTGTTCGCAATAAAACAAAATGGTATTATCAAAAATTAAAATCTGGTGAAAGAAAGTTCAAATATACCAATGTGGTTTTCTAAACTAAAAAGTAGGATATATTAAGGAGAATTTTATGGCGATTTTTTTAGCACTACTGGAAGTGCTTTTGCACAATTGGGAAGGTGTTCTTGCAATTGGTGCATTTGCAACCATGTTGGCAAAGGGTAAGATTGATGAGATTGGTTTGAAAGCTGCTACTGAAGCAACCAAAACAATTGCAACCGATTTTGCATTAAAAGAGTTTTCAAACCAAGAAAAACGCGAAATGGCAGTAGAGGCGCTACATCAAAAACTTCCTCTTTGGGCGCGTCCTTTTGTAACAAAACAAAAGGCTGAATTGCTTGTTGAAACTGCATATCAATTTTTAGTTAAATCAAAACTAGAAGATAAGAAATGATTTCTCCATGCCCCGCACATGCGGGGCATTTTCATGTCAATGTTTCCCCAAATAATAAACTTATTCAATCACCAACATCCGTAACTATATAAATACCGCTTTCATGTTTTGTTTCCAACAATTCTCTTGGAAAATTTTCGCCGAAAAGAAATATAAAATCTTCTTCAGTTTCAAAAACAATTTTATCGTTTTCAATTAAATCATCATTCATTTGAAAAATGCTTTTATTTTATGTCCAATGTGCCAATGTTCACAAAATTTGCATTGATAAACATTAAACTCGCTTGTTTGTTTTGATTTTCCTTTGCAACGATTTTTTTCAAACATCCATTGCGCATGTACTTCTGCATGATATTTTTCTTCGTGGCGAATTTTATCGCCACACATTTGCTCTCTTTCTGTCATGGCTTAAATAACCAAAACGGTAGAGATAACAAAAACACAAAAAACAATAAAATTAAAATCATCTCACACATTCAAATCAAACGCCCCATCCTCTACATCAACCACTAGAAACTTTCTACCACTTTTATTTTGAATGATTAAAACACCATATTCCCTTCTGTTTTGAATTGCTTGCATTCTCACTTTGTCTAATTCCCTAACGTGAATGATTGGATTTTCTGTTTTGCTTTGATATTTCACATCAATTGCAAATCTTTCTGTCCTACCATCCGCATCTTTGTATTTTCTTCCAGAATTGACCGTTGGCTCTGCTCCAATTTCCTGTATTAGCTCACTCTCAACCCGTGCCGCCCTCTTGTTGCGCTTGGAGGTGTCGGAAGACCTTTTTCTTTTTTCATCGGCCTTCTTGAGGCTCCTATCAATCCTCTTCTTCTCCTCCGCTATGGGATTTTTGATTTTCTTGTTTATGGGTAAATAAAAATTTGTACCAAGAGGTTCTTCACAAATACACAACCAACATTTATCTTGATTTAGACAATTTTCAAAAACAGAACAATTCATTTCTTTCTATTCAAAAATTCAACATGATATAAAACAATTAAATCAAAAAAAGAACCGTTTGGTATTTTAGTAGGGTTTTTGTTAAAAGTTTTTATTGGTAAATGAATAGAGAATTGTGCATGTCCTTGCTTATAATATTGTAATGCATATCCTTTTACATTTTTAATATCTTCAAAACTATATTGTTCTGGAAACTTGAATGATGTTACATAATACACATCCTTACTGTTTGTGTTTGAACCAAGATAAACCCAATGCGTATAGCCTTTCTTTTTTAATATATCATAATGTTGCAACATCATAATGATTTGTTTCCTTCCGTAGAATTAATTTGCCATAGTTTATTTTCTCTTTTCCCGTTTCGTATAATCCTTCCAATATATTTCTAATATATCTATAAGGCGTACACACGTCTACAACAAAAGCATCACGCTGTTTGCCGTTACCGTGTTGTGGTTTTGGTATATCTTCATGCTCAAAAGCGCGCCTTTCTGCCATATCCAATTCTGCATTCGCACGATCTAGCATATATCTTATCGTGGGTAATTTACTTGTTATTTCATTTAGTTGATTTGAGACCTCATCTATATCTGGCGAAAATTTTCGACTAACAAGTTCAAAAAATTCTTTGACTTCTTTTTTGTTTTTTTCTTTATACCATACAACAATATTGACACGTTCCGATAAATCCATGCTTACCTCAAATCAATAAAATCAAGATAATTGCAAACCAAAAATCACTCCCAAAATAATTCCACTATAGAGAAACAATCACAATTCAACAATTAATCTAATGGCTTCACGTGCACCTCCTAGTGCCATCATACAACACAGCCCCGGCATTGTCAACCGGGGCGCATGAATTTTACAACAACTGCCTACTCTCTTCCTGTGGGATTATCCAATTGCGAAACTGGTTTACCGCCCCTTAATTTTAACAATAATTCTATTTCTTCGTCAGAGATGATTTCACCAGTGTTTAAATGACGACCATAAACTACAGATCCTAAAACATTACCGTTATTTGAAGCCACAACAACAAGATTGTTTGCTTCGTCATTGTCAAATTTCTTTGCACCAACAAGATCATACAAAACACCAATTGGAGCCCCAATTTTTGCTAATGCCTCTGCTTGTTTAATTCGATTTGAAACATTGAAACCAAGATTCAATCCAGCCCCAAAGGCTAAATCAGGCATATCCAATCTTTCATTGCACAATTTAAGATTTAATGTTGTAAAAACAATCTCTTGATAATGTTCGATTGTATCCAAAAATACCCGTTCTTCTTGTGATAAAACTTCTGCATTTGCATTACCATTATCTGAGCGCACGCCAGCTTGCGAAACTGGCACGCCGCCATGAGTAAGAATTTCTTCTTTACTAATACTTTTAACAGCTTCGTAATCCAAATCTTTCAGTTTATTGCCTTCTGAAACAAGTTCTAGTTCACCCTCTAATAGGAGTGGCAAACCAGCATTGGCACCACCACTATATTCAGACCTTAGCCACTCCCTATTACGCTCTGCCGAATCTTCATCGGCATCCATCTTAAAAATTACACCACCAGCAAAACCTTGGTCAAAAAAGTTGGAAACCCAATTGCTCACATTTTCGTCAGTAATAATATTCTGAATATTTGGATAAAATACTGGTTTGCCATAAATAAATGATTTTTTGTTTGTCGTTCTAAAGTGGATTATATCCTCATGTTCATAAACTCTATACATTGGATATAATTGATGATAACGATATTTAATAATGTTTCCTTCAAAATATGGCTCAATGCGAATTGTTTCTGCCGGAATACGATATACACTATGAAGATTGCCCAATCTATCTCTAACTATCTGCCAATAACAATTGCCATAAAGAACCAAGTCTTCATAAGTTTCAAGAAATAAAACATATCCAGGCGTATTTGTATTTGGAAATGTTAAAATGCGCTCCAGTGCTTTTATAACCCCTTTGCGTCCACGGGTGGAACTTTCGATATTAAAAAGTGGTGTACATTTTGCGGCAGATTGAGAAATACGCCTTACGACCAAATCAACCCAAGGGTTTTCATCTTGCAATGTTCTAAACAATAATAATGGGTGTGTCATTGGAACACCAAAACCGTTTGCGCTTAAATACTGTTCTGGATATGAAGGTAGGGCTTTATTCTCACCTTTTGCGGGAAGTTGCCGTTGCCTTAAAATTGGTATCTCTTGTGGTTCGCCAGGAATATAAAATTTTTGTATTTTCTTTTTCTTACTCATTATTTCCTCGTAACAAAGCTAAATCCACTTTTCTTTTTTTTGTTTCTTAATGCCTCAATTGCGCATAACATTGATGATGGGATGTCGTCATGTTCTCCAGGTTTTGCTTGAAGGCGTTGATTTACTGGATTGTATTCTAAAGATGTCAATTGGTGAAAAATTTGCGCGGCAATTGGTGGCCAACCTTTTGCGACAGCAACATCAACGTCGTGTATTTCTGGTATTAGAATTTGTTTATTACTCATCATAATGCGCATATTTGCATACATTGGAACTTTCGTTGTTGCATGAAAGTTAACCGGAACAATTCTATTGGCAATTTTTGTCATACCCAACATTTCTTGAACCAATTTACCAATCGTTGTATTATCATACCCAACCTTTTTGGCATTTAATAATTGTGCTATGATTGATATACATTTTGTTTGATAAAGATAATCACCACTCAATTGATGTATTCCAATCAATTGGTATAATTCAGGCTTATCAATGCGTTGTCCAAAAATGGTTACGATTGATTGATCTTGTACTTTTGCCATATCCCAACCAAGATAAATATTGGAGAATGTTTCTTTTAGATAAGAATATTCATTTTTTAATTCTTCTGTAATTGCATCTTCTTGATAACTCTTAAATGGAATGTTAATGAAGCCAAAATCATTTGCAAGTTTATTGTAGCAATTGCTTTCAATAAATTCGCGTCTAAAATAAGTTTCTTCCGAATCCTCTAAGAAAGTAAGATTATATTCTTGCTCAAATTGCAATGGTGTTAAACCGGCACGTATAATATCAATATTTCTAGCAACATGCGGCACTTCATTCCAAGGTACTGCTAATTTCCAAGCATCAAAATCAACATGCACTCCAGCTCTTTCTGATAATGTCTTTGTCCATAATTCATGCAAAAGATTTCCAACACCTTGTGGCGTACCTATAACTGTTATGGAATAACCCTTTGTTACAGAAGGATAAACAGCCTCCCATAATTCATAACCAATTTTTTTATCAAATGTGCCAATTTCATCAATATAAATTTCGCCTGTAAATCCTCTGCACGATTCCGGTACGGGCGATAAGGAATAAATTGTAACACCATTTGAAAGAGCCAGCATTTCCTGTGTTTCGTGTAAAAAGGTTACTTGCATTCCTTCTGGCATTGAGTTTAAGGCTGATCGAATACGCTTTAGGGTTTTATTTGCTTGTTTTAATGTTTTAGAAATGATTAATATTTCTGGCGTTTTTTTGAAATAAGCACTATGAACAACCTTGGCCACAATTGCAGAACTAAAACCAATTTGCCTACTTTTTAATACAACTCTAATATGTGGTAGATTTTTTGCATTTAGAAATAATAACTGTTTTGGATATATTTCTTGTGGTGTTCCATCATGGTCAAACCAAATATTAGTAAAGAGTTTTGAAAACCCACATGGATTCTCATGAAATTTTTCAAGAAACTCTAATGTAATATTATCCATCTATTATGTCCACATCTATAACAGGAAACTCAGAATTTGGATCATATTGTGTTATATCAATTTCTTTTCCATGGCGCTCTGCTATTCTCTGTGTTATTGCTACTGATATATCTAAATTAACACTTTTCTTTTGTTTATCTTCATCTAGCAACTTGGCTAAATTGGTAGACTCTGCCAAATAAAGATTGTGTAGTTGGTTGAATTTCATTTGGTCAAGGTCGCCCTCTTCCATGCGTTTATAAAGGCTTTCTTGTAATTTATCCAAAATACCTTTACTAATCTTAATGCGCTCAATTTTATCTGCTGTTCCTGTATTCATAATCATTTCGCGCATTTTTTGTACGAACAATGGGTTTGTCAACATTGTACTTGTGATAAGATTTAACGATACGCCATATTTACTGGATGTAATTTCTGGTGTTTTACCAAGTGCAAGTTGTTCACATACAAATACTTCTAATGGCTCTAAATCTTTTCCATTTTCCAACAATAGTTTTTGATATTCTTGTTGGGCAATTTTTTTTGCCTTGTCAATTGGAACCATTTCTTTATTTGTTTTTTTTGCATCAATCTGATTTGCAATTTCTACAAAATCATTATGAAAAGACGGATCTACTGGTTTTTTTCTACCATCTATTTTCTTTTTTGTAGTCTTCTTCTTAGTTGCCTTTTTCTTAGGCTTATCTTCATTACTCTTTGCCATATAATTCCCAATATGTTTTTATGTCTCAAATATTATTTTATGCTAATTATGCAAGAAAATTACGCCACCATTCCAATCTTTTACCATTTATTACGTCTAAATCATAAATTTGTTCAATTGTGTCTTTTGTGCGCTTACCAAGCTCTTTTCTTAACTCTTCATTTTCAATCAAATTTATGATTTCCTTAGTCCAATTTTTTGTTTTGTTTTTCTTTACTAAAATATTTGCACCATCAGAAACTTTATTAAAACGAATATATGGTGCAACTGGACTACTTATTGAAGGAATGCCATATATTCCACTTTCTAAAATCTTCAATTCTGATTTTGAATTATTAAATGGTGTTTCTATAACTGGTGTTAAAAAAATATCTGCATAAGAAGGTATTTTGGGATATTCCTCTAACGAAACTGGTTCAACAAAGATTTTTTTACCATCTGGTAAATCAAACATATCAAAGAATGATTTATTACTACAGAATGCAAATATTGCATCTGTTTTTTTGATTGCCTCTTCCACAGCACTTTTAATCACCAACAAACTATCAAAATGAGTGCTTGAACCAGCCCACATTACAACTGGCTTATCTGATAATCTTGGTAATTTTTCTTTATATATTTCATCATCAATCTTAAGTGCGTTATTAAATGAAGCCACGTTTTTGTTATATCGCCTCATTTCAACAGCAAGTTCTGGTGTTGATGTATGAACATAATTAGCGTTCTTTATGCAATATAAAAAATTTTTAAGATTTGAACCACCAGAACGATAAGCATTATAACAAGAACTTGTCGGAGAAATATTTGTTAAAAGATCGTCTGTTTCAATTACAATTTTAACACCCTGTTTTTTTAATGCGTCAATTAGTGATGGAATGGATGATAAAATTGGTCGCTGAAAAACAATGGCATTGTAACCAAATAACAGTTGTAGTGGTAATGTGTTGCTTTCTTTAATATTTAATATTTCAAATTCAATATCATCACATTTCAAATTCTCGTATGGTTGTTTGATGCGAAAAAATCCGCAAGCAAAACTATCTGCGCTTACTAATAAAACTCTTTTATTCTTCATTTAGCAAACTCTCCTTCAGTTCTTCTGGTGAGAATAAAATTTGCCCGATTGGAAATTCATAAAATGTATTATACATTTGTGAATATTCAGTAATAACACCAAACTCTTGCGATTGTTCAATACCGCCATCCATATATATTTTATTGGCCTTTATCCACTCCATAGCTTCTTTATTACTTTTATAATCATTCAATAATTCTTGATATAAAGATTGTCGTTTTTTACTTGTGCCAGACCTGGGTTGTTTTGTTCTCGCCCTACGCTTGGCCTTCATTTTCAAAATCGTTTCTGGTTTGTGTGATCGCTTTTTCTTTTCTTCCATGATTATTTTTCTCCATATGTCTTAATATATTCATTCAATAATTCTTTTTTAAGTTTTTCATCTTGTTTCAATAGTGCAATCATTCTTTCTTCGCCTTGTATTTTTTCACCATTTGGAAGAGTATACCACGCACCACCTTTTTTTATTATAGCAAGCTCAACACAGGCTTGTAACATTGATGCCATTTCATCATATCCAGCCTTCCACTCTTTTGTGGTTTCAAAAAAAAGATCAAGATTACATGTTTCAAATGGTTTATATGTTTGATTTTTTTGTGTTTTTGCCTTTACTACTATACCAACCTCTACTTTATTTTTTTCTAATGGTTCTAGCTTGGCCAGTTCAATAATTATTGATGATTGAAAGCGAACCGAGTTACCGCCACCAAAAATTTTTGCCTTACCATATCCTGTTGTGTTGGCATAAATTTGAGCAATGATTAATAAAGTTGTATCTGTTTGTGCGAGTTTTGGTTTTATTTTCTTAAAAAATTGCTTTCGCTTCTTTGCTTCCAACCCCATATCATTTTCTTCAATTGAACCATTTTTAATTTTATCAATTGTTATATTGTCTATCGAGTCAATAATAATTAAACTAAATTCACCACTTTCTACCATAGCATCAATTGCATCAAAATTCTTTTCTAATGCCGTTTCTGTGCTGTAGAATAATCGATCTTCATTATCAATAATAACACCCAATTCATTCATGCGATCAAATTCATATGCCGATTCTGAATCAAAAATCGCAATGGCTTTATTTGGAAATGCTTGTTGAAATTTTGCTGCAAAAGTAGTTGCTAATGTAGTTTTGCCACAAGAGTATTCGGCATAAACAGTAATTGGTTTTCCTAAAGGAATACCACCACCCAAAATTTCATCCAACTTCAAAAGACCACTAGAAATTCTTTTTATTTTAATTGGATTATCTAAATCTGTTATAAAGCCTTCGCCAAAATCTTTTTTGAATTGGTTTCTAAGCAATACCAATTTTTCATTCTTGTAATTTTTACTCATCTTTACCCAATCTTAACCTCATAAACAAAAAAAGAGAATGCATTTCTGTATTCTCATTATAACCTATTTAATTACAAAAGTCAACTACCAATTTAGATTATTTTTTCTTATCTCTAACAAAATTTCGTTTGCTTTTTTATGATTTGGCTCATCTGGTGCTGTACTTCTATGCTTCCAAAACTCAAATTGAGTTTCTAATTGCTTATACCATTCCAACACTTCTTCAAATGACATGTTGCCATTTCTGATTGCCATTAACTCACTTCGCCAAAGATGCATATTTGTATCAACATAACCATTTTTTAAGAGGCGAATACCTGTAATCATTACGCGTATTAAATGCATTGCTGGTTTTGTTTTGCGCTGTACATTTTCTTGTCTTTCTAGTAATTTTCTTTGCTGTGTAGCATATCCTCCATATGCATTAATTGCCTTTTTGCTTATGAAAATATTTTGATTTTCAACCAACATCTTGCCCTCATTGGTCATAAAAAGATGTGGCGAATATTGATTAAATTTTGCCCAAGCAAGCATTTCCAATCTTTCTGGATTGCAGTTTAAGCATAATGAAATAAAGCGTTCTATTTCATCATATTTTGTATCTGTAGTTTTTTGTTCAATTAACTCTTTATGTTTACCAAGTGATAAAATTTCTTTTGTTGGTATTACAAATACGCCTCTCGTATCAATATCCGATGGCTCAATAAAATTGCCCCAAACGTCTTCAAAACCATCATGATTTAAACCATACGCATGTGAACCAGTTAGACCAGACAAAATAATGTTTTGTGGTGTTGGGCCTTCGTGTTTTTTGCGACCTTCTTCATCACTCTTGCGCATTTATTTCATCCAAATTTTCATAATATTCCACACACTCTTCACAACCTTCAATATTACATGGACAACACATGCACACTTGACATGAATTACATAGAGGACAATATATTAAATTAAAATCATCATATTCTGCATTACATCTTTTGCACATGAGCATTTAACTCTTTTTTCCCTCTTAAGATTGTGCGATAATTTTTTAAAGGATACCAACCATCCTCAAATATTGTCATCTCTTTATCATCTAAATCATTAGCACGTTTTTCAAAAATTTCCCATTTCATTCCAGGCAAATCGCTTGTGAGTAGGCCATGATAATGCAATTCTTCTTCAAAATCTATATAATTATCATACATAACATCATAAGCAATATCGAATGCAGCATCCAATGCTTCTTTAATTTTGTCCATTTTAATACACTCACTTATTCTTAATAAACTCCATCGGCAATTTTTTTTACAATTCCTGCCCTAAAATACTTGCCATCAAAACGCTCACCAGCCACATTAAATCTATAAGCAATGTCCTTAAAAGATAAATTTTGTTTTCGATACCAAAAAATACGCTTTTGTAAATCTGGATATTGTGTTAATGGTTTGATTTTTTCGTATTCCACAAAACCATTCTTTTCTTTGATTGTTTTAGAAACTCCCTCTTTTGTCCATATGCCAAATCTTCCATCTTTGTTAATGCGAAATGTAATTTCTCTGATGGAAAAATTTGCCGAATAAAAAAGATCAATGAACATCTTACCAGAAATACATTTATTTTGGTATTCAATAATTGCTATACTTTGCGTTTTATTATAAATGTTAATTTTATTAAACACAGTTTTGCCTCAACTCGTTTTAACAGACATAAACCCACCAAGAGGGTCTAATTCTGGACCGCCCCAAACTGGAGTTACTTTCAGATTAGTTACATTCTGATCTATCGTGAGGTGATTATATGCGCTTTTAACGCTGTGAATATCTCCAACTAATGTTAGCATACGCCCGTTGTGTGCCCATTGTATACACAGCATGATAAGCCTCTTTTGACAACATCATTAAATGGTCCCGCCAGTAGGATTTGAACCTACGGCCTTGGGCTTAGAAGTCCCTTGCTCTATCCTCTGAGCTATGGCGGGTTGCCTGTCTATACACATCATAAAACACAATTACAGTCATGTCAAGCGTTTGTTTCTAGCCTTACTTCGTCTAAAGTCCATTCTTTTAACACCTTGCCATTTTCAAAAACGTCAATCAATTTACTTGAGGTTGGATGAATTGGATAATTAACCGTTTCAAAATTGTCACCAAAATTAACTAAATCCAACCTCCCCATTTTAGATTTTTTACCTGGATCGGTAATAGGATCTTTAAATACATTTTTTCCAAGCCCATTAATTTGCATCCACGAACATTTATAGGCAAATTTCTGCGTATCTCTATTTACTTGTTGAAGTAAAGCACCACCCATACCAAATGCAATATTTGTTGCACTATAACCATTTTCAATCAATGTTTCTAAAATATTTCTGATTGCTTCTCTATTGATTCCATCGCCCTGAATAGCTCTTACATGATTTAATACTTTAAATCCTTTTAAGTTAATTGTATGTCCGAATTTTTCATCTAGTATTTTGACTGTTTTCACTACAACCGAAACTGGATTGCCGCTATCTGGACGAATAATAACCGTTGCGCCACTATCAATTACTTCTTGGCGTAACTCTTCGCCCCAAATGTGTTCAACAGCATTATACAAATCATAACTGTCACTCACACAAGCAAATAGTGAGCCTTTACGACCAAATTGCTCAATCATATTTCGGTATGCGTCAACCTCATTATCTTTTCCCCAAGACGTAATACTAGAATGCTCGCTCGCTGGAATCGAAAATCCAGACATTTTGTGTTTATAGAATTTATTAGCCGCCAAAACACCAACAATAGTATCAGATCCCATAAAATTAACTAAATGTGCTGCTCCACCAATTGCAGCAGATTCTTCGGAACTTACACCCCTTGATCCAAAATCATGAAGTTTGAAATTAATTTCACTTTCTGGATCATCCGAAGATAATTCAAGATAATGCAAAATGTCTTGTTTAATATACCAAGATTGGGTTGCAACAGTAATTGGATACCATACTCTTAAAATCATAGTTTCAAACCAACTAACAACCCAAGGAACTTTAGTATCTGTATTTTCAATAGTAATCAATACATTATGTGTTGGTATGACCGTTCCTTCTTTTACTGCGCGAATTTTTAGAGGGATTTTGCCATTAAGATCGCGTGCAATGTATAACCATCCGTTTAACGGGAATGGCAAACCATGTTCTTCAAAAAAAGAATTTGCTTCCAAAACCATATCTTCCGTGATGTGTGTTTCTAGTTTCTTTAAAATAAATTGCAAACCAAAGAAAACCGTTTTATCGTATTTACCACCACGACTTTCCACATATGAGAAAATTTTTTCTGTTCCTGGTGGGTATTGAGCATAATGTGACGCCTTATAGGAATCGGTCGATAAAATAAGATTATTAAACATTTTTACATTCTCCCGCGTCATAAATTATCTTCTACTAGACTTTGTTTATAAAATATTGTATGATTTGGTGGTGATCTTCGTAAAACTTATCTTCATTTTCATACAATTCTTGAAATGTCATCCATTTCGCTTTTTCGGCATCATCTGCACCTTTAATTTGTGGCAATTCGCCATTCCCTAAATTAATAAAATATGCATGTGTGATTGTTCTTCCGCGCAAACTCCTATCTGGATAATCAAAAACTTCCTGCTCTTTAATTGCTTTGTATAAATCTCTTACTGGAAATAAGATTTTTGTTTCTTCTTTCAATTCTCTAATCGCACTGTCAATAATTTTCTCACCAGGATTGACAAAACCGCCAGGAAGCGCCCACAAACCTTTTCCAGGAGCAAATTTGCGTTTGATAACCAACACATGGCCGGAACGGACTACTACAGCGTCTGTGGTCACAAATGTAGGTTGATATGGTGAGTTTTCCCATTGTTTTTTATAGTTTTGAATAAAATCATACTCTTTACACAATTCTGCATAAAGTGGATCGAAAATAAATTGACACAAAATCCCAAATACATTTTTGGGAACATATTGCTTAAAACTTTGTTCTGGGATTGATTTGCTAAAAATATCATTACGAATATCAGTTGCACTTATTGGATTTCTAACAACACGCTCTAATAAATTCCATTGTGGAAATGAGTGTAAATAATATGAACTATCATCTTTTTCATAACCAACAATGCAAGTTTTCATATTTGTTGGTCCGGTAATTTCATAAACCTTATTTTGTACTTCTGCAATCCATTTATTTTCGGAATAAAAATGATCGCGTACATATACAAAATGCAAACGATCATTAACATTAATATCATAACATGAGCGGATCATTATTTCACGTTCTTCTGCCGTCCATGGATTTTTAATATTTCTTGCTGCTTTATAGCTTCCTAAAACAATAATGACGTTGGCAGCTTTTGTTAAAGCATAATCCAACGTCGCTTTATGTTCATTGTGAAATGGTTGGTATCTTCCGACATACACAGCATAATTGTACTTCATTGCAATCTCCTTTGCTAAATATTTGCTACTCTCTGTAGTCTTTTGGCTCTAGGGGCAGGATTTGAACCTGCAACAAAGCGGTTAACAGCCGCCTACTCTACCAATTGAGTTACCCTAGAACATTGGAAGCGGCACCCAGATTCGAACTGGGGATAAAGGTTTTGCAGACCTCTGCCTTACCACTTGGCTATGCCGCTACTTGTGATTTTATAATATCATATGTTATGTGTGGTGTCAAACACTTTCTTCTACTTCACCAGTGCCATTACATATTTCACACTCATAATCATAAATAAAATTACTACAACAACCATCACCACAATATTCTATGTGGTCAATATATCCTTTACCATCACAGTCTTCACATTCAATCATTCTAATCCTAACTCTTGAATTATTTTCTCAGTTTCTTCTTCCAATCTTGCCACATCTTCAACATCTGGACCAAAAATTGGATTATACATCATTGGAATATTTAATTTCTTAATTATTTCATTATTCTTTGAAACTTTAGTCTCCCAGTGACGATTTTCTAATTCATCATCTGCATAATAGGATGATTGAAATAAATGATCGTTTAAAATAAATTCACCCCAAAACATATTAAATCCTCACATATAACTTAGATATTTTATTATCTTTTAATAATTGATTAAATTCATCTAATGTATATTCTAATCTTTCGCCTGCTGTACCTATATTGTGTGAAATTAATATCATTTTATTTTCTTTAGAATATAATGATATTGTTTGCACAATGCCATATCTTTTGCCATTAAAAAATACTTCATTGATAAATTCCTTCATCATTCCCTCACAACATCATGCGCATTACTTTCAACTTGTCCTGCATTTGTAACTTTCACAAATTGAGGATTTTCTTTTAACTCCTGCAAATTTCGACAACCCTGGTAAGATAAACCAGAGCGTAAACCATCTTTTATGTGACTTATTACAGACGCCACATGGCCTTTGTATGGCACATGAGCCTTAACGCCTTCGACATGATTTATTCTGTGTGTACTTGAGCCGTCATATGTTTTATAAAATTTGCCATCAATTTCAATTTTTTCTCCTGGTGCTTCTTTTGTACCAGCGAGCATATTTCCAAGCATTACTGCATCTGCAAAGCATAGCGCCTTAACACAATTTCCTACAGTAGACAAACCACCATCGGCAATTACTTTGAATTTTCTTTGGATTTTGTTATCAACAAGATCTTTGTCGCTCATAAAATCTTTTGATTTACAAACATCATCCAAAGCAGTTAATTGCGGCACACCATTGCCTGTTTCTATTCTCGTGAGGCAGATTGACCCATTTCCTTGCCCACATTTTATAACATCAACCCCACAATCTGCCAAAAAATGCGCACCAGAAGAAGTTGAAACATTACCAGCAATCAATAAAACATCTGGAAAATTTGTCGAAACCCATTTAACAAACTCGCCAGTTTTTTCATGATGTGCATGAGCAACATCAACACAAATAACTCTACATCTATTTTTTACAAGTTCTTTAACTCGTTTTTTATCCTCCTCCTTAATACCTACGGCACAGCCAATATATCCCCAATTCATTATATCTCTGTCGTAAACATATTGCGCTTTGAGTAGTTGGTTTACTTGTTCATTAATTGTATTAAAGCGATGGATGATACCCAAACCACCATGAAACACCATCTCATAAGCCATTTCCCATTCTGTAACATCGCTCATGTTGGCAGATACAATAGGAATACGAAGTCTAATTCCTTTTCCAAGATCTACAGAAAGATTAACTTCTTTTCTTGTAACTAATGATGAATATTGAGGAACTAGAAGCACATCGTTAAATGTAAGTCCTTCTTTTATATTCATTCTTCGCAAACCTCACAAAGAGACTTATTGTCCATTAACAACTCTCCACAATCTATGCACTTCCAATACAAAGCATCTTCGCATAAAACTTCTGCCTCATGAATGGTATCACAATCTTCTTTTTCAAATAAATTAATTATTTCTCTACCAACCTCCATGCGAAGCTTTAATGGGATAAAATCTCTTACTTCATTCCAAATATTTGCCGCCAATTGACCGCCGCCACACCAACCCATTTATTCAAACTCCATTACATCAATTGCGCTATTTTCTATCTCAATAAACTCAACTATCTCACAATTTTTATAATATTTATATATTCCTTCTTTGTTAATTATGCGTTTATGTTTATTTGTATCATAATCTTCGCTCATCATATTAAAATGAAGTTTTAATGCCTATTTACTTACCCATACCTTGCCATTCTTCCCCCATTTTGGATAACGACCACCCAAAGAGAATAAACCCTCTTCTTGGGAAATTTTTGTTAATTGATATAATGCCCAATCTGTTTTTTGATTTTCATCTTCATACACAAAAATTCGTGCATCAACATCGCACAATTGTTCTAAAATTAATTCCTTAACATCTATCCAATATAAACCTCCTAGACCACATCCTAAAGCTGGAATTGCAATTGAGTGTATTTCTTTTATTATGATTGCATCCCTCAATTGCATTAATCCTAGTTTAATCCATATTAATTCTGATTTATTTTTCCAGTGATTTTTCGTAGCAAAACTAACAATGTATTTTTCGCCATTTTTACACAGCCAAATTGTTCCAGGTTTAATTACTTTTTCATCACATAAAATTTTGTATTGCAAATAATAATCTGGATATTTTTCTTTGAATTGTTTTGCTAATCCAGCACCCATAACACCAACACAATTTACTGGATTTACAATTGCTTGTGTTTTGCTTTCAAAAATATCGCCAGAAACAAATTCAATCATATCAACTTAAAACATTCTTTGTATCATGAAAATCTTCTTCATTTTGAAGAGAAAAATACGTTTCTGGTTCACAATAATGCGATTCGCCATCTTCATATTCTTCTTCACATTCATAACACCAATGAAAATATTGTTCATCCACTTCAAAACCAAGTAATTCCAGTATTTCATCAACTTCTGGAAAACATGTTTTTTTTGAATATATTAATTTTTCATCGGCATAAACTTCCGTCCAATCTTCCATATTTTTGATATAAATTTTTGGCTTCATATTATTCCTTTGCATAAAATTTATGCCATGTTTCATAATATACTTTTATGTCCATAGCAATTCTCTTAATTCAATCAATCTTTTGAGTTTTTCGTTACACATTACACGATAATTGTCATCTATTTTGTTTCCATCCGGTGTCATGCCATAGAGCATATTGTCCATTTCTTTATTTGTTGAGTTTTCATACCAATCTTTTAGTGCGAAAATTTCTTTCCATTCTGCCATGCGATCTTCACACCATTCGCGCCCCATGCCGCGACCTTCTTTGAAAAGATTTTCTTCCTCTTGCAATTCCTCTTCGGTCCATTCTGTTTTAATAAAATGGTCAATCCAACCCTTTTCGTTTTCAAAAAAATTCAATAACATTTGAAAATTGGCATGAAACATTAATTCTGGTGTAGAAAAATTAGCATAACGCGAATGGCGTTTGACTTTTACTACATTTGCAGGCTTAAACCAAAATTCAATTCTTCTCCATTCTTTGTTATAAAAAAAGCGCCAAATTGGATTAAATAAACTCCTTTCTATCCAGCCATTGATGGATGTGTTTTCCCATTCATTTAATTCTTCAAGATGTTTATGAACCTCGTCCCATGTATAACACTCTTTATCTTCCCTCTTTGGTTTTGGTGCATATAATTTCAAAGGATTACCTCCAACATAAAATTTAACAACACAATATAAAAACGCATTGTTTCATTTGTCTCAATAGATTCAAATTCAAAAACCCTAAACTCAAAACTTTCGTAAAATTCGTCTTTAAAATATGGCTTTATGAAGCGAAAATCAATCTTCATTTTGCAGATTTGGCCTCTTCAAACATTTTCTTTAGCTTAACTCTCAAATAATCATATGTTTCCTTATCATTTGAGCCAACTACATATGCTTTAATATTGCCCATTTGCCCCATAACAAAACGCCTACCGTCAAGGCGCATGAAATAATAGTCTATACCGTGCTTATAATCTTTATAGAATGGTAGCATTGTTACCTCGCATTGTTTCGTTACTACATACATAGTAACATGGCGCGTGCCGGTGTGTCAATATCTTTTTAACCAAGAGGGATTTTTTTATATTTTTGACATAATATATGCCTTAATTATATATATTTCGCGAATTTTATTAAGCTCAATATAACACACTTAGCTTTATACAATAAACGCATATATGTCTATTTTATTTATTATATATGTTGATTAATGTAATATGAGCATCTTTTATTCCGCACATTGCGGTAACAATATTATCATAATTATGTTATGAAAGTCAAGCCTTGACATGCTGCATCGCGTGTGTTATAATGTTCATAGAACTTAATAGGTACGAATGCACATAGGGTTACGCATATGGCCATAATTAAATTAAAAGCACAAGATCATGAGAAAGTCAACCACTTTCTTAGGACAAATGTAACAAAATTATCTCTTATTATAGATGGATTAATTGACGGTAATATTACATTTAATGATGCTTTAGAAAAACAAGAAAAATTATTAGTTGAATTTGATTATTTAATGCGGGAATTTTTTGAAGTAGAATGAAAAAGGGGATTTTTTTAAGCGTTGTTTATGAAGATAATGCGTATCTTATTGGAATTATTAATGCTCAAGATGGTTTAGAACTTTTATCAATTCTAGATCAATTAAAAATTTGCGCAGAAATATTTCTTCTTGGCGAAGATGAATTATTAGAAGATCGTGATGTAATTGGTATAACAAAAACACTAAATGAATTGTATGCAAAAGAAGCTGCAAAAATTGCAGGAGAAATTTTGAATGGATAATTTATTAGGAACTGTTTATTATAGTAAAAGGGATGATGTTTGGGTTGCTGATTTAAGGCTTTCAAACTTTAGAAAAAGAAAATATAAAAAAACAAAAGAATTGGCCTTAATGGCATTGGCAAAATTAAATGAAGAAAATATTAATCAATTTGGTGAATTTTCCGAGTTACAAACTACCGCTTCCATGTTTGGAAAAAAGCAAACAATCAGAAAACATAATGATATAAAAAATCAAGCAAAAAATGTACAAAAAATTGCCGAGGAAGCAGAACAACAGTATAAACAATTAACTTATGAAGAAAAGAAACAAATATTTTTCTCTTGGTTAGGAAAAGAAACACCAAACATTGAAGTCAAAAAAATTCGCAATAAAAAAGGAAAAAATAAAAGATATATTGTTATATCAGATTTACATTTACCATATATAAGACTAAATGCATTAAGAAATATATTAGACAAAGAAGCACCAACGTCTGATGGAATTTTAATTGCTGGCGATGTGTTTGATTTTGAATCATTATCAAAGCACCGTAAATTCAAAGATAAATCCCTAAAAGAAGAATTGGCTGAATCAAGAGTTATAATTGAATTTATTTTGAGTTATGGATTGCCGGTTAAATGGGTTGGTGGAAATCATGACGTTGGAAGATATACAAGGGTTTTGGAAAGTGAAGTTCCAGAAGATTTAAGATTTTTAATGACAAATCCTTTTGAATGGCTTTTGGCTGATTTGAATGATTTTGAGCAGGTTGGTCAAAGTGCAGAATATTCAAAACAAGACATCCTTTGGTTTTCTGTTATAGGTAAAGATGCATATATCGCCCATTTCGAGAAAACAAGTACGCACGAAGGAAAAAATGCAAAAGATTTAAAAGATTGGCTTGAAAAATGGCGACATATTTTGAAAGTTCCAGAACCTAAATTTATTGCAACTGGGCATAGCCATAGGAGTTGCTATATTCCAAAAAATGGATATGCTTTATTCGATACTGGATCATTAGTATCTCTAGAAGGTGTTGAATATTCCATTCATGATACTAAAGGTATGTATCAACCACCAGTAACATCTTATGTAATTTTGACGCAAGATGAAGATGGGAATACAATTTTGCCAGAATGTACACTTCATTTTGTAGAATAATATTTGAGGGTTGAAATTGAATATATTAGAACAATATTTAAACCACTTAGATATAAAAAGGAATACTCAACAAGAAAGTGGTAAAACAGAAATGGTTTTTCGCGTAAGTGGATTGCCAATGTGTGAACGTCGCCAAGTATATAATGCATTGGGTTTTGAAAAGAAACAAAGCGGCGATGTTGAGGGCGAGTTTACCTTAAATGTTGGTACTGCCATTCATGAATTAATTCAAGACCAATTAATGAGTGCGGGCATTATAAAAGAAATGCGCGATAAAAGCGGTAATCCAACAGAAGTGGAAATAAAAATACCAGAACTTAGAATAAGTGGCCATTGCGATGGTCAATATTTCACAGAAAATGGTGATTTGGGAATTTTTGAATTTAAAACCAGCAATAATATTGGATTTGCCAGCACCGTAAGATATAATAAAGGTAAGCCAACAAAAAAACATGCAGAACAAGTAAATTTTTATGCTGGTGCTTTGAATGCTAAGGAATGGTCTGTTTTGGTGTGGAATAAAAATGGTATTGTTCCAAGTGAACATGAGGAGTATTTTAAAGAAAATAATTTAAATCAGCATTTTGCAATATACACACTTCCTTTCAATCAAGAGCTTTTTGTTTTATCCATTGAAAAACTTAAGCGTATGCATAAATATGTTGATGAATATGAGGAGACAAAAAAACTTCCAAATAAAGTAAGTGATCGTCAGTGTGGTTATTGTAATATGTTATGGCAATGTAAACCCAAAAAGTATGCAGAAGTAGAAAGTGGTGTTGTGGCAAACCATAAAGAAGAAAAAAAACAAGCAACTGCAAACAATGTATTGAAAAATTACCATTTCTAAAGGATTTGTAATCCTGTACGCTATAGGAATTGGAGAATAATGGCAAAGAAAAAAATGGAAAAACCAACAGTAATTGAAGAAACTGCATTTGATGTAAAGCAATTTCTGAATATAAAAGAAATAGAATATAGAACAAAAAGTCAAAAATTTGCCGTAAAAAATATCAATGAGCATCTAATAACTTTCTTGGTAGGCCCTGCTGGATGCGCAAAAACGTTTCTTGGAGTTTATACAGCACTTAAACTATTAAAGGAAGATAAAAAGGTAGAAAGAATTATTATTGCAAGACCAGCAGTAACAACAGAAGAGGAGTTAGGTTTCCTCCCAGGGGATTTACATGAAAAACTCCTACCATTTATGTTGCCAGTTTATGACCAATTTGTAAAATTGATTGGTGTTGAGGATTTTAAGATTCTTAAGGAAAAAAACATCATTGAGTCAGTTTCTTTTGCCCACATGAGAGGAAGAAATTTTTATAATTGTGTTGTTATTCTTGATGAAATGCAAAACGCAACACCGCAACAAATGAAATTGGTCCTAACCCGCCTTGGTTCAAACTGTAAAGCTATTGTAACAATGGACCCTTCACAATGTGATTTACCAGATAAGGTTTTTAGCGCATCTGATCCAGAAGAGTTGGAAAGATTTGAAGGGATTGAAAAAATAAAGATTTTTGATTTTAGCGATGACGATATTGTAAGAAGTGAAATTGTTAAGCTTGTTGTGAAAGCTTATGATGGGTAAATAACAATGATAGAAAAAGAAATAAAATATAAATTCGGTGATAAAAAGAAATTTGCAAAAACTGATGAAGGTTGGTATTTGGATTATGTTTTAATGGAAGAATTGGGAACAGAAACAATTTATTTTACCAATGATGAAATAAGTGATCTTTATGAAATCTTTTGCGAAATTTTGAATAAGCCCCAAACTGCAAATGTGGTTGTACAAGTTGCGGAAAAAATGCCGGAAGAAAAACCAGAAGAACATGTTATAAAAAGGCAACCAATACCAGCTTTTGCTAGAAATGATCCAGACGCCATTGCATATTTGAAATGATATTAATGGCTGTAGATCCTGCAATAACAGCAGGCGCAATTGTGATTTATGATGATGATAAAATAAAATTACTTTTGGCAAAATCTTTTAAACATAAAGGTAAACAAACGCAAGAAAAACGCCTGAGTTTTCTTTATGATTTGGCAAATGAAAATTGTAATGATGTGGATCATATTATTGCTGAAAAGCAATTTGTTGATATAATGTCGCAATCATATGGCGCAGTTGCAGCAGCAGCGGGAAAAAATAATTTAACCATAACAAAATTCGCCCCGAAACAATGGATGAAAATTCTTACTGGTTCGGGAAAATGTACAAAACAAGATACGGAAAATTATATTAAAGAAAATTATAATTATTTGTATGAGCAGATACCAGAATTGGAACGCAATGAACACGTTTTTGATGCGTGTGGCATGTTATTGGCATACATCAAACAGCAAGGTCTAGAATAGAAAAATAGAAGGTTTGTGATGGAGCCATTAATTTTTACAGAAATAGAAAGAGCTATAAAAGAACAATCATTTTGTAGAGTGTTCTCACAAACTGGTGATGAATTTTTTTGTTTCATCTTGGCTTTTGATGGTGCATATATTAAGACGAAAACAATGTGCGGTATTGGTAATAATGAAGACGATAGCGATGACATTTTCATGGATCGTCTCTTGGCAATTGATTTAATATTGGAATTTGATATAGACGTAATACATCTAATACCATTTAGTAGATTACAAGCTTTCAAATATTATCGTGAATTGTTTTATAAGAAGAAAAAACGTGGACGCCCAAAAAAAACCGAACAAAAAACAATCTGAAGATTGTCAAGAATGTGGCGAATTGCCATATGATCGCATCTATAAAAAAAGAAAACTATGCGATTTTTGCATCATTGAAATTGAAGCATATGAAGAGTTAGTGCAAGACGATATAGAAGAGAATTGGTCTTAATATAGTTTTGTAAAGCGCCCCTAGATTTCTAGGGGCTTTTGTTTTACCTTTGGGGTTGACATGCATATACTAGCGTGTTATTGTGTTTATATAGCCTCCGTTACCTCAAAGGCAGAGGAATCAGCTTATAACTGATCCACCCCGGATCGTTACCGGGACGGAGGACTTTTGTTTTTATTTATGGAGGTTATATGAAAAAGTGGTTCAATCTTTATCTTTCAAAAACTGGTTATATTACAACTGGCGAAAAACTCTATAATGATGAAAAAGAAGCAAGACAAAATAAAAGAAAAAATGATGATACTTATGCCGGAACGCAATCAATTGAAGTTGCAACAGAAAGAAAAAAAGTTTTCATAAATATTTATAGAACAAAAAATCGAGATAATGGATTAAAACCTGGACAAAGTGTACATTTTACACTTAAAGAAGCATTAAAAGCAGTAAATAATTCAGATGATTATGTTACTACCATTTCTGAGGAAATTGAATATTAGATGAAAAAATATTTGAATTTATATGGTGATGATGAACTTGGTGAATATTTTATTCATAACACCAAAGAAGAAGCCAGTTCGTCTAAATCAGTTTCTATTGCCGGTCGTTCATTTTATAAAACAATAGAAGTTAACATAGAAAAGAAAACATTTTGGTATAATTTATATTTATTTTCCAATAATCTTGTCGGTAGCGGTGTTTTTTACGAAAGCGAAGAAAAGGCAAAAAATAATTTATACGAAAAAAAAAGCTATATTGGAACTTTTAGTATAGAAATGGAGTTGCAAAAATGAAGTTTTATGTTAATTTGTATGCAAATACTAACTTTAATTATAAGGGAAGCTGGAATCATGCTCATGCTGCAATTTATTTTGATAAAGAGACGGCTAAAGAACAATATGAGCTAATAAATCAACCAGGGTTAGTTAATTGCCCCTCAACGGGCTACGCAAGGCCATTTATTGGCACATTTGAAATTGATGTAAGGAAAAAGAAAACAGTTTGGGTTAATATGTATAGAGAGGGTGATATGTTATTTACTGGAGGGGATGTTTATAATACAAAAGAAGAGGCTGAAGAAGAAAGCAGAAACAATGGTTTTTATCATCTTGGTTCATTTCCAATTGAGATCGAGGTTTAATATGCGTTGGATTAGTGGTTTTGTAATTGGTTTGGGTATTTTTATGCTCCTTTTATCTTCATATAATTTATTTGTGGAGCATAATGTTGTATTGGCTCTTGTTGATGGTCTTTTAGCTGCTCTTAATATTGCAAACGGTGTGAGTAATTACGAGTAAAATTTACATATTTTTATCTTTTTTATTATTTTTGGGCGAATTTTGGTAAGTCGCAGAACATAGTGATTGTTGGGTATTTTAACAACATATTGGATTGTTTAGGGGTTTGAATGATTAATTTTGATCTTTTTGAGCAATTAGAGCAAACAAATTCGCGGTTGGCGAAAGAAGTCATTATTGCAAAAATGAATGATGAAGAGCAAACGTTGTTGGAATATGCCTTAAATCCATTTAAGCAATATAAGATTAAAAAGGTTTTGTTTGAATATGAAGATACTTATGAATATGGCAGTATTGAAACAACCCTGAATGAATTTATTTCTTTTCTTGATGAAATGTCTGTAAAAAAAGCTGCAAAAGATCGAGACAAATATCATGCTGGTAGTCTTATAGATAATTCCCCGAAACTACAAAGAAAATGGTTTGAGCGTATTCTTTTGAAAGACTTGCGATGTGGTGTTGATGCAAAAACTATTAACAAGGTTTTTCCTGGTCTAATTCCAGCATTTGGATGTGCATTGGCTGATACGTATAATCCAGAAAAACATTCTGTCGTGGGAAAACATGTAGATGTTAAGCTTGATGGCGTGCGCTGTATTGCAATTGTAAAAGGTGGTATTGTAACTCTTTTATCGCGCAATGGTAAATTTTATGAGTCGTTTTCTCAAATTGAAAAAGAGCTTACGATTATGCCAGATGGAGAATATGATGGCGAAATATATTTACCAAAAGAAAATGGCGGCTTTCAAGAGTTGATGAAACATGTAAAGAGAGAAGAAAATGCACCGGAAGAATTACCATTTCGATATTATCTTTTTGATGTAATTTTGGATGCGCCCTATATTCGTAGATTGGGATTATTAAATGCTGCTTTAGTAGAAAGGTTTGGTAATGCTAAATTTGGACCAAGTGATCCATTTGTTTTGAAATATGGCGATAGCTTGGGCGTACTTACATCATTGAAGGTTATAAATGAAAAACACTTATTGGAAACCCTTGATGGTGTAATTGGATATGGTTACGAAGGCTTAATGGTCAAGGATGTGGATGCTAAATATGAAAAAAAGCGCACAAAAAACATCTTAAAAGTAAAACAATTTTATTCTACAGAGGCAATTGTAACTGGTGCAGTTGAGGGAAAAGGAAAATATAAAGGAAAGTTGGGTGCATTGGTTCTTGTTGGTCCAAATGATGAAAAGTATGAAATTGGATCTGGTTTTGATGATATGCAACGAGAACAATATTGGAAAAATCAACCATTAGGAAGAATTGTGGAGGTAAAATATCAAGAATTAACAAAAGACGGCATACCCAGATTTCCCATCTTTCTACGTTTTCGTGACGATATGGAGGCAGGATTATGACAGAATATTTAGATGATAAAACAAACTTGACATACACACAAGCCATTGATACTATCAAAGATAGTGGTCTTAATCCCCAAAGCTGGATTGACGATGGGAGAAATATTTTTAGTTTAGCAAAAGCCATTTTGGATGAAAAAAAGAAAAAAGAAACAAGAGGTAAAAATGAACAGTCCAAAAGTTAGTATCAAAAAACTATTTGCAAAACCATTAGCCAATTATGAAACGGCGAAATGGGATGAGTGGAATGATGGAGATTATAACAATAAAACACCACCAATTGATTATGAAATTGAAGGGTTGTTGATGAGCGATGTTGATGTTGGTTCATCAATAAGTGTTTTGAGAACAAAAAGAAATGGTGTAGATGTTTATGGACATTTTGTTTCTAGCAAAGTTGAGAAAATTTTACCATATGCGGAAGGTGATTTGATTTATACACAAAATTCTGTATATATATTGAAACACTTATGAGGGTTATTGTAGCTGGAAGTAGAACAATTAATGATTTTAACGCCATAAAACAAGCTATAAAAGAAAGCGAATTTGTAATATCTGAAATTGTTTGTGGTGGTGCTAATGGTGTAGATGCTTTGGGTGAAAAATTTGCCCTAGAAAATAATATACCAATAAAATATTTCTTGGCTGATTGGAACAACATCAAATCACAAAAGGTGGTTGTAAAATATAATAAGTTTGGTAAGCCATATAATGCCATTGCTGGACATTGGCGCAATGAAGAAATGGCAAAATATTCCAATGCTTTAATTTTAGTATGGGATGGCAAATCAAAAGGAAGTTTAAATATGAAAAAAAATGCCGAACAATATGGTTTAATGATATATGAAAAAATTATTGAAAAAGCTTCTTAAAACACAAGAGCCGATAAGATGGTCTGTTGGTGGCAAAGAACATTCTTATTGCGGTTTTGTAAAAGCAGTAAATGGCAACATGGTTGTATTTAGGCATGTTGGTTGGATTGATCGTGATTTTTTGGGTAATGTTGCTTGTCCTATTGATAAGATAGATTGGCTTGCTTGTGATATTGCAGAAGATTTGCGGAGGCATTATGACAAGTGTGCAAAAAATTCACCGTAGGGGGTTGACATGACAAATATGATGTGTTATAGTAATAATATAAGGGTTGCTAACAGCAATTAAAAAATATCAACTGTTAACTGATAAAAATGCAACCCGATATTATTGAAATTTTGGATGCTAACAGCAATTAAAAACAATCGATCGTAAACGATAAAAATGCATCCAGTAAGTTTTAGGGTAGGCACAGCAAATCAAAATACTAATGGCTGGTAAAACCAGCAAACACTCCCTAGAAACGCGATCTAGCCAATCGCTGGAGAAATCGGCAACAACTACCCTGTTTATTTAACTAGAAGGAAGGAAGGGGAGATGAAATCAAATCTTTTAAATGCAATAACTACAAATGATGCTTATACAGAAAATGGCGCTTTGACACATTCCACTTCTGGAAAGAATTGTGTTGATTTCTTTTTTCAAATTGGTGCAATGCGCGGCGCTGATGAAAATCGTCTCATTAAAAATTTCGCACAAGCATATGGTGAAAATAAATTAGATGCCCTAAAGGTTCTTTTTTGGTCAAGAGATGTTTTACAAGGTGCTGGTGAACGCCGCTCTTTTCGTGTTATTTTGCGCGATCTTGCTAACCGTGAACCTGATGTTGTTCGCAAAAACCTTCATCTAGTTTCAGTTCTTGGCCGATGGGATGATCTTTTAGAATTTGTGGGCACACCAATTGAAACAGATGCTCTGAATGTTATTAAGAATGGACTTGAAAACAAAAATGGCTTAACTGCAAAATGGATGCCACGAAAAGGATCTAATGCCGCATTGTTGCGTAAACATCTTGGATTAACACCAAAACAATATCGCAAGCTTTTGGTTGGGCTTTCAAATACTGTTGAGCAAAAAATGTGTGCAAATGAGTGGTCAAGTATCCAATATAAGACAGTTCCATCTATTGCAATGAAAAATTATCACAAAGCTTTCTATAAGCATGATTTAGATGGTATGAAAAATTTCATGCAAAAGGTTGAAAAGGGCGAAGAAACAATCAATTCTAAAGCTTTATATCCACATGAGATTGCAAAACATTTTCTATATGCAAAAAATCCACACAATTCTGATGTGTTAGAGGCTCAATGGAAAGCCTTGCCAAACTTCATGGAAAAAAATGAAAAACGCATTTTACCAATTGTTGACACGTCTGGATCGATGTATGGTTTACCAATTGAGGTTTCCATATCATTAGGTATTTATATTAGCGAGCGCAATAAGGGTTTGTTTGAAAATGCTTTCATAACTTTTTCAGAAAAGCCAACATTGCAATATTTACAGGGTAGTTTGGCAAATCGCGTGCATAGTTTAGAAAAAACCAATTGGGGATATAATACCAATTTGCAAGCTGTTTTTAATCTTATCCTTAAAAAGGCTGTTGTGAACAATGTTTCGGAAGATGAAATGCCAACAACTTTGCTCATTTTGAGCGATATGGAATTTGATTATGCAGTAAGTGATACAATAAATCATGATATTATTAAAGAAAAATATGCACAACATGGTTACAAATTACCAGAAATTGTATTTTGGAATATTGAAGCAAGACATGATAATAACATCCCTATAAAATCCAATCAACAAGGTGTAGCTCTTGTAAGTGGTTTTTCCCCGTCGATTTTAACCAGTTTATTATCTGGTGATCTTGAGCCTGAAAAGGTTATGCGCAAGATGATTGACAAGGATCGCTATAAAGAAATTGCAGTATGAAGCGAGCGGGGCATTGCCCCGCTCTTTGTTTTTGAGGTTATGTTTTCATTAAGAAAACCTGTAGCATATGGAGTTGTAAATTTGTTATTAAGAAATCAAGAAACGAAAATTCCATGCAATGTTCATAACACAATGATGTTCTCCGCCTATAATCAAGAATTGCCAACAAAAAATAAACACATTGTTCATCTTTATTGTATAGAGTGTTATAATGGTACTGGTAATGGTTACAGATTAAAGGGTGTTTTGGGCGATTATTATTTGAAACATGATGCCTCACATTTGCAAAAAATGCCAACAGATAAAATTGAGAAAGAAGAAGTATTCAAAAGGGAAGTTGATTTGATTGGAGATTTCTTTGATGAAAAACAAGAAATTGTGAAGCCACTTAAGCGCCGTGGGCGGCCACCTAAGCACGATAAAGCATTAAGTGACCAACAATCAGAAACAACCCCCTCTACAGTTACACAACAGCCCGAGAAGAAAAAACGCGGAAGACCAAAGAAGGAAAAACAAGAATTAACACCAGAACAACAAAAACTATTGGAAGAGGCTAAAAAATTACTTGGAAAATAATATTGTAATATTGGACTCAAAATGTAGTGTTCATAATATGAATTTTGTGAAGGATAAAAATGGACCAAAAGGAAGCATCTACTGCCCTGAATGCAAGCGAGAAGTTACTAAAAGCAACAATTGATCTTGTTAAAGATGAAAATTTGATGCCATGGATTGTGATGGAAAACAAGCGCTTAAATTGTCTTGGTTGCAAACAATTACAACATTTACCAAAAGTGCATAAGGTAAAAGATGTCGTAAAGGCCATAGAGAAATTTGTGGAAGGGCATGAAAAATGTTCAAGTCGCTATCTAAACCTACAATAGCAGTAGATGTTGATTGGGTGCTTGCCAAACTTTTACAAAAGGTTCTAGATTGTTATAATGAAGATCATAATGATATTATAACAGTTAAAGACATTAAGAGTTGGGATATTCATAATCATGTGAAAATTGGTAGCAAAATCTATGAATATTTTAATGAATATGGAATGTTTAGGGATTTAGAAATTGTAGAAAATTCACAAGAGGTGATCCAGTTTTTACAAAAAAAATGGGAAGTTATTATCGTAACTGATGCATTCTTTTCACCAAATGCGATGATTGACAAATATAATTGGTTAAGAAAAAATTTTGATTTTATACCAAAAAATAATATTGTATTCGCTTCAAACAAAGGACTTATTAAGGCAGATTTTTTGATTGATGATGCGCCGCATAATTTGGTTAATTTTAATAAAAGCGGTGGTTTTCCAATTTTATTTGATGCAACACACAATAAATGGTGCAATGAGTATTTTAGAGTTAATGATTGGTTAGAAATCAAAGAATGTTTTGATGATCGTTCTAATGAATTATATGTAAATGTTAAGAAATTGGCAATTGCATGAGATTAATTTTGGGCGATTTTTTAGAATTATCAAAAGATATTCAAGACGAAAGTGTTGATTTAGTTGTTACTGATCCACCATATGAATTAACAAAAGGTGGTAGTAAAACTGGACAAATGGGCGGCATATTTGCCGTTGGTGAATATGATAATAAGGGGAAATTATTTTTAGTTCCGAAATTTGAAGATTGGATACCAATCATATGGCGCATTTTGAAACCAGGAACACATTTTTATTGCATGTCAAATGACAGAAACATGTTTGAGATTAAGAAAATTGCCGAACGATGCGGCTTTAAATATCATAGAATCCTGCCTTGGTTAAAAAATACTGCCACACCAAACAGATGGTATATGGGTAATGTTGAATATACTTTACTGTTTAGAAAAGGCAAACAAAGATATATAAATGATTGTGGTAGTAAGGCGGCGATTGAAATAAAAAATCCCAGAAACAAATTTCACCCAACAGAAAAACCAGTTGAGTTAATGGAGTATTATATAAAAAATTCTAGCAACGAAGGTGATTTGATTTTAGATCCCTTTTTTGGTTCTGGCACAACAGCTATTGCTTGTAAAAATTTGCACAGAAACTTTCTTGGTTATGAAATTGACATGAAGTATTATGAAGTAGTAAGACAACGCTTGGAAATCTAACTTAGAGTAAATATTTAACCCAAAGTTACTTGTCTTTAACCATGGGGTTGTGTTAGGCTATATTTAGCAAGCGCAGTCAAGAGCGGCAATGTTGGGATTTTATGAGTGCTATCGTTTTGACAACAGTGATACCATTAGAGCTATGTTCTTAATTGCCGAAAATTATGTTTGATAGTTTCGATGAAGTGTTTGAATTGAATGATGATGCATTTTTATTATACCAGTTAAAACTCCGAATTGCGTACAATTAATCAAAGAAGGATTTTTGAGGGTTGCCCAATGAAAGACGAACTTTTTAAATTTGCAATGAAAGATCCAAACGTTGTTGGTGAATTTTTGCGCAATGAAATTTTTGACCAAACAAATGGATTGGGGTGTTATGCTTCGTTTGAATTTAATGAAGGGTTTGAGGAGACCTTTAGGGGCAACATGTCGCTAGGGTTTCTGTATTGGTGGGGAAGACCTGGTGATGTTTTGGGTGATAAATTAAAAGAAACTTTTATAACTAATGGCGAAATTGAAGCGGCTTGGTATTGGGATGGTGATGGATATTTACTAATTAAATGGGAAGATATTTTTGTGGAGAATGCAGATTGTAAAAATACAAACTATTGGAATTTTGTAAAATTTATCATCGTTTGATATTGTGAGGTCTAACATGTTTGAAATCAAAAACATTTATGGCAATGTGCTTTTTCTGAGCGAAAAAGCAACAAATGTAAAAGAAGCATTAGAAGAAGCAATTAAGAAAAACGCTGATTTGCAAAACGCTGATTTGCGATACGCTGATTTGCGATACGCTGA